>Ga0209758_1000565_pt1 | contig 58312 bp, 56 predicted proteins | sample AraplaMF_Col_mMF_FD_184258 | JGI IMG/M metagenome (GOLD analysis project Ga0209758, IMG submission 184258) | Arabidopsis root microbial communities from the University of North Carolina, USA - plate scrape MF_Col_mMF (SPAdes) (version 2) | ecosystem: Host-associated > Plants > Roots > Endosphere... | reverse complement strand
AACGCTCAACAATCAATCCCGCCGGGATCAGGGACGACAGACGAAACTTGGTCGCCATGGTGCTGATTCCTTTCTGATAACCGCGCCAGTTTCGACCGCGAAATCATCAAATATGAGTCAGACCCAAATTTGCACGCCGAAACACAGTCCATGGAAACGATCGTGGTCAGGACCGACTGGTCGGCCTGGATAAGGTTGCCTGCCGATACCAGTCGCCTGTCGATGCGCCCGCTGATCGGTGCCGTGATCTGCGTGTATTCCATGTCCAGAGCCGCGCGGTCGGCGGCGGCCTGCGCACCCCTGACGTTGGCTTGTGCGGAAACCAGCTCTCGGCGACGGTCATCGAGAGTGGATACGGACTGGCTGCCACTTTGCGCCAGTGATTCAGCCCGCTTGAACTGTGCCTCGGCGAAGATCAGGGTAGATTTGGCCACCTCGAGAGCAGCGTTGGCTTGATTCTGGGCGGTGATGAAGGGCCGCTGGTCGATCACAAACAGGACATCGCCTTTGTGGACGATGGTGCCGTCCTGGAAGCGCACTTCCTGCAGGTAGCCCCCAACCCTTGCGCGGACGGATACCTGGTCGACCGCATCGAACCTGCCGATGAATTCGTCATTGTCAACGACGTCCCGCACGACGGGCTTTGCCGCGGTAACGGGCGGAGGTGCTTGCTCTTGCGCTACCGCGATCGTTCCACTGGACGCGAAGGCGAGTAAGGTCAGCGCAAGGGTGTATCTTGAAAGGACGGGAACGCGCCCCGATTTGTGAATATGAGGGGCCTGCATGAGGGACGCCGTCATCTTGCTTCTCCGAGATTGTAATCACGCGCAAACTGGCGAAAACCTCGATTAGCCGGAATCCTACTGGGGTCTTAGATCTTCATACTCGCGTATGATTGCGCGCAAGTCCGTCTCCTGCTCCGTTCAAGAGCCGGACCCGATTGGTCGTGCGTTGTAACAGGTGGTGTCGATGGTCAGGGCGTGGTCGGTAGAGTGGGCGGAGGGGTTGACGCCGGAAGGCGAAGCATGGGCAGATACGACGGCGATGCTGAAGGACGCCGCGGAGGACGTTCTCGTAACGAACGAAATGCCGTTCGGATTCTGGCATCCGACAAGGCATATGTTTAACGTTGACAGGGCTCGCGAGTGGGCGAACCTCCACGAAAGGGCCTTGGACGCGCTTTCTAGGCTCCCAGTCCGCGCGGTCATATCCTCCAGGCCGATCCTTTCAGGTAACAGGCTGGTCAACGAAGCCTTCGCACTGGTAGACGGCCAATATCACTTCCTCCATCAAAAGCACTATTTCCCCGCAGAGAACGGCTGGCAGGAGCAGGCTTGGTTCGAAACATCCAAGGATGGCTTTGATGTCGCGAATGTGGCCGGAGTGACCGTCGGTGTACTCCTGTGTACGGAGTTGATGTTTCCCGAGAAAGCACGGTGGCTAGGCCAACTGGGTGCCGATCTTATTGCGGTCCCCCGGGCCACCGGGACCGATCACCGGATGTGGCGAACGGCAGCCAGTATGGCTGCGATTGTCAGCGGCGCGTATGTCGTAAGCTCGAACCGCGTCGGTCAGTACGATATCGCAGCCCCGAATTTCGGTGGCGGTGGCATTATCGTCGATACGGACGGTCACGAGGTCGCCATGACAAACCGCCACCAGCCTGCGATGAGAGTGGCAATCGACAAGGCAATATCGGCGGCCGCCAAGTCGAGATATCCGGTCTACGTGCGCTAACGGGATCGGGTTTGCTATAACTGCAGCTCGAAAAGGCGGACATGATCGAGCAGCACGAGGCGGCGCAGGCGTATGAGAAGTTTTAGAGCTTCCTGACGTATCTCGCCAGATCGAGAGCGTCCCTGAGGACCGAAAGGTCCGTCTTGTCGTCATCGAACTCGTCGTATGGCCAGACGACGATCCGGCTCACCAACTGCTTGCCCTTGAGCATTTGCGCGATAAATCCGCCACCGACACAGCCATCTTCACCCGTCTCGGTAGCCTTGTTCTTGTCGACCCGAAGGAATGCCGTCCGACCTGGAAAGTTATGGCCGGGGAGGCAGATTTCGGTAGGCCGATCCGTCGTGCCGAAGACCACCATGACACGCTCGAATGCGTCGTGCGTCTCGCAGTTCTTGTTGTCGCTGATGGGATCGATTTTGCAACCGACGACCCAGATAACGCCGTCCTTTATGACCGTGGCGCTCTTGTCCGGCATGATCCTGTACTCGGCTCCGCTTGGAGCCGTGCCCTTCCGTATGCCCCTCTCAACGGTCCGTTCCTTTGAGTACCAGCCGTCCGCCAGGGCGGTCCCGGCAAACAATGTCACCGCTAGAATGGTCGCTATGTACCTCATCACTATAGACTGCATTCAGCGACGCTCGATCCGCTGGTCGGCGAGACGATACGCAGCGTCCAGCCCGGCTCGAAGCTCGCTCCGACCTGACGCATCTGGCTCGCCACCCCCTGGCAGAAGGTCCGCGCTTCGCTGGAAATCATGTTGATAGTCATGGTCACGGTATGGCCGGAACCGGAGACGTTGCAGATCATCGGGATGTCCGTGTTTTCCATGGCGCGGCACATTGCGTTGGCGTGCTTGACGCTGTCATCGGCATGGGCGAGCGAAGGAATCGCCAAGGCGGCCGCGAGAATGAGAAATGACTTCACCAATAACTCCCCCGATACAGTATTTGCCATAAGTTCTAGGCAAACAGTGGCTGCGTCGCCAAGTCCAACTTTGGATGGAGCGGGCGAATCCCCAGATAATCAAGCTTGCGCACGCCGCGCCTACTCCACAGACTGGCCTGGCAGATTCCAATGCCTCTCCGAATGACGGGAGTGGGCAGGGGGGTCTGTTGGCTATCACGGGCCATGAGCCGCCCTGTCGCGGCAACAACGCCACCATGAACGTGTCGCCTCCGTCGGCCAAACATCACGGGCCGGACGTCGCTGATGATCGTCCGCTGCGGCGTGATGGCGATCGAGGAGGTCGAAGAGGGCAGCAGCATCGAGCTTGAGAAGCCAGCGCCGGGTGATATTTTCGGCGAACGCGCCGTATTGATGGACCCGCGAACTTTGCGAAGGCTTGCTCGGACTAAGGGAGTGACTTCAAGGCCTCGTGTATCTGGCTTACTACGGCCGCATCGTCGCCGACGGCCGCAGCAACGCGTTTCGTCGATGCGGCGCGCACGTCGCCGATGGCGAAAACGTTGAGAACATTTGTTTCGAGCGGAAGGGCCGTTCGGCCGACGCGGGCTTCCATCTCGGGCTCAAACGCAGTCCCCGTCACCACGAAGCCTCGGTTGTCGGTCCTAACCTGCGTCCCCAGCCAGTGCGTGTTCGGATCGGCTCCGATGAAGAGAAAAACCCGTCTCAGATCGATCTCGCGGTCTAGTCCAGTTTTGAGGTCCCGCAGGACGGCTTTGACATTTGTCTCCGGTCCCGCAGCGAGCGAGACGATTTCGGACTTCACATGCATCACGACGTTCGGGATCGCGGCGATACGCTCGATCAGATAGGCGGACATAGTCTCCTTGAGATCCCGCCTCACGATCAGGTGCAAAGTCTTCACTTTTGGGGCGAGGAACGCTACCGCCTGTCCGGCAGAGTTACCGCCGCCAATCAGCGCTACTTCAGCGTTTTCGCATAGCCTGGCCTCGATCGCTGTAGCCCAGTATGAGATAGCGGCCTCGAACCTATCGATGTTCTCGATATGAGGCTTGCGATATCTCGCTCCGGAGGCGATCACTACGGTCTTCGCAGTAACATCCTGATTCCGTGCGTGAATGACTATGGGACTGCGGCCATCGGCTGGCTGCGCCTCCAAGCCCTGGACTTCCAGCGGCAGCGCTATTTCAACACCGAACTTCAGAGCTTGGTTGAACGCCCGGCCTGCGAGCGCCTGACCGGAAATGCCGGTGGGAAAACCGAGATAGTTCTCGATGCGCGCGGACGCTCCTGCCTGTCCGCCTATGGCGCGTTCGTCGATAACGATCACACTAAGCCCTTCCGAAGCGGCGTAAACGGCGGCCGCCAACCCGGACGGCCCAGCGCCGACGATCGCCACGTCGTAAACCTTGGCGGGATCGAGTTGAGGGGAAATCCCGACACAGGCCGCGGCTTCTACATCGGAAGGCTGCTTGAGAACAGAGCCGTTCGGGCAAACCATCAAAGGCAGGTCATCGTCGGGGATCGCAAGACGCTGGACCAAGCTTTTGGCTTCCGGGTCGGACGTAGCGTCCAGGACAACATGTGGGAAGCCGTTCCTGGTAAGAAAACCCTGCAATCGCGTCAGTGCGGCGTTCCCGGCGTGGCCGATCAGGACCGATCCCGCGCCGCCGCCGTCGATAAGGGCGACGCGCCGTAGAATGTAGGCCCGCATGATGATTTCGCCGATTTCGGCGGACCCGATAATCAGTGCTTTGAGGTGGGTGGCGTCGAACGCCACAGCTACACACCCGTTCGGCCCCGCGCGGCTGCCAGCGAGCGCCGGTCGGCCAGATAGTTGGGTTGTCTCCCCGGAAAAATGGCCAGGGCCGTGCGTGACGATGGAGACGTCGCCGGACAGTCCGTCATGGCGGAACACCTCTAGCTCGCCCTCAACAATCAGCCATGCGGGCACGTCTCGGTCACCGATGGCCGAGACGTGTTCGTCGCTTCCGAAGCGGCGAGGACCGCTGCTCGCAAATCGAGTCGCGGCCTTCATCTGCTCTGCGGTTAGTACTCGGAAGGCTTGTTGATGTCGCGGACTTTGATCGGCGTGTGCAGTCATTGCTGCGTCCTCAGTAATATCGAGGAATCTGGCCCACATGCGGTGTTTGATCGGGTAGCGTAACCACCTTGTCATCCACGTAGCACCAGCCCCATCCTTCAGGTGGGTCAAAGCCTTCGATTATCGGATGACGGGTCTCGTGGAAATGGGCGGTAGCATGACGGCCGACCGACTGATCGCAACATCCAACGTGACCGCACTCTCGGCATACTCTCAGATGAAACCAAGCCTGGCCTTCTTCGAGGCACTCTTCGCATCCAGGCGAACGGGGTGTGACCGTTTTAATCAGTCCGGTATGTGTACAGTTGCTCATTTATCCTCCGCGGATAGTTTGGCGTCGAACGGTAGCGGACCTTCTTGGGCTGCGACAGCTCTAATCAATGTGACCTCTTTGGAGCTGGCACTTCGGCCGGGACGATCTTCGCATGTCCCTCATGCCCGATCCCGTGTTCCTGGAGCCAGTAGCCGAATGCAACGAAGATCGATCCACCAACGATATTACCTGCGGTAACCCAAAAGAGGTTCCTGCACGCGTCAATGACGGTAATGCCGCTGTCGCCACTCGACATCAGCGCAAGGCTTAGCGTGAACATGTTCGCGACGGAATGCTCGAATCCTGCAGAGACGAAGATTGTTATCGGCCAGAATATGAGAAAGATTTTTGCGCTCGCGTCGCTCGTTCGATTGCACATCCAGATGGCGAGGCAGACCAGCCAATTGCAGAGGACGCCTTTGAAAAACAGTTCGCTTCCCGGAGCAGAGATTTTCGTTCCAACGGCTGCCACGAAGTGCTCGCGACCGTCCCCGAGGAGGACGCCGCCGCCAGTGGCTTTGAAGAGTGCGGCCAAGGTTACTGCGCCGACGAGATTGCCCAGCCAGGTGGTTGCCCACACCCCGAGCAACTGTGAAAACGTGGCGCGGCGCGATAGCACCGCCAGCGGCATGTACATGGCTGTCCCGGTAAAGAGCTCGGAGCCGGCGAATATCACAATTGTGAGGGCGGCGGAGAACACCGCCCCCGAAACCAGTCGGACCCAAGCCGCGTCGACATGGGCTGTAACCGAATACATTACGATGTTGCCGAAACCGATGTAGGCCCCCGCCATGACCGCGCCGATGAAGAACCCCAGCATGTTCTCGCGAATACCGGTGACCTTGTGTTCTCCCGCTTCCACGAGCGTTGCGATGGTCTCTTGGTACATCTTGGCATCCTCTGCTGAAGACGCAGTGGTACCACGCCGGGGCAGGTGATCAATTATACTGCGGTATGTAAGGGGCGAGGAATGGAAGTGAGAGTCCCGCCGAGTCGTTATTAGGCCCTCTTGGCCACCCTGGCAGTTTGTCAGTTCTTCGCTGTCACAAAGGTACCGTTGATCCACCCCTCGGCGCTCGAGGCTATCGACCTAACGCGCCACCATTTACCCGATCGCTCAAGCACGACCAACTCAGTCCCTTTCGCCATCGTCTCGACCTTCAAATAGTCAGGCCCCGGACCTTCGCGGAGATTTAGGTTGGTAGTCGTCAGCGCGCGGTCTTTCCTATCGGGTTCATCGGTTTCGTCGCCCACTGGCACTGCGTTCGGCTGTTCGAAAATCTTAGGCTGTGGAGCAATCTCCCTCGTCTCAAGTGGCGGAGGAGATGCGTCGCTCGCGCTGGCAGCTGTCGCTTCCGTAGTCGCGTCAGCCTTGGGTGTTGCCAGTGCGACTTCCATCGCACGATCGAAGGCCACTTGAAAGTCCGCATCGATAGAGCGGGTTTCCGTCGTGCTGTTGCTACCCGATGAACTTTCTGTCGTCGATGGCGACGGACCTGCCGGCACGGAAGCGACCGTCGGGCTGGTAGACTGGGGCATTGGCGAAGGCGAGGGTTCTGCCAAAGTCGGTTCTGACGGTGTCAGCGATGACGACGGAAAAACCGGCTTCGCCTTCGTGGATTCTGAGTAGGTCGAACCCGAGTACGTCGAGGAGCGGCGGGGTTTGGCGGTCGAGTTCGCGATGACGACGGCAGCGACCGTCATCCCCACAATGATCCAAAACCCCTTGTACGATGCGGACATGACGATCCTATCCGATGTCCAGTTCGACCTGCTTTAGTCTGGTGTAGGCGTCAATCAGCTGCTGTGGCGGCTTGGTCCGCAATGCGTGCGCGGTGTCGGCAAGGTTTTTGAGGTCCGCGGTCGCCTTGAGCAGATCACGTTCGATTTCCGCACGCTGCTTTGCAATCTCACTTTTGACGGCTTGGACAGCCGCGGGGTCCGTCGGGATCGAGGCGTTGAAGACAAACTTGCGCTCCACCGAGCGTGCCCAGCCTTCGATATCGCTGGCCAACGCAGGCCCGAAACCCGGAACGCCCGTCACGGATCGCTGCCGCACATCCAGCGCGCTTTCGAAGCCAAAGGAGGCGAGGGTTGCTTTGCGGCCAGGGCCGACACGCGGGATTTTCGCGCGGTCGATGAGATGTGCGTCCATGTGCTTGTCCAGCTGTAGCTGCCGCTTCCGTTGCTCCAGCGCAGCCAGTTTTTCTCGCTCCTTGGCGGGCAGGCCGGAGTGCGTCACTCCCAGTGCGATATAGTGGCTTCGACGGGCCTCAAAAGCCTCCGGCCCGGCCTTCTTGACCCAGTTTTTCTGCTGCTCCTCCCAGGCGGTCTTTGCTCCAGTGAGTTCTGAAGCGAACTTCGTCTTGAGATCGAGCGACCTGGCTGCAATCACGATAGCACCGAGCGCCAGAGCGAAGCCCCAAAAGCCGCTGACTTGCCCCATCAGATAAAGGCCGACGCCTACGGCAATTACGCCCGCTGCGACAGTGGCGTTGCGTTCATTCCTTGCCGACTTCCCGGTCTGGGACATGGACAGACGGGGAAGCGGCCCGATCACCGACTCAGCGCTTGGCAGTGAGGGCGGAGCGGGCATGGTTTTGATGGCGTTTAGCAACTGCCCGATATCCATGATAGGAGCGGCGGGCGAGAAGTGGGCGGGGAACAAGGATCGCCCCATCGTCTTTTCCAGCTTGCACCAAGGGCAAGAGCCAAGTTCGCGCTTGTAGGCATGAGACTTGTCGACGGTGCAAACGGCGAGAGTGGCTTCGACGCCTTTCAGAATCGCTGACCACGACGCCGCTGCAGGGCGACCTGCCGGCTGCCGCGCCGGCGGCATGAACGCTGCCTCGAACGCTTTGCGCACATCCTCGCCGTAGTCGCCGAGACTGGGGACGAATGGTGGGGGCTCCATCATTGTCTCGGCTTTGCGCGCGCCGTAGGCAAAGCGACCGGCTCCGATGGCAGTCTTAATGTCCATGTCGCCCTTGCCGAGGTAGCGGCCCGCGAACGGATGTCGACCCAGAAACAGAAGCTGGAAGATCAGGACGGCGAGGCCGAAATTATCGTGATTGGGAGTCCGGTCGACCTTATCGAAGGTCGCTCCTTGGAGTTCGGGCGGAGTATATTCGGCGACCCCGACCAGGGACCGATAGGTGTTCGATCCCGAGCGGTACTGAAATGAATCGCTGTCGATTAGCGTGACCAACGCTTTATTGGAAACGAGAATTCCCGAGTGATTGATGTCACCGATCACGCATCCGGTCGAGTGGATGCTCGCGACGGCGTTCGCCAGATTGATCGCTGACCTCAACAGGAATTGGGAATCCGCCGTCGGGAACTCCGTCTTCCGGCTGCCCGGGCCGTAGAGATCGTGCACGCTCTTGAAGCCGGCAACTTTTTTCATCGTGAAACCGAGAAAATCACCGGACGGTGACTTGAGGGTTTCGATGGGGAAAGCCACGTAATCCGATCGCGTGTGAAGCCGATCGGCCACCATAGCGTTGACCTTGTCGCGGCGGTCCTTTGCCTTACCGGGATTGTAAATTTTGGCGGCGATGTCGGCGGCTTCCACGATGTGGTGCACCGCGCCTTCACCACCCTTGCCGAGGGTCGCCCCTAACGTCAGACGCCTGCCATCCGAACAGATCACCGTAGTCACGTGCGCAGCCCCAGAATGAGGGACTTGTCGTCATCCGTGCGCTCGCAGACGTTTGCGCTGTCGAGATAATCCCTGAGCGCAAGCGACAGAGCCTTGTCGACGGTTTCGGCAGCCGAAGACTTCAGAGGAGCCAGCATCCGGTTGAAGAAGGGACCATGCGCAGTCTTCGATACATGATCGAGTACCATTCGCTCAATGCCGTCGGAGAAGACCGCGAATTCGGCGACACGGCCCTCTATCGAAACGATCTCCAGGCGTGGCTGAGGGTCGTCGGTCACGAAGGAGGTCGTCGATGCATATTCTCCCTGGTAGGGCCAGGAGGGTACCTCCCATTCTTCGGAACCTTCACGCCTGATCACCACCGCGCCGTCACCGACGTGAATCACAACGGACCGTTCTTCTGCCACCAGAAGGGCAACCAGTGTCGCTGCGAAATCTCTCGGCCGCGCTTCTGCCGTCCTGGCTTTCTGATTTATTGCCTCTCGGATCGCATCGACCCAATCCCAGACGACCTCCTCGTTCAAGTCGTCGAGGGCAGAACGAGTAAGGAAATCGCGGCAGGCCTTGAGGAAGCTAACGCAGACGGTCCGTGATCCGAATTCCGCTAACGACGCGCTCCCAGCGCCGTCGGAAACGACGGCGGCCATAACAGGACCGTCCTGTGTAAGAAACAGCTTGGCGCAGGCGTAGTCCTGGCACGGCGTATCCGTTTTCAAATGGGAGGTGCCGATCGCTCGGGCACCCGCCCAGCGCCATGCTCCATTCATGAAATAGAGGCCCATCCATCGGGCGTCGCCGGGTTCGAGAGGGGAACCGCGTCACCTGGGTTGGATTGGGAGACCGAGCTGAGCGAGCTGGAAAGCCATGAGAATAGATCGCGGAACCGCAGCGCCTTGAGCGCCAACGGGGCGCGTGTGCTGATTTGCGCCAGGGTTTCCATGTTTGCTCCTTCCACACCAACTGCGAAGAAGGAGAACGCTTTCTCCTGCTCGCCCGCCTTCACGAGGCTTGCGGCGTTCTTCCAAGCATCAGTCGGGCCGCCGTCGGTGATTAGGAAGACCCAGGGCCGGTAGTAAGAGATGCCGTTTTGACGATACTGGTCCTTGCGCTCGCGGAGCATCTGCAGGCCCTGTTCGATAGCGGCACCCATCGGCGTGTCGCCCTGCGATGACAGGGTCGGAGCATACCAGTTCTGCACGCTCTGGAAGTCGTTAACGATAGTGACAGGGCCGAAGGTGACCAGTCCGACTTCGACGCGTTTGGCGGCCAAAGCGTCAGCAAAGAGTTCGTCCTTGAACTGAACAAGGCCGTCGTTCAAGTCGCTGATTGGCCTACCGTTCATCGAACCCGAAACGTCGAGCAGCAAGAGGCAAGGGCAACGTGGTTCCGGGTTGTCTACGAACTCGGCACCTTCGAATGGCTGTTGCTCAAACGGATTGCTCATCGAATATCTCTCTGTTGGATTCAGTTTGCGGCGATACCGAAGGCGTCAAGCACCTCAGGCGTGATGGTTCCAGTCGCCCTAAGCTTGTAGTCCGTCTGCATGGCCATAAGCGCGGTTTTGCAGGCTGGGCCGACTTTTCCATCAATCAGACCTGAGTAGTAGCCATACGCAGTGAGTGCGGTTTGAACCTGCATGACGATGCGGGTGAACTTCTCGCTATTGCCGGGGAGCGTTTTGAGCGGGGCGGCAAGCGCAGGTGCGGCCGGAGCTATCGCGTAGGCAGGCGAGGGTGCGGACGGGGTCGGCGCTGGAGCCGGCGGCGGGGTATAGACCGGCTTGGGCGCGGTATAGGTTGGTGCGGTGTAAACCGGTGCGGGTGAGCTGTAGCTCGGTGAACTGTAGGTACGATAGCTGTAACCGCCGCCACTACTGGAACGATGGCTCGAGTGCGATCGATGAGAGCTATGTGACCTGTGGCCGGCCAGCGTGTAGATGTGTTTGAGCTTCAGACGCTCGAGTACCGACGGCACCGGGTTTGGTTTGGAAACCAGGTCGCCCGGGACCATTGCATCAGCCTTGGACGGCAGAAAGCCCGCCGCGAAGAACGACGGAATAAGAAAAAGCCTTCTTTTCATATTGGACCCAGCGCAGAAAACCCCTCGTTGTGACTATACCATTCGAAAAAACCACCACAAGCTGCGCGACGGTCACACTGAGAGCAAAAATCAAGATATTTACGCTTCCAGTCGGATATGGTTGATGGCGCGTAGCCCCGGTACGGCTCTGGCACCGAGCAGAGCGGAAAATTGTACAGCGAGACGTCAATTCCCCTGGCGACGCTGAGGTCTATCGCCGACGCAATAGGCGCGAAGTCAGCGGACGAGTCGAAGAACGACTTCTGCCAGTTCATACGCCCGTAGCCGATCCGCTCCATCTGCATGAGCGCCCAGACGTGGATGAAGCTGAGCCTCGTGAACACAAAATCCGCCAAGTCAACGAGCCCGCTGATGTTCTGGCGCATCACCACAGTGCGAAGTTCGACCGATGCGCCGGCGGTCATGAGAGCACCCAAGCCCTTTTCAAGCTGACGAAACGCCCCGGATTTCCCGACGATCTCGTCGTGCGTTGCCGGATCGGCCGAATATAACGGAACTCCCCAGAGGATGCGTCCAGTTCCGATCTCCAACAGTGCCTCGACATCTGACCGTTCGAAATGCTGGCCGTTCGTCAGGATGTGAAAGGTGACGTCGGGCCGTACTCGGCTCACTACCCGCAGCATGTCGAACAGTCTCGATTTATGGAGGAGGGGCTCGCCGCCGGATATCCCGATTACCACCCCTTTGGGCGACAGGAGCGCAGCCTCCGCAAATTGGCTGAATAGATCGGTATGCTGCTTTTTGGGTGGCTGGGAGCACATGACGCAAAGCTGGTCGCACTGCTCGGTGACAAGGAAGGTGTTGTGCTGCGACGAGGCTCTTATAAGCCTGTGGGCGCTTGCCTGGCCCGGTAGGACGAGGATGACATCTCCATCATATTCCTCGCCGCCCTGTGGATGGAGCACGAGCGAGAAGCCATTGAGGTCGTACTCCAGGCGACAGTTTGATCGATCGATCAGGATGGCATCGTTCTCGGTTGTCGCGCTGGTAGCCGAATGACAAAGTCTGACCACGAGCGGCTCTTCCAAGGGTAGCTGATCGATCTCGACCCTGAGGTTTATCATCGATGCCACCTCGCCAGTGCGCGATCAAACTGAGGCACCCCAGCCCATATCGCCGTGGATTTCCGGACCTTGGGGTCATCGGAATAGATCATCGAGAAGATTTTATCGAAGATGTAAGTATGCCGCTGGCAGAAATCCGTGAGGTGCTTGGGCATGTCGATCCGGCCGTAGCGGGAAAGGTCATCGACCAGGTCGACCCCACAGAATGCCTGGTAGGGGCAGTGTACACAGTCCGGATGGTAGTTATTCAGCGCCTCGGAGTTCAAGGTGTCGATCGTCGACCGATCTATTCCGTCGAACACGTTACCCATCGACAGGTCGAACTGACCGAGACGAGTGACCATCCGGGCTTCATCCGTAGGATAGACCTTGCCGTCGTAATCAACGACCGCGTAGCCGTAGCCGACGATGTTGGGGTTTCTGAGATCGACATGGCCGTTATGGCCCGATCTCAGAACCCGCCGCAGACAGTGGACGAAATAGTATTCCTCGATTGCGTAATCGGCTGTCCAGTTGTACTCGACGAGGTCGTCGATGAAGTCGGAATGGTATGCGTTCCAGGTGGCGGCGGAGGCTGCCGCGTCGTATTTCTTCCGAGCAAATCCCTGGAAGTTGATCGGCCTCAGATAGATCGATCGCATCCCGAAGGATGCGTAGGTTTCGATCACTGATCGCGTCGCGGGCGGACGGTGCGGGTTTATCGTCGGAAGGGCGGAGACCTTATCCGGTCCCAGCTGATCGAGCGCCCGATTTAGGTTTGACAGGAAGGCCCGCGTCTTGCTGCCGGAGAGCGTGCGCTGCCTCTCGTGCGTAAGCATGTCACCATCGAGTGACGTACTGACGACGACGTCTGGGAGTTGGAAGAATTGCCAGGCATCCTCCGAGATTTCCTGCAGGTTTGTGCAAACGACGAATTCGCAACTCTCGAATTTCGTCAGACAGAATTCTCGGACTTTGGTGAGGACATCCAGGCGAAGGCTGGGTTCTCCGCCTTGAAATTCGATCTTGATTTTGCGGGTAGACAGACCGTCCAGGAAACCCAGGACAGCGCCGAGGGTACGGTCATCCCAGTCGAAACCCGGCGTGTTTTCGTTGACCCGTGAGACTTGGCAGTAACCGCATGCAAGGTTGCAGCGGAGTGTGGGGACCAGGATGACGTAGTCGAGTTCGCCAGGGCTATATAAACGGCTCGCGAAACGATGCTCGAAGCCTGCATAGGCGAGGTCCCCGATTTCTTCGAACGCGTGCCCATTCCGGAGCAGATATTGCTGATCCCGTTCGGTCAAACGATTCAGGGCATAGCGGGTCAGGAAATCATGATCGGATTTAAAGTACGTGCCGGCCTCGTCGGCGAACAACAGATCACCCGACTGTGAGGGACGGAAGCGCAGGGGAAAGACAGTCATCGCCCGGTCACACCGGCAAGCAGCGTGCGCCTCAGCGGTAGCGTCTCGCCGTAAATCTTCTGGCGATACAGGCAGAACATGAACTGCTGTTCGAGTTCCTTAACGTTGCGGACCTCGTTCCAGACGACAACTGCGGTGGTTCCGCTTATCTTCACATCGATGCCGGGATTGAGGTAACGAAATCGCACCGTCGCGTCGGCGACATACGGCATGAGTTCAGGCGCTATTTCGAAATCCAGGGGCATGATACACGTCGGCGCGTTTGCAGTTAATGGTTGAAAGTATCGTCCCAAGGGTTTGTGAGCAATCGCTAAATGTTCGGATGGTTACGGGGATCGGCTTATGTTCTCGGCGATCGTCCTAAAGCAATCGTCCATCCTACCTACTTCACGTTTCAGCAGATCGGTCCATTCGCCGTCGTCAAAACCAAAAAACTGAACATAGCATTTGCTGGCATCGTAGTCGGCCCATTGCGCCACAAGGAGCCGGCTGTCGAGCCGGTACTTCAGGCTGAGGTACATGTTGTCCTCACCACCGACGGGAACGTTGAAAACCTGGCCCGTGCGGTTGTTGCCGACGTAGGCAAAAGAGCATCCTGTGCCGCACCCGATCTGAATCACGGAATACTCTCCGGCAAATGATGGGCCTCCGCTCATCCCGTCGGTTATCCGCGTCCGAAAATTGCTGAACTCTCTGTCCCGTCCGACGAAGTCGGGGAAGTTGTTCGGACCTGAGTATGTGCGGAAGACTGGCAACTGCCCGGGCTTGATCCGCGCCAGCGAGATGGCCGGGTGGTTGGATGTCGTCTCCCCGGATGTCCATGAAATCGCCCTGTAGCCGATGTCCAATGTTCGCTTGGTACCTTGGCTGTTTTCAAGGTACTCGCGTCTGGAAACGCTGATGGTTCTAAGTTTGGCTGCCGCCGGCGCGTGCTTGTAGGCTTCGGCTCCGAAGGTTGCCTTGAGCCTTGCGGCCTCATCACTGTTTATCGACGTCACGAACGTCGCGACGGCGTCGGTCCCGCTGACGTCAAAGTAACTGAGGATATTGATAGCTCCGTCTGAGGATGTGACGACTTGGGACTGAGAGCCGTAGAGGATGCCCTTTGAGCCCAACTGCGATCGGATTTCGCTTAAAGAGGTCTTGCTGAAGGTCAAGTCACCGTAGCCCGTCGAGGGGCCTTCGGCGTCTTTCGGCCAGGTTGCCTGGAGCGCGACGAGGCGGTTCGAAGGCTTCTGATAGGTTGCTTTGAGGTCAACTCCGTCGGGGCCATGATAAGCTAGCGTCGTGAACGCTCCGTCCGCTTTCGTTTCCGATGGTACACCCAGCCGCTGAAGGGTGATCTTGTCGTCGCCAAGCCGAAAGCCCTCAATAGATTGAGCGCCTGAAACCGATGGAGCTGTAACGGCGAAGAGCGCGATCAGGCAGAGCGTTGTAAGGCAATTCATCGAAAGGCCCATCAGGTCGCGTCGCGGCGCACTGGCGCGCCCAGGAGTTTGCTGACGTAGTGGGTTGGATCGCCCTCACTGGCATTCTCGGCTTCCCCTCCGAATTTCCAGGGGCCATGGCGTGCCAGCCAGTCGCTGCGAGCCTCGCTATTGCCTTTGGGAACATTGTACTCGCTTGGATATGGATTTTCGTGGCCGGCCAAGTCGAGCACCGGGGCTCCTGGCTCCTGGAGATCGATAAGTTCCTCGATTGTCATGCGTCCCCCCATAGATCGCTGATGCTACTCGCAGGATAGGCCAATGCAAGCGTTCTGTTATCAAAACATTCGCAGAAGTTGCAGGGGGGCACTGGCAGCGGCTTTGTTGGACGCGAGAAACTGTTAGCAACGGGTGGGGAAATGACGGGCTTCGGGCCGAGCTAGCAAGGTTCATAGGTTCGGAAAATTCGGTTGCCTTGGCGGTATTGCTTGCAGGTGGTATAAATAAGAACTCGCTGATCGTCGGACCCGAATAGCTTCCGGTCTTTCGCCGACGCGCGGCTGAGCTTCGATAAGGATGCCATTCCTCAGCACCAGGTCATTGTCGAGGGACTTCGAACCCTGCTGTCTCGCTGGCGATCGTCGAGCTGATCAGGATTTGACAAAGTCCGCCGGAATGTTGCGGCAAAGTCGCTCCATAGCAGAGGTTTTGATGACCACACCTGATCGAGAAATAAGACTTCGACTTAGTGTGCAACGCGCGTTGCTTGGGGCAGTCTCATCAGCAATAGCCGCCGTTACGTGCGGCTGGAACGGCAACGAGATTGTCCTCGAATTCTTGGTTGGGTCGGACTTCAACGATGAAGATCGAGAACGTATGGAGGTGGTGGCATCTGAGGTCGTTGCGGACTTCGGAGATGAGACGATAAGGACGGTCTTCACGTCACTTCCTTCAGGTGGACCGAAGGCTCCCGTCGCCGTGCGATGGTGGGTTTACAAGCGATTTCAGCCAAATTCCTATGTGAGTTGAGCGAAAACAGCTAATGCTGTTTCCCAACGCTGCATCTCACACAGCCGCTCTTTGAAGCCCGTTCGTTCGGGCATCTTCGCTTTCGCAACGATCTTGCCACCGTTCACCTTTGCAAACTCGGTCAGTTTGCCCGAGCCAGCCCAACTGCTAGGTAAAAGGCTGAAATATTGTGATGGAAACCTGCTCCATAGACGGCTCTCCTTATGTGACTTCGACAGCCACACGCTGGCACAGTGCGATGTCGGTAGCGGAGGCCGTCCATCACATCAAGTCACACCAGAAGCGCATCCTGGACGGTAGGTCTCGTCATCGCCAAGTCTTGGAGGCGGCCATGTGACTAGCAAGTTGGCTGACCACCCTGCTTGAACCTCGTTCAGCTGCAACATAAGATCGTTCTTGCAAAATATACAACTATCGGATTATAAAACAAAGCTGGTCGTCGCACTTGTGGGGGTATGGGTGGCGGTAGTTGGGATTCTTGCGGTGGTGCTCAACCGATGGCTGCCGCTAAAGGCAACAGGGGCATTTCGACAATCGCCTAAAATTCGTGTGGCGTTCGCATCCGTGACATTGCTGGCCTCATTGGCCTTCGCGTGGGCACCCCACGCCGCGCCATCGAATACTGCTGCGACCGAAGCGGCAGACAAAGCGCTATACGCCTACATCACTCGCTATCCGCTGCATCGTGGATATTTGTATTGCCTGGTGTCGATAGAATATACCGGCGATTTTCAAAGCCGTTTCTGCCCCGGTAGCCGTGTAGCGATTGTCATGGCGCAGAAAGCCCTAAACCAACCGATTCTCGATTTCCACGACGACGCAGAACTTCGGCGCATCCTCCTTATGATTGCCAAGCATGCAAACGACGGGCGAGCTTCTCAGCCGGAGCAGGGGACCAAAACCGCTGTGAGTCCCGGCTCATTAGATTATCTCTACCAGTTGTACCAGAAAGACAAGCTGGAGACCGCGTTGCTATATTGTTATTCCGACATTCTATACTTTGCTGAATCTGACAGTGCGTACTGCCGTTACAGCATAGCTAAGTTTAACTTAGATTTATTCGAAGGAAGCGAGCAGTTGTTACCTGAGCGCGACGCGCCGGTTCTTTTCTCAGTGCTCAAGTCCATCATATCGAAGGAGAAACCCTAATGGGAATTCAAGAGGTTCTGAACAACCTACATTTCGTCGACGCCCTCGAAGGGGAGGAGCAACGCATCAAAGCGCTGATCACTGATTTGTATAACTTCTCTCCACGTGCTCAAATTGTTTTTGATGCTGTGGGAGAAGGGTCCCCCCTTACGTTCCAGCACGAAGCCAATACGATGAAGTCGACACCGGGCTCATTTTTGGTTAAGTACGATCCAGCTGCTCTAGACCTAAAGTACGTTATCGATGTCGACGGAACAATATCGCATTATTCGTTCGAACAGGCGCTTATGCACGAGATTATTCATGGTGTCGTAGGTTATGACGATGGCGAGAATAATGGCGTTCCCCCGAATTTTAAGATGGGGGAGACGTATGACTACGTAGGTGACACAGTCCGCCTTGAGCAGAAGATCGCTGGCGAGATGTCCGAGAAGTCTTCATATTACGATCCTCTTTTCGCTGAACGCGCATCTTATCATTCGACATTGTTTGAGGACCGAGTTGCTCAACTTGGGGTGGGCGTTGGCGAGAGCTTGACATTTGGTGATCGTGTCGGGTTGGTGCTTGTTGACGACTTAGGAGAGGCGGGGCTCAGTGGCGGGAATGCAATCGACACATCGGATCGCGATTACCCAGTCTTATTAGTCGGCCTCGGCGGCAATGACACAATTCACGCGGGTGTTGGGAACGACTACCTGTACGGAGGCAATAACCTAGACGACTTGTTCGGCGGCGGTGGTGATGATTGGCTTGCCGGAAACGATGATGCTGACAGGCTCTTCGGCGAGTCCGGAAGCGATTATCTTGTAGGGGGCGAGGGCAACGATGTCCTTATCGGCGGAACCGGCAAAACGGACCAGTTAAATCTCTCGATCCTTCACCCCGAGTGGTATGATGGTGAGCAGGACTTCCTAATGGGAGGCGAAGGGTCGGACACTTTTTACATTTTCGCCACCGAGGGATTCTACGCCTCGGTTACTTCCAATCAGGCCACCTGGAACGCAATGCAAAAATCGGACTGGATTTTTGATGGTATGGATGGAGACTTTGTCGCCAACATTCAAATCACCCAGGATAATGTGTGGAGCAACTTCGCACTGACAAGCGGAATGGTGGCCGCTGCCCGTAGCGGCTATAGTGGTGACCCCTACGTTCTCGGATCGGCCACCTTCGATACCGGGGAAGGGACGTTCCAGCGAGATGTCTTGGGCAAGATGGTGGATGGTTTCTTTGTGGTCTACACCGACGTAATCGATGCCAAGAAAATCCTATGCGTCTTTGATAATTTTGTGCCACCGGAGGAGCAGCTGATTGCTGATCCGTCTGCAGCTGATGGTTTAGAACTGTGGATGCAATCCGCACAACGATCATCAGGTGCCGATGCTTTGCTCGTGTAGTTTATCAGCGTAACCTCGGTAATCCAAAAAACTCAGTCGGCGCGATCGCTCCGGCTGAGGGATTTTGCGCAGCGAAACCTTGCGCGAAAGTCCGGTGACCAGTCGCCAACGGATTCACTTTCCAATCCCATCCCTCGAGATAAAAAAGCGGCCACTGGGCTTCGAGAGATGTCTTGAAATACAGTCGTCGTAGATTGAGGCATGAGCGCTCTTCTGTTGGCAGGACAGAAATAGCTCATGCAACCGGTCGAGCGAGTCTATAAATCGAATTGTCCCCAATTTCCCAAGCATCCAGCTGTCGCGATCTTCGGGCCTGGTTCCAGAATGGACGTCGCCGCATTTTCCGTCATCTACGGATTCAATGATCCTCGCCAGCACTTGATCGGCCCCCTTGCGGCCGAGCTTGACGCTATCCGCGCGTAAGGCTGGCAGGTGCGGTGTTACGCGTTCGGCTCTTTCGTCCCACTGAAGGATCAACCTGGCGACAGTGATTGCATACCATTTGACGTCCTGCCTGAAATGCATAGGCTGTCCGCAACGCGAAAGGGAGGTCGTTGCGATCAATGTGCAATCTCTACCGCATGGAAGACAAGGATTGGGTCGCCAAGTGGGCTCAGGATGCTGAGAGCCTGATCAACCTGATGCCTGCCTACCAGATGAACCCCGACCAGGCGGGACCAATCGTCCGCAACACAGCCGACGGCCGCAAGCAGCTTGTTCATGCGCGGTGGGGATTGCCATCGCCGTTTTTTGCGATCAAGCAGGCCGCCGAAGCTCGAGCCGAGAAACTGCGCCAGAAGGGCAAGCCGGTCGACATGGATGTGCTCATCCGGATGGAGCCGGACAAGGGTGTCACCAACGTTCGAAATCTCAACCTCCCGCACTGGAAGAAATGGTTCGGTGTCCAGAGCCGCTGCATCGTGCCGGTGACAAGCTTTGCCGAACCTGATCCCGCTAGCAAGCAGGACGGTGGAAGCACACCAAACGCATGGTTTGCGCGGGACGAAAGCAAACCGCTGATGTTCTTCGCGGGAGTGCATGTCCCGCAGTGGCAAAGCGTCCGGAAGGTCAAGGACGGGCTGACGACCGACGATCTCTATGCCTTCCTGACCACCGATCCCAATGACATCGTCAAGCCGATCCATCAGAAAGCGATGCCGGTTCTCCTGCTGACCCAGGAAGAGGTGGACGTTTGGATGCGTGCACCTTGGGAGGAGGCGAAGGCGCTCGCCCGGCCGCTTCCAGACGACCAAATCATGGTGACGTCACAGGAACCCTATGGCTCGACTATCGTCACCACCACTGGGGAGCCGGTGTCGCAGCCAACTTTTCTCTGAGCGTGTTCACACCGAGGTATGCGCGGGTCAGATGGCTGCTGCTCTTACCAGTCATTTGATGCGTAAGGCTACGGGTTCTATTATCCAAGCTATGACCCAGCGAGAGAAGCCAGTGTCGAGATGGAAGGCCCTGCCGGATGCAAGCAGATTCTGGAGTCTGACTGAGAGATTTCGGACTTGGTCGATTATTATCGGCCTTACGCTATTTAGTCCTCTGCCTTTTAAGCGTACCGTTCGTATTGTTGGCGCAGGGCGAGGTGCACTCTAAAACTTCGGTAATCAAGGCTGCTGACCAACCCACGCTGTATTATCTGATCATCCTTATAGCGCTATGCGCTGGCCTGGCCTCGACATGCCGCTGTCTGGAAGCCGCACTCAATCGCTTTCGCTCGATATCACGACGCTGAGCCGCGACGCTGGTGTTTTCGGTACACGAAAAATGAGTGGAGGCGACGTAGATGTTGACTTCAACCGCACGATGGGTGCCTTGTGTAGCAGGTAAAGATCACCGCCAAAATAAAGGAACGTGTCGTGCTCGCTGTGGCTTCGTAAGAGATCGGGTCGTCCGATGTTATGTGTAAACGATGTTCCGCACCTCCGTTGTCTTACCCCCCGTGATCTGTGAGCGGGTGTCCGTGCGAACAGGCGATCTCGGGCTGCCCCGCTCCGAGACTTCGCTAAATTGCCTCCACGCGGCCATTGACGGGCTGCAAGATATTCTCTGTCGCCACCGTATGCGAAGGTGACAGGCAAAAATGCTTCTTAGGCGAAAATGGTAGACATTTCGGTTCGCATGCGCATTCTTATGCGAAAATGACAGACAAAAGCGGCTTTTATGCGAAACTGAGAGACATTTTGGCTAGTGCGATCGCCTTGGGCGTACGACACCCAGAAAGGCGTGAGTTGGAGTCTTCTCCAAAGGGCCAATCTCTAAATCTCCACGACCTCAGCCATCTCGAGGTACCTGCAGAAGGCATTGGCGAGCTGCATTTGGCGAGGCGTCTTGCACTCCGCCTCGAAAAGCTCTGGCGATGCGACAAGGATGGCCATGCATTTCGCCCGGCTGATGGCCACGTTCAATCTGTTCGAACTGTAGAGAAACTCCATTCCCCGAGGTGCGTCTGCGTAGCTGGACGTGGCCGTCGAGTAGATCGCGATCGGGGCTTCTTGACCCTGAAACTTGTCGACCGTCCCGACGTGCGCGCCGGGAATGCGTTTCTGAATCTCGAACACGTGAGCGTTGTAGGGTGCGATGATGATGATGTCTCCGAGCGCCAGAGGACTGGTTACGCCCTTGCGGTCGGTCCAATACATTTGTGAACCCAGCATTGTTTCGACGATCTGAGCAACGGCGTCTGCTTCTTCGATGGAACGCGACTGGTTGCCGGAATGGCGAACTGGGACATAGCGCAAGCCAGTGCCCTTAAACGGGCCTGCCGAGGCTGTCCCCTGGACGCTGCAGGCCTTCTCGGAGTCGAGTTTGCCTTCGTAGAACAGTTCGGAGTTGAAGGCCGTGATGTCGGGGTGGAGCCGCCAAGTCTTCTCGAGGAAAAGACCCTGCTCAGGTGCGATGGTCTTCCGTTCCCGCAGAAGATGGTCAAGTGCGGATACTCCGGTGCCATCAGGATGGGAGCCTTGCGTTGGTTGCTCCAATTGTTGAGGATCGCCAAGGAGAACGAGTGTCGATCCTGCTTGCGAGACCGCCAGCACGTTCGCTAGCGCCATCTGCGCGGCTTCGTCCACGAACAGCACGTCAACGCTGGCTACGGTGTCCTCGCGGGCCCAGAAGAAGGAAGTACCGCCCATCAACTGCACATCGCCAGACGCGATCGCCATTACCGCCGTCCCATTGTCCACGTAGAACCGGACGTCGTCAGTGTCCTCCACCTTCGAAGAGAGTTTCTGGCCCGCTTGCACCTTGGTGCCTTCTTCCTTGGCGACCTCGATCGTTTTGTCGATCAGGTGGCGGATGACCTTGTGGCTGTTGGCCGTGATTCCGACCCGCTTACCCAGTTTCAGCAGAGTGAAGATCATTTGCGCGGCCGTGAATGACTTCCCGGTCCCCGGTGGCCCCTGGATTGGAAGCACGCCACCCTGAAGCTGTGGCGCGATGCGGACCGCGCAGGTCAGGGTGTCTTCCCCATCCCTATGTAGCGGCTCTGCGACCCGAGGCGGTTGGCGCAGAAGCAGATCGCGGGCAGCTTGATTAGGTCCGATTCCCTCTATGCCATGCTCGGCAACATACTCGCCGAGCCGCAAGAGCGAGTTTTCTTGCTCGGGGGTGCGGATGAGCGTGTGAGCAAAGACCCCGTCAGGATGGAGATCAGCGGACTTCTTGCTCTTCCTGACATCAAGCGTTCGAGCATCCTGCGAAGTCGCCACCACTTTGCCAAAGGTCTCTCCGCCGGCGGCGCGAAGCTCGTCCTCCTCACGGATTTCCGTATCCTGCATATCGAATTCATAGCGGTCGGTCGGCATACCGCCCTTTGTCCGCTCGACCGTGCCTACGAACCGCAGCCCGCCCAATGCCGCCTTTTCGTCCAGCAGTTCCTCCGCGGTCAGGTCGCAAAGCCGGAAGTACTCCCACCAGCCTGCCTTCGCCTCCCGGCGGTGCCAGCCGAGGCTGTGGGCGAGAATCCACCTCCCGTGCTCGGCGGGTGTTCTTTCCGCGGCGTCGACCGGCACATCCCGTGTCAGCCGCTCGATGAGTTCGGCGACGCGCGCGTCGCGCTCTGAGACGCTTTCGCTTGGTTCTTCGTTCTCGGGGGAGGGGCGGTCGATGACGGTGCCTGAAGCGATGGCATCGGTGCGGAGCCGTTCGAGCCAGCCCCGCAATGCTTCTGTTGATCGGCAGTCGTCGTCGTTGTAGGCGGCAACCACCGTTTTTGTGTCGTCAGATATCGAGCGGCCGTCGTCGAGTTCCAAAGCCACCTGAAGTGCGGAGAGCGCGACGTTCGCATCTCTCAACGGTGTCGAGCGCTCGAATCCGTAAAACGGCTCCAACTTCTTGATCGAGTAGCTCTCGACGCTTGCCCGAATGGCATTGCGAACGACGCTGTAGAGATCGACGAGCACGTTGCCGCGCAGGAGATTGTCTACCTCACTTTCGCGCGTGGCATAGCGCCCCATGAGCCGCTTCAATGTGGCCGGCTCATATGGAGCATAGTGATAGATGTGGAGGTCCGGGAATTGTGTGCGGCGTTCCGTGACGAAGCCCATGAACCGCTCGAAAACAACCTTCTCGGAGTTTCGGTCAAACGCCCAATCGGCAATGCGAACCAAATTGCCCGCCTCGTCACGATAGTGATATCCGAATAGGTACTCGAGCCCGTGCTCGCCGATGAAGGGATCGCCTTCGATATCGAAGAAGATGTCGCCGGGCGATGGTTCGGGCAGCCGGCAGAGCCCGGTGGCCGGTATCACTTCGAGCATTTCGAATTGCCGCTCGCCAGCCTCTCGGGCGCACACCTGGATGTAGGCCTGGGCTCTCGCTTTTTCGAAGCTCGCAGGAGAGCCGCGTTCAGGCTTCCACGGCATCGGCGAGGGGAGGTTCGCGAACGCCTTTGTCGTCATAACAGAGTGCGCCCGCAATTCCGCAATCTGGGTTTTCGAGATATTGGCGACAAGGCACAGATGGTCGTCGTCGCGTCTCCTGGCGTCGCACTGCTCGGCCCATCTGCAAATGTCGCAATGTTCCGTCGGCTCCGGGTAACGATCCCCCCGTCCGGCAGCCGTAGCCTCTTCGGTGGCCCTCCGAACCTTCCTGAAAAAAGCGGCAAAGTCAGAGACGCGGAAGGTCTGCGGCTCGAAGTTGGACCAGGGCACAACGACGTGCACAAACTCCGGCGCAATACCCTGCCTAGTGTGGAGAAGTTCGGCGTAAAGGCTTAACTGAAGCACCGTACCGCCTTTGGTCTCTCGGGAGAGCTTCGTATCGATGATCTCGTACGACCATGGACCCAAGTCACTGCTTCGTTCCACCCTCCGCAGAACGTCCGCCCTCCCGATCCATCGGCCGTCGCGAAGCGCCGCCTGCACTATGATCTGCCGGCCGGAGCGCATCGCGTCCATGGTCGCGTTGACGGTGTCACTGGTCACGTCGACGCCGTCTACCACCGTCGCATCGAAACCCTGCGCTTTCAGATGATCGAGGAATGCCTGTTCATGCTTCAGCCCTCGCTCCCTTAGGACCTCGAGCAGGGGGTCCCAGCGCGCTGGTTTTGCGAGCACACCTTCCGCAACCTTGAGATCGAGCGCCGTCAAATGCCGACAGCTGAGATGCGCTACCAGATCATGCGCGCTGAGGATGAGCTGACTGCCGATTCGCTGCATGCTTCAACTGTAAGGGGTAGGGGAGGCATTGTCGAATTCTTCGGCGGCAGTGCATCACTGCACTTTTGAAACTGCGCAACGACGACCGAAAGGCGGCCCCGCGGGAATTCCTCGGGCCGGGCTCTTGTGCTGGCGTCGAACTTGCTTCTTCCACATCTAGCGTTGCAGGAGCATCGCATGACTTCCACTGCGCGCCCAATCTACCCCCTCCGTAGTGTCGCAATAATTCCCCCGATAACCAGAAGAGCAATGATCGGCAAACCTATATAGAGGTTGATCCGCGTCGCGATCGCCAAGAGGGTCGTGCCAATAAAGGACCAAATAATCAGGACGGCCAAAATATATCCGAGACTTACGGTGACCTTAGCGCCTTCAGCTACTTTCTGCGTTATGGTTGGAGGTAGTGGTGGAACCGGCTTAACACCCCATTTTTCTAACAAGGCTTCACATTTTTGCCGGCTCTCCGGGCTCGCGGAATTCTCCATGCCGCGCTTCAGTATCTCCCTTGCGCGTTCATATTCCGAACTGGAATAGTCGGTCGACTCGATTCCGTCCGAGTAGAACCGTGCTAAATCGTAGTAGTGGTGACTGCTCATTTCTTGCCAGTTGTCGACATATTGGCGGACCATCGCCTCATCCTTGGCCGCGAGCTGGCCAGAATATTTTCCTTTAATCAGCAGGGGCACGGCCGAACAGCGGGCAAGGGACGTAATCGTAATGTCATCGTTACCCCAAGCCAGTTCCCTGTAGATTTCGAGGGCCTTACTCGAGTTCGTGTCAAGGACACCCTCTAGTCCGTCATTCTTGACAAGGAAGTTGGCATGCCACCACCGCGCCTCGCTACTTCCAATCTCGAGCGCTTGCTCAAGATGATGAAGTGCCAGAGAGGGATCAGCCTCGACTCCATGTCCCCTCCGATAGCAATCCATTAAGATCATATGGGCACTTGCGATCGGCAGTTCGCCGTCGGCAATCTCTTTGACGAGATCGAAATGGTATCGAGCGGCCTCTGGATTGGAGCGTATTCGGTGCGACATGCTACCAACGATCATTTCGATCGTCTTGATATCCTTTTCGTCACTATACCAAGCTTCCGAGAGCTTATTACGTTGCAGCACATCAGTGGAATTATTTGATTGCAAGATATTTTCCTTCATCGCAATTGTGTTGCTTTCCCGCGGCCATTGGAAGCTTAGCTCGTTGGTTGATTTTAGGGATCGGTTCCTGCAACTCGACATCGGCCAGCTGCCAGCTGCCAGCGTAGCACCGACGGGAGGGGAAAGATGAAGAAGATATACGCAACCGTGCTTGTGTTAACAGCTCTCATCGCCGCGCCTGCCATGCCAGCGGAAATCACAATCGGCCGCTGGTGCGACCCCATGTTGCCAAATTAGCCTCGGTACAATCAGATGATCGAGATCGGGATATTCGAAGCCCACACTCCCGATCGCTCGGAATAGCTTCGCGGACGGCTCAACGAACGAGCAAATGCTGGAAGAATTGGGGCGGCGACCTCTATGCTGTCTCAGAACGTCCGAGCGGCGACAGGTACCGCGTGGTGGCTTCCAGGGGCGATCTTCAATTGCTCGACGAGGAGGGCAATATTTGGACAGCGCGCAGGCTAGAGAATTCGCCTCGCGATGCGGAATGCCCATAACTTCGGCTTTAGGTAGCAAAAACCACCAGACCTGAAATGGTATCCCGACTACGCCGGTTCCGATGAAAAGGGGCCTCGAATTAGTGTACCGTACGAGTTGAAGCGGAAGCGGGCAGCCTTGGTCGAGAGGTTGCAGCAGATTGCAACGGAACAAATCGAGATTCAGGAGCTGATGGGCGCGCTAGATCGTGCCATCCTGAGTTATGAAACTGACTGCCAGCCGTCGTCAACACCTGAGATTCCAGCGGTGACAGAATTTGTGCTCGACGCATTCAAATGCTGACGCAGTCCATTCGAAACGGAACCGCCGGGATCAGCGCGGTTCGGCTCCATTTCTACTCCGGCAAAATGTAATCTGGCCAAAGCGCCGTCGAAGATAGCCGCGAATGAGGGACTACGTCATCGGGATGTCGATTTGCTATATCTCTCATCGAGATGAAGACTGCATCGCCGTTCGCTTCAGGCTTCAACGGTGGATGAACGTCATTGGCCGAAACAACGACAGAAGCCCCACCTTGCCGCAGGCGCACACGAATGCACTCGGAGGAAATCATTTCGGTCTCCAGATCGTCGCGGCCTTCGAATAGTTCCTTCAGACCGCCGAAGTTCTCTTCGGGTATCTTCTCGGCGGCCACAACCGCATCGTAGAGCAACTTCGTCTCATTCTCGGTGGCCTCCGCTGGCCAGAGGATGCGTTCGGCAAGCGATCGCTTTCTCTTCATCAACCGCTGCAGAAGGCAATCGAAAGAGCCCGCCCCAAGTTTAGGGTGAACGGCGAGGGGAATATGAACGGTCACAGGCTTCGTCTGGCCAATTCTATGGGTCCTGTCGTTGCATTGCTCTTCGACGGCCGGGTTCCACCAGCGGCTTAGATGGATAACGTGGTTTGCCGCAGTAAGTGTCAGGCCTGTGCCCGCAGCACGCGGCCCGAGTACTAAGACGTCAAACCCCTTGTCATCCACAAGATGCCTTTGGAAGCGGTCGGTGATAACCTTCCGAGAGTCGACGGTGTTGTCACCATTGATGATCATCACGCGCTCGAGCGCGAATTCGATTCTGATCACCTCCGCGAACCACGCCTGCACATCTCGGTTTTCAATGAAGACCAGTGCACGTTCGTTTTTCGCCTTGATGTGCCGAAGGATATCGATGGCTGCGGAAAGGCGCGCGGACGAGGCATTGAACTCCTCGATTGTCTCCCCTTCGAGCAGTCCGGGATGCAGCGACAGCCTTCTGATATGCTGTAGGACGGCTAGCATTATTCCGCCCTTGTGACGCGCCTCGTCGTAACGCAGCGCCTGTGCGTCAGGCATTTCGCGCGGATGGAATACACGCACTTTGGATGGCAGGCCGGGAGCGGCGTCGGTTTTCAATCGACGAAGCGCAAGCGCGGGCCGACCGTGTTGGCTCTTGAACAGCGCACTGTGGAGCGCTGTCATTCCGTCCTCTGTCGGCTTGTCGAAGATGCGGCGGAATTGGGCAAGAACACCGAGCGCGCCGGGGAACAACTGGTCCATGATTGCCCAGATGTCCTTGGTGGCGTTTTCGAGCGGCGTCCCTGTCAGTCCAATTCTGAGGTCGGCGGTGATTGATTTGGCGGCTTTTGCCCGCATGGTGACGGGGTTCTTGAGATTCTGGATTTCGTCGAAGACGACGGCAGCCCAGCGCACGTCCATCAGACTGATCGCGTAGTTGGCCAGCGTCTGGTACGTCGTGATAACAATCGGTGATCCGTTCTCGGATGCGGTCAACTTCTCTAGGTCGACCTGAGACGCCCCCGTGCGGATGTCCTGTCCGGAGGCATCATCGCGCTTGAAGGCGTTGAGGTGATCACCGTAAAGCCTGATTGGTTTTCCCAGGAAGCCGCTCTCGAGATGCCGCTCCATTTCCGCTTCCCAATTCAACAAGAGCGACGTCGGCGCGACTATGAGAAACGGTCGGTTGGAGACCGCTCCGGTTGCGATATGCGTTTTTAACCAGGCGAGAAGGGAAAGCGTTTGGAGGGTTTTGCCGAGACCTTGTTCGTCCGCATTCAAGATACCAGGAAGTCCCGCCTTCCAGGCTTTGACCTGCCATTCGAACGATTTCACCTGGTGTGGCTGCAGCGGCGTTTCGATCGCCGGCGGCAAGTCCTCTGAGAGGTCCGCATCGCGGTCGCGCATTGCGGCCGAAAAGTCCAATTCCCAGAAATTGTCATGGGTCACTGGAAGATAGGCATCGAGCGAAACCGACGGCTCCTCGGGGTCTTTCGCACGCAGGAATTCGGCAAGTCTCCTGGATAGGACCTCAATGACAACCGGAGTAACGGGGACCGCGCCAATCTCTAGATTTATAGAGGTATGACCTGTAGCCTGCGCTTCTTTCAGTTCTGCGAGGACGCGTTCAAGGTCCTCATCTTGAATCAGGGCAAGGAGGTCCGCGAGTTCGGTTTCAGATTCCGGCAGCCAGCGTGTACCCGACCCCTGTATTCCATCAATTTCGAGCTTCTGCCATTTTCCGACACCGACTACCCGTGATATCCACTCAGGCGTTTCAACCCAGACGCGACTGGTTTCCTCTTCGAGCTTTTCGGCGCGCGCTTCTGGACTCATCAGTTCCGTGAGACGGCCGTCGCGCATCATCTGCAGCTCGACGGCTTCGGCTATGATGCGACCGGCATTTGCGATGAATTCCTTTCTGCCTTCTTCGCTTTTGTGGCCGTGGTCGACGATTGTCTGGACGATCGGAGCTGCCGATGGCTCGACGATCAGGAACTTGCCATCGGCCACGCGGAAAGCAGGTTGTGAGCCTCGACGGAGGACAGACGCACGAAATTCCGCGAGCTCCTGTCCGCTCAACGCCTCGCTATCGCTCTCGTTGTCCGGTTTGAAATCCGAAACGTTGGACGAGTACGGAACCGGGAAGAACCGAGTATCGTCGTCATCGTCAAATTTTATCCCAACGGAGCTGCAGGTGACGACTGATATGTCTTTGAGAAACCCTTCAAGCGAAGCCTTGTCTTCCGGTTTCGGATCAGGTTCGAACAGGCGGCGAAACTTTCCAAGCAGCAACCAGTGTTCGGTGATCGAGCCTGGTTTTCCAATTTCATCCGCTATTTTGATCGCTTCGTAAATTTGATGCGGTAGGCGCATCAAGTCCGTGGGCGGTCCGACGAAAGCTCCCTTCAAAGAGCGATAGACGTTGCGTCCGCCTTGTTCCCACCACCATTCGATTGCGAAATCAGGGCTTCCAACGGTGCCCTTGAGGCGGGCGCGAAAGTTCAACCCCTGCAACGTGCGCGGCAATCCAAGTGCCGCCGCACTATTGGCGTCGACAGCCGCGACAAGAGGATGTTGGATTGTCAGTTGTCCTTCCGAGATCGTGTGAGAGTTTCCGGCTGGGTCGAGCTGACGAAGTTTAACCAGTGCCAACGCTGCTGGAAGTTCTTCCTTTGGCAATGAAAGAAGGTTAGCCGGACGACCCTTTTTGAAGCCTGATAGCCATCCGCGCTTCTCCGGTTGGACCGTGAGACGGACGAATTCATCCTCGAGAGCGAAATCGAACTTCATCTCAGCACCCGCTCCTGCACCCAACGCATCCAGTTACCCTGCGGATCGTGCCGGCGAGCCATGGGATCGTCGGCGGGAAATGTGATGGCTTCGGCGTCGTAATAGTCCCTATAGAGCTGTGGTGCTCTTGGATCGTTGGCGTCGAATAGGTGCACACGATATTCATGTGATCCCTCGACCACGATATAGCGCCCGACACGCATGATGAGCAGGCACGTATCCTTTCGTGACTTCGCAGTCTGTCTACCGGCTATCTTGTAGGTTTCTTCGCCGGTTTGGGCATGGAGATAGTCGGCGATCTTCGCCGCGCTCGGAGAGAGGACTACCCACGCCTCGATGACGACGCCGCGTTCGTGAAGTCCTTTCCAGAAATGATGCCTTGGCGGCCACATGGACGTAGTTGCTTCTGTGGCTTGAGTTATGACGCGCAACAACGCATCCATGCTTTTTCCAGCAAGCCACCTTCTTAGTATCTGCCTGGAGGCATCAGAAGTCAGTGGCCAGAACTCGCGTCTCGCATTGCGGGGGTCGCCATAGTCGTTCAGCAACCTGTCAAGCAACTCCTGGCGATATGACGCCTCGGGCATTGCCTGATGCCAAGGCTCAAGCAGCTTGTCGATCGCCGACGCAGCCATCTCGTCGGTGATCGGCGGATGTCCCTCGGGTCTTATCCATGCGAATATACGTTCGCGGCTTTCCCGGCTTCTTATGGGAGGCGTTACCGCAAGCCAATCGAGGTGGATTTGGCGCATCAGCGGTCCGCTATGAGGCGACGCGATCCCACAACCTAGCAACCATTGAAAAGCGTCGGGATGCTGCAGCATTTTTTCGGCAACCCGTCGTGTCCCTTGATCTACATCCAATAGATCAGGGAGTGCCAGGAACATGCGGTTCCAACGTGCCGGCAGGCTTGGGGACTTGGTCTGAACCAAGCGGGCAAGCCAACTTGTGCGGGCGCTGCCGCGTTCCCAGCCGTCGAAGTATGCCTCGCAAGCCGCGTCGAGAACGGATCGGCTGGTTGTAGCCTCCATCTCGCGCATCATGAACTCCTGGACGCGGCGCTCTTGAACTTCGCCGCGAAGAAAGGCGCGGCAAACCATCGAAACCATTCCGGTTGTGACGTCGTCCCATTTCCAATCCGCAAGTGCGGCCGACACTTTCGCTATCGCTTGCTGAACCGAAATAGTGGGAGCTTTCGAAAGCCCCGGAAACGCTTCCTCCACAGCCCGTACCGAGCTTCGAAGACCATCAAGATCAGGCTTCTCACTGATCTGCAGTCGAGGGCGCGTCCTTATTTTTTCGAGAAGGCTCATTGGGAACCCAACTCGCTCTTGATGGTCGCGATATCGGATTCTTTCGACGGGACCACCATAATGAAGCGCAGGTCGATACGTCTATTGGCATCCTGGCCCTTCTCGGTGTCGTTCGATTGGATCGGCCGGCCTTTTCCGAAACCCGCGACCGAAAGAACGGGCTGGCTGTTTCTGTTGTAGAACGCGACCAGATCGGGCTTTTGTTGCGTCATCAACGAATAGATGGACGAGGCCCGTCGTGCGCTCAAGTCCATGTTCAGAGTATCGTTTCCTCGGCCGTCGGTGTGACCTTCGACCTGCAATGCGTCGATCAGCGCGTAACCGGGATTGCACGATGCGGTGAAGGACTTCCGTGGACCAAGAGAATAGCAGCCGAGGTTGCGATCGAGGATTTCCGCGATCCGCCTCATCCGGGACTGGCCGGCCTGCGTCGGGACATCCTGTCCGAAATCGAACAAACCATCTCCCGAAAATTGCAGGGCGTCGTAGTTCGCGGAAACCTGAACGTTGACGCCGGGGATTTCTCCGTCGATCTCTTTCTTGAGGTTGGTCAGCAACGCACGGCGGGTTTCAGCGACTCTGTTGTTGTAGATTTCCATCTGATTGGGCGCATCCGCTACGGACTGAAGCCTCTTCAGCTGCTCAAGCTGGTCCTTCAACTGCTGGACTGCTTCGGCGACCTTGAGGTCCGGCGTCTCAACGATCTGTTGCACTTTTTTCAACTCGGTTTCGAGCGCCAGCTTCTCGGCCTCGATGTTCTTTAGCCTTTCGAGCTGATGCTCGAGGGTCCGCTTCTCCTCTTGAAGTCTCTCGTATTGCGCTCGCGGTACCGTGTCGGAAACAGTGAACTGGCTGGCGAAGAATGCGAGGAGGATCATGATGATGAACAGGAAGCTGATCGTCATGTCGGCCATCGAGATGAAGACCGACTCTTCCTCTTCTTCGTGAGGACGCGCCCTGCCTAAGCCCCTCATACAGCGGGCCTCTCGCTTTCAGGGCGAAACGCCTTGGCGTTTTCGATGACCGCCTGAAGTGTTCCTAGCGCGTCGGCGTATTGCGTGTGGACGGAGTTCGAGTGAGCCTCGACTTCGCTGATCGAGCGACTGATCTCGTCGATAAAGGTTTTGAATGCCTTTTCCAATTGGCCGTCGTAGGCCACCGCACGTGCTTCGAAGCTCTTGATATGATCTCTGATTGATGTCGATGCGGCGACGACGAGGTCGCGCTCCGAAGACATTGTCTTTCGTGCGGATTCAACCATCTCGACACTGACGTTCGCGATCTGCTGGGTTGCGGCAGCGGTCTTGTCGACCGCGCGAACGATAGGCTCGGCGGCGTTCGCCAGCCCGGTACCAGCCTTTGACAGGTTCTCGGATACGATCTCGAGCCTGCGAGCCGCTCCGTCCAAACCGACTGCGGTCTTTTCGGCTGCGCTGGTGAACTGTTCGGCGGCTCCGCTGATTCCGGAAGCTAGCTCGGCCAGTTTCGATGATGCGTCATCCAGTCTTTGGCTCGACGTCTCCATTGCAGCTGCGAGCCCGGTGGAAAGCGAACTGGCAATATCCTGGACCATCTGGCCAACATGGCTCGCATTCGAGTTTACTACGTTTTCGAGCGGTTTCGAGATCGCGGCGATGAGGTCGTGATTGAGCTTCTGCATATGATCACGCTGTTCGACGATCGCATTCAGCTGCCGTTCCGCCAGGTCCTCGAGGCTGACGAAGTTCATCCTGATCTCGATCTCATGCGTCAGTTCACGCATGGCACGCTCGAGCCTGTGCCCTCCGCTACGCAGCACGACCGTGAAGATAATCGAGCAAACGAGACCCGTTAGCGACATGATGAACTTCGCAGAGGCAACTGTAAGGAGCTGCGTCAGTGCGAGTTCGACCTGCGCCTGATCTCCTCCTGCCTGTAGGCTTTCCCCGGTCTGCTGGAGGGCGGCAATCAGACCCAGAAACGTCGCGGCAAGTCCGATCGATACAAGAAAGCCAGGCACGAAACGCCATCCAGAAACGCTGAACCCCATGTCTTCCAGATTGAAGAAGGCCGACGGTCTTATGGAGTTCCGAATGCCATACGCGTTGCCCGGCTTGGGCTCGATAGTAGTCTCGCTGAACTCGTTCCAGGTATCTGACAGATGCCGGGCTTCCGCGCCCTTCCAGGTTTCGAGTTGCAGTTTTATGGCAGAGAATTCGCCCTGGAAATTCTCAGCGCTGGTGGACCGCCGGATCAGTTTGGTCGCTCTCAAAAGCACCGATCTGCGGGCTTGTACGATCAGGAGAAAACGAAGAACCAGAAGGCAGAGGATGGCGAGGAGTGTGACGCAAAAAAGTCCCGGAGCTTGAGGCTCTTTTAGCATGGACGCGACGAACAGAATTTCGTCGCGGGTCCAAAGCCCGACCTCATGGAAACTGATCACGTAGACTCTCCTTACGAATGAACTGTTGAATCGTAAGTCCGGAGGCTCTGGATTGCTTCGAAGTCACTTTTCCTCGCCCCTGCCGATTGGCTGGTTTTGCGAAAGAATCATGCTGTGTTCGTACTTGCGACGGTGGACAATAGATACTGCAGGGAGATCAATGCAACCGCCAGTGCACTAATATCAATTGGAAGGCTATTCGATTTTCACGACTCAAACTAATTCTGACCAAGTTGCCGGAAGAGGTCGTAATCGTGGAAAAAGTACTTTGGATAAAAACAGGTTGGTCAGATTACTACCGAGGTGGCCCGGTCGACGGGAACTTCGGATGGCTGAACGCTCATCGTGGTACAGACAAGGAGGCACGGGGCCATGAGGCCTTCAACTTTATGCCGTCCGCAGACGGCACATATTATTGCTACGTGCCACCGCAGACCCACGGCTACGCTCCCTCTAACGAGGACAATGAGGGCTGGACTGTCATTTGTCTGGCCAAAAAACCGAGGCATAAGGGCGTCCACGTCGTCGGCTGGTATGAAAACGCCACCTTAATGGGCACCTGGCTCGATCTGCCTGGTCACACGACGCCCGACGGAAGTGCAACCGCTTCTCCATACGACTGGTCGTACTGCATCGAAAGCAAATCCGCATTTTTCGTTCCGCCCGAACTGAGAACCACTCCTTTTTCGGACACATCAGTGCGACAGGGAAAATATTCTTTTTTAACCGGGCCGAATGTAGAGACAACCGCGACAAAGCGGCGAATTCTCGCATTGCTGAAATCGAAGATCGCGGACCTGCGAGGAATTTCGATTCACAACCCGACAAGTGAGACCGCGCCCAATCCCGAACTCGATGTGGGCGATCCTTTATCTGGCTTCGGGACACCGGAGCATCGCAAACGGGTGGAGATGGCGGCCGAGGAGGCGGTGAAAGCCTATTACGAGGTGCAGGGTTATGTCTGGACCCGGGTGGCTCACCTGAACAATGGTTTCGACTTCGTATTCCAGAAAGACCGGACTGTGCTTAACGTCGAGGTAAAGGGTACTGCAGGTCCGATCGAGCGTCTCTTCCTGACCAGAAACGAGCACAGCGTGAGCGGCACTCCCCAATGGCGACTGGCCATGGTGACGGATGCACTCGGTACACCTGTTGTCACAGTTTACACTGACAAGACTTTTCGTAAGGCATTCGCCCTTGATCCCTACGTGTACATCGGGCGACGGGTCTTCGAGCCTTGATCTCAGCCTGTCATAAAGTTTCTAGCAGAGTGCCTCGAAACACCTGGAGGTAACGAGGCCGCCGATGTCTTCCCCACAACGAAGTTCCACCGAGAAGTAGTCACTCGGTTATCTAATGGTCAACGATCGCATTTTAGCGGCCCTGGCTAGCAGGCGCTTGGTTAGGCGCTGGTGGCTGTGCGGCTGGTGGCTGAATCGCATCAGGAGCGGCCATCTTCTCGGCCGGTGATACCGGCGGTGTTTCAGGCAGCGGGGAGGGCGTCTCAGCTGGTGTCTGCGTTGCCACTGAGTGCGAAGCCCGCCAGTCCTTGATGCCCTGCCAAAGCTCGGGTCCGGAAATAACCATCACGGCGATCAGGAGACCGATCGCCAATATCCCGCTGATCCATGACGCCGTGGAAAACGCACTCTCCGCCCTTTGAGCTGGCCCAATCACCATCCTCTGATACTCATCCTCCGGGAGAAAGCGATAAAGGCGATTTCGCCACTGATCTCTTAGATCGCGTTGGATGTTGACGAACTGGTTCCCCGTCCAGATCGTCCCGCAGACGTATATGGCGAGCACGATGCCGATCAGGAGAACGGCTGCCGCCACGGTCAAATTGCTGGTGGCCATGGTTAGCCTAGCCACTATCAACGCGATCCCACCGAACATCGCGCCGCTGACCGCGCCAGCGAGCTGGCGAGTAGTGTCGCCGAGTTTTGCCGCTTCATCAGAGACAGCCTTGCGAAGGTCCGCCAGAGCCTTCAAGGTATCGGCGCTGATCTTGTGTAAGCCCATCTCGAAGGCAATTTTGGCACCTTCGAGCGCTGGCTGACCTGAATTGCGGTACAAACCGGGCAAATCGTCAGAGCCAGGTGCCGAGCGAGAGAGCTCGGCTGTCAACAGGATGTGACGGGTCTCCATTTCCTTGGGCACGGAGAATGCCCAACGGGCACACGCCTGGAGCGCCTTGAAGCCGTCTGCTCCCATACTCGCTGCCATGTCGTCCACCGCTTCATAGCGGATGACCGGCGGTCCCTTCAACAGGACGGTTTTCGATCCTTCGACTTCGTTGGCAAGACTGGTGGCTAGGTTCAGAGCCGCGGCATCCGCCCAGACCTTTGTGGCAGCATCGGTAAGATCGACCTGTGAATTTGGCCTCAATATCCAAGGAGAAACGTCGGCTGGCACAACACGAATCTGACCACTCTCCTTGACGACCGTGCGCGGGTCGGAGGAGAGCACCTCCGGCTCGAAGCCACCAGGATGTTCCCGGGTAGTGAAATTGACGGAGAGCGTTTCGAAGCCGACGTCGAGTCGGCTGACCTCCACGATGGGATGAGCGGGAGGACGTCTTAACCAGTCCTTAAAGCCTACGTTGGTCAGGACGTAATCGCGTCCCTCCGCGACGGCGGGCTTCTCGGCTGTAATCCGGAAAGGTTCGTAGTCGGCGTCAAGCTGATCCTTTGTGACGACGGCTGGCGTTCCGTCCTCGACGGAATGGTTCCAGCAGAGAGCCTCAAGACTACGGATGAGTTCGAGCGCGTCGGCTGCGGACAGCTTACCCACGACGATGTCACCCGTGTGTTCCGTGACCAGCGCCCGACCTTCGAGCGCCCAAGCGTCAAGCGCCTCGGCCAGCCCTTTTTCCGACGAAATCATCTTCGACCAGAGCTTCCGATGTTTTGATCGTGATAACCCATCCGCCTCGCTCGTCCTTTGTCCGCATAACCGCGCGGTCTTCCTGTTCGCCAGGGTATTCGATAAGGACGTCTTCAGCAGTCCTGACCTTGATACGCGGCGCGCGCCTGAGAGTTCTAGGATCGGGCTTAAAAGACACGCCTGTCAACTTCTGGCTCTTGAGGTGTCGATCGAGCGACTTGTCGATTTCCACCCGGATATCCTCAGCGGGACGACCCGCGGCGACAAAGATTGCTTCCCTGATCGCTTCGTCATCCACGGTATCGCGGCCGCTGAGGGATTCCTTCGTAACGTTCAGCGCTAGCTTGGCGTCATTCCCAGGAAGATGCTTCTTGCAGTCACGCAAAGTGTCCCGGAGAACGGTGCTGAGCCTGTCGCTCAGTTCCTTGGTATCGCGGTCACGTCTGACCTCCAGAAATTTCTGGAAGTAATCGGTAAGGTCGGGCGCTTCCCCCATTCTGTCGAATGCGGAGACTTCGTCTTCAACGACGCCGTCCTTTACGCGGATAAGACACGACTTTTGGATGGCCCGCTTTTCCTTCACGAACGCCTGCACGATTTGCCGAAAGGCATTCTTCCCGTCTTTCGCATAGAGTTCGACGGCTTCGCGGTAGTCGTACTTAATCAGACTGTAGAAGGAGGTCTTGGGATCATCAGTGCCGAGCTCGAAAACGAAAAACGCGCCCCCACTACTCGAACCCACGTGGTCCATCTTGAAGCGGCGCGCAAGTTCCTGGCCACCCTCTTCGAAGGTCTTGCCACCAGTTGCCATCTCTTTCAGGAGCGCGCTGGTCGCGGATTTCTCATCGAATTTGTGGACAGGGCTTACTGCGGCGTCCACAATACGCGCCAGAAAGAAGGCGATGTGCGGGTCTTCATCAACGGAAAGTGCTGGCTGCTGTGCGAATTCTTGTTTTCCGCCGACCACATGAACGATCATCTTCTTGATCGCGATGCTGTCGAATTCGGCGTCACTAAAGAAACTCAAGTAAGTCCTCCCGGGCATCGTGCAGGCCAGTCAAGTAAAGGATGCAATTCATGGTCGGGTATACACGTGATTCGGGCATTTCACTATCTTAGACTGCCGTTTCCGCCCGTTTTCACGCGTGCATTTTTAATTCTCTGAGGGCAGCCGATGACGCTGCCTTACGACGCGAGACAGCCGCAGGAACGGGGCAGAATCGTGAGACCCTGGGGCTTATTCTCCGGGAAGCTTTGCAAACGGCGGCTCGAGCACGAGACGAACATCAGGGCGGTCCAAATCGATCCACTCGAGGCGTCCATCATTATGGATGCCATCTACTCCCATTTGGCCATCAATCTCGTAAAATCCGAGCGCGAGATGACGAGCACGGCCATAGGTCACAGAGCCTATACCCCAGGCATCCCAAAATGTTTCAACGCGAACGGCAAAATTGATCGCACCCAATTGCTGGGTGCTTGGGTAGGCAATCGCGTTGATCCTCGGATTCTTGTGAAATATCGCAAGGGCGACGTGCGATGAAATTTCGTGATCGTCCTGACTGACGAAGCACTGATGGAGGAAGGCGTCGGTGATCAACAGGGACCTGACCTCATCACGTTCGCAGGCATTTAGCATCCCCGATATGCTGTCGGAACGATCGCCCGAAAGATATCCGCGGCCGGTGCGTTGGATCTGGAGTAGTTCTCCTATGGGTGCGACACGGATCGAGCAGTACTCGCGGATGACAAAGTCCGTTATGACAACGGGATCATCGACAATCCGGCATTCTCGCAGTGCCGTCTCTGGCCTGTCTGCAAGATAGATGACCTGAAAGCCTTCCGGATTAGCACGGCCGAGTCTTGCCGGCACATCGGTTCGCCAGATAAGGCCGTTCACGTTGTCGGGAATTTCGTCAGGTCGTAGCTGCCGGCATCGGCGATATGTTGACCCCGGACCCCATTGCAAATTGTTGGTCGGATGGACTGTCACCGCGCGTTCAATGGCAGCCTTCTTTTCGTCCTTCGACATCTCCGGGAAATCGCCAACAAGGGAAACGATGTCGGCCAACGGCATCGACGGGAATGCTTGGGTGATGGTCGGAGGCATATAAGGGTCGCCCTCTTTGGATTCTTAGATTCCGGAAATTTGAAGCCTCGCAAACCCGCAGATTCCGCAGGTTATCAACTTGACGGTCTGCGTGCTTGGAAGGTTTATCTCGTTGCCGGCGCAATTGAACGAAATCGGCTTGCGAGCTGAGTTTCAAGCGACCTGAGACCCTCGCCATTATTGAGATACTTGAGGTAGCGATGATGCCGCAAATCGGCCGGCACGTCGGCATCACTTTGCGTGATCGGCACAACATGTTTGCCGAGCGTATGAGCTATGCCCGCCTCATAGAACACATTCGGGTTCTTGTCCGAGAAATCGCAAACGACGATGTGCGAGCGTACGATGAGATCGAAAATATCCTGGATCAGGACCGAGTTGATCCAGATGTCGTCTGCGCGGGCGCACTTGAAGAAGGCGCTGCTCGCGGCACGTTTGATCGCTTCGTAGACAGGCGAGAAGGGCGCGGAGAACGGCATCATGACGGACACAAGGTCCGGCTCTTGGGTGACGTTCTGCAGCTTAAACACGGTAGGCTGGATGTAAAAACGTGGGCCTTCGGCCGCGTCGCCCGAAAGCGAGGTGCCTCCGCCTTGCAGCCCGTCTACATACTGCTCAATGACACTGAAATTCAAGGGGTCGCGCTCGACGATAGAATTCAAGACCGCAAGCACGTTTCCTTCGTAGTCGTTATCGCCGAAAGAAAGACTCCGCAGCAGACGGGGATGACCGGTCACAATCTGATAGGAATCGGTCACGGTTGCCAGCTCCAGCCAGTCGTTCTCCTCAAAAAGCTTTGCTATTTTGCGTTTCAGCGGCAGGAGGGCCTGACGCATTGATGGATCGACGTACATGTCAGAGTTTCCAATAGGCGGGTTGATCGAGGCAGGTTACGTGGCCGCTAAGGTCGCCAGCCGCGGCGACAGTTGGGTCGCCAGACCTGAGAGGCCCTCACCGTTGTTGAGATAATGGATGTATCGGTGGTGACGGAGGTCGAAGGGCACATCGTCATGGGACTGTGTGATAGGCACGACATGGCGGCCGAGCATGTGGGCAATGCCAGCCTCGTAGAAGACGTTCGGGTTCTTTCCGCTAAAATCGCACACCACCACGTGGGAGCGGTAAATCAGGCCAAAAATGTCCTGGATCAGAACCGAGTGGTCCCAGATATCGTTCGCTTTCTGGGTGTAGAGGCCAGCTGTCAGTGCGGCTTGCGATATCGCCGAATAGACCCGATCGAAGGCTGGCGTGAAGGGCATCATCACAGCAACGAGCCTACGGTCGATGGGGTGCTCGGGAATTTCAAACACCTGCGGCGAAACATGTAACGGTTCCCGCGCTGGCTTCTTAGGTCTTGAATATGGCGCGTAGGGACTTAATCGCTTGCGGTCGATGGTCCTGCGTTCGTCTAGAAGCCCGATCAAATCAACGTTCTTGACCGCCCAGTGCGTGCGATGTCCCTCGAGCTCGCGTTTGCCCATTCTTATGTCGAGTGAGGGTGCCAATTCCAACATCAGGTCGAACGGGATTTCTGGGATGAATGGATCGAACGCGAACTTGGCTTGCAAATTGCGGCCCGCATGTTTGATCTCTTCGAGCCAACCGACGCGTGCGCCTTTCTTACACCCGGTTTCGTGCCAAAAGAGCGCCGGAAGCGAAAGCAGCTCCTGGATGGCTTTTGCATCCAACGCCTGAAAATGCTCTCGAAGGTCGTCGTCCGTGTACTCACCGAAGCGGCCCTTCTCGAGCTCCCACGGTGATTGATCAAACGCCGTGTCGAGCCCGCTCATCATCAAATTATACATCGAGGTTTCCAGAAATTGCGTCTTCCCGGAAGTCTAAGGTCCTTGGGTAAACAGGAAATTTAAGATTGCAGCGCGCCGAGTTCTTCGACCTCGCCTAATTGTCGAAGGGTGCCTGCGCGCTCTCTGTAAGCAGCTGGTGTGCAGCAATTCTATTGAGCTACGTTCGCCGCCACAGCTATTCGATCCGTTGTGGGATCGACGAGTAGCGGCCGAACCGCCCACGCAAGCTTCCTGTGGTTATCGTGGACAGCAACCAGGGAACGTGCGATTCCCATGGACAGCAGTTTCACCAAGTGCTTTGGGAACGGCCGCGAGAGGGCGACATGCAGCGGTTCTGGATCAACATCGACGGCAACATCGAGGAACACACGGTTCCTGAGAGCATCGATGAAGTTATGCCTGGCGTCTGTTGGGGTGGCCCGGACGAGCTTTTCACGCCGGCGTTCTGGAAGTACCAATCCGAAGCCCAGATGCGGCGCAACCGCTATCGTGATCATCGATTGGGTGACACGCTACTTGAAGAAATCGCTGTATGTCTCTTGGGTGGCTACGGAATTCCTGCTGAAATGGGGATGGTCGCGTTTGAGCGTTTGCGCAAGGACGGGCTTCTCGATGGACATGCCAGCGAGCAGGACGTCCTCGACCGGCTCCTGGAGCCTTTCGATGTCAACGGCAGTGCGCGTCGATATCGGTTCGCCGGTCAGAAAGCATCATACCTTGCCCGTTCGCTATTGATCGCGCGGGACTTCTCTGTCGACGTTCCCGAGCGCGAGCTCAGGGAGCAGCTTCTCGGCCTGCCGGGCATCGGCCCCAAGACCGCATCGTGGGTTGTCCGGAATCACCTGGATTCGGACGAAGTCGCGATTATCGACGTTCATCTTCACCGTGCCTGCGTGATGATGAAAGTCTTCGATGCTGACTCGCATCCGGCAAAAGATTATTTCGGGCTCGAGGACCTGTTCCTGAAATTTGCCCAAGCGATCAAGGTTCGTGCGAGTGTACTCGACGCCGTCATCTGGGATTTCATGCGACGGATCGGGCCGACATCCAAGCCAATGAAGACGGCTGCGCCGACGCAGCTCCAGCTTGCTTTCTGAGTTAGTCCTGTTCGGCCGTTGGGCGGCCAATAACCGCGACCCCGACCGCTAAAAATTGATGGTCCTTGGGAAGCAGGGCATCGGTGAGCTCTTGCCCAAGGATGCCTAGTGGACAGAAGCCGAGATCGAACGTCTCGCTCACGAGGGCCAACGTCTGCAGAACCGCGCCAGCATCACGCCAAAGCAGCGACGCGGGATTTGAGTAGACCGAGGACGTCGTTCGGGTGTCGGCCATCAAGCTGATCACGTGCCCGCGAGCCGACGACAGCACCGATGCGCAGTTTAAAAGTCCCTCGGCCAGGAGGTCAGGGTCTCGTGGTTTGACGGCAAGGAATTCGTCTTTGCCGTCGTCGTAGACGACGGTGTAGCCATCCGGATCGATGATGGCGCACTTCACGGGATGCAACGCGCCCGCGGAGACTACGCGTTTGAGCTTTCGGCCTTGGTGCGACCCGGTACCGATGAAATCGGTCTTGAGGGCCTCGCGAACGACTGACGCGACCTCGGATAGGGTGGCCGTCTCTGTGAGGCGAGAGGACCGCCGGGCGCGTAGGATGTCGGCGAAGTCCCGAGGCTCATAAGCCACACGTGGTATCTCAAGGGTTCTGGCTTCAAGCCAACCCGGCTCGGACGGCTGCGGTGGGTTTCCTGTCGGACGCGGATCAATAGGGCTCAACGCCAATCGCCTTCATGGTCAGGTAGTGTTTCTCGCAACCTCGGCAGTAGCCGCACGCGAAGTCGCTCTTGTGGCAGGAATGAGACCAGGCCAAAACATCCATAGGTATGCCCGAAACCTTGACGAGTTCGTTGGCAGAGAAGCCGGCGGCTGGCGCTTCCAGTCTCAGCCCGCCTTCCTGCATTGCCAGTAGGGCACTCAAGGCATCTACGAATTCCTTGCGGCCATCTGCGTGGAAGCCGTCAGTTCGCAATGCTCCGATCTCTAGAACATCGATCTTATGCTTGATGCATTCCATGGCGGCGATCGTAACCAACATCTGGTTCCGATACGGCCACCATTCGCTCGCAGGCGCATGCGGGTCAGCCTCAGTTCCGGCAAGGTCACCGCTCCCGAGCGCCGAAAGATCACAATGGATGATTCTATGTTTGATACCCAGCGTCGTACAGACCGCGGCAGCTGCCCGGATTTCTCCCGCCGCTGCCTTGTGCCCATAGTCGATCGTGATGGCGAGATCGGGCTTTCGCCAATAGGCCAGGCAGGTGGAATCCATCCCACCCGAAAGAAGCAGAGCTCTTATCATGACCGCCACGCTATCTGGAAGAGGGCGCTGACATAGTCCTCGTGGAGATGCGCGCCCGATCCCTTTGGCAGCTTGAGATCGACGTCGCGCATATTCTGGGCAACGCAAAATACGGGTTTTCCGAGGGCACGGGCATAACCCACCTCGAATACGGTGCCGGGGCTGCTCCCATTCAATATGGCAAAGACAGCCTCGCATTGGTCAATCGCGGCGAGGTCTTGCTTGACGACGATATCCGCCGAGCCGGGGCCGATATCGTGGATTGGGCTGAAGACGCTCATCCCCAAGGCCTGCAGCTGCTCCCTGGCGTCGTTGATCATCATCCGTTGGCCAAGTTCCCTGAACGGCCCGGCGAGGTAGATGTGACCGCCCGCCTTCGTAGCGGGTCGGCGTGCCGAGGTCCCGGAGTTCACCGGACTGATCGGCAGCATGCGGGATTCCACATAGTCCGCCGTCGACCGGCTGGCGAATTCCGCAGACTTCGGAGCCGACGCTCCCTGGATTGCCCAAGCGAGCGCAAAAGCCGCGACGAACACGTCGCCGGAGCCAATAGTGAAGACGTTTTTCGTCTCGTAAGCAGGAACATGGCTTGAGCCACCAGCCTCGTAGACGGTCGCGCCGTTGATGCCGTCCTTGACGACAATCACCTCCGCTTTCTCGGAGCTGAACAGAGCCGAAACCGCAGCTGGGACAGAGGCCGAGCCTCCGAGGGCGAGTATCTCGCCACGGTTAGCGATGATCGCGAGATGTTCGGCGGGCGATCCGGAGGCCGAAAACCGTATCGGGTTTGAAGACGACTGTGGATCGTAGATGACGTGGCCACCTGATACATTCGGATCGCTCTCAAGCATCCCGAATTTGACGACTACGTCGCCTGACACGGGCGGCATGGCCACCTGAGGAATGTTCCGGCCTGGTTCGATTTTGGGGACGGAAAGGCTATGCAGGTACTCGAAGCCAATCGTTTGTTGCCGCGGAGTAATACGGAGGTCCACTTCCTCGGTAGCGAAGATCGCTTGCGCGGCGACGATTTCCTCGTTCGTGAGAGTGCTGTGCAGGCGGATTTTGGACACATGCCCGGTCAGCGCGGCTGTCGCGCGCCCCGCAGAACCGTAAAGTTGATCCCAATACGGGAAGGCGCACTTTTCGCGATAGATGCCGCCGACGATATCGATCTCGCTCATGCTGGATAGATTTCGACGGTAACCGCGCCGCCGTTGATCTGCGTTACGCGAGCTGAGTACTGCTGCCCTGCATTCAGGCACTGTATGATCTCCGGCAAGCGCGCCGAAGTAATAGCGCCGGCTGTGCCGGTCGCGGCTTGCGCGACGACACGGGGCCCAGACTGAAGCACCGTCAGAATGACACCGACCGCGAGGGTGCCGATTACGGCCATGTTCGGGGAGGCAAGGATCGTGACCTCGGTGAACATGCAGGGATTCGGTCCCGAGCCACCGCCACCGCCTTGTCCTGGTTGTGGCGTCGGCGGAGACGATACCGGCGTCCATCTCGGGTCATTATTGTCGTTCCCACCGCCGCCGCCTGATCCAGACATGTCGTAGCTCCTCTACTGCGAGTGGGCCAGAGTATTGTGACTTAAACGGTAGTCAATCTCAGCGGTTGTATTTCAACAACCAAAGTTGTGGCGATCGTCATGCTTGCTGGATAACGACTTGCCGAATCGGCTCTATCGCATGGATTCAATCAGGAATAGGTCAGAGGGCTGCCAATATATGCTGGTTGTGGCCCCACGGTTTGTCCCGAACGGATTTGATGTAGGTGTAGGCGATCTCTACCCACTGCGCGCCGGGAATGTATTCACTCGCCACGGCGGGCATCAGGCCGTTGGGGTTGTAGTTGGATGCAGAGACTTGCTCCATGAGGATAGACATCCTTCGCTGTGAGCCAAACATTAGGAACGGCTCTTCGCGGTTTGGTACGGCCGAGAGTCCGACGCGCCGTTTCAGCCACCAGAAAACATTTCACGCGAGGGGTTGCCGGGCGACGAAATCTGCGTGACCATTTCTATAGTTGAGAACGACCTAAGACCGTCACTGATAAGTAAAGCTGTGAATTATGCCCGCCGCTGCCGACGAATTGGATATCGCCTTCCGCAATGCCCCCCACTTTCTTCTTCCGGAAGACGTAAGCCCTAGAACTAGGCTATTTCTCCAGATGGTCAACTGCTCGGATTGGCCCGTCCCTGGTTGGTGGCTGCCGGATGGCAGCGTCTTTCTCCAGGGAACGTTGATCGAGAACGGCGTTGGCCGGTTCTACTTGCCCCCAGAACTGCAGTCAGCTTTGGAAACGGCATACAGTCGTGGAACAATGCACCTCGTCATTGGCGCGAGCGACAGCTTTTTACCGGCATCATCCCACTCGAATACTTCACAAAATCCGCTGGCCCGCTCGTCCGCGGCTTCCATGAAGGCCCAGCTGCAACGTTTCTCAAGACGGTGGCTGGAGCAAAACTACGCCGGTGACTTAGATTGGATGTGGCTCGAGGCGGCAATCACCAAGATGAACGATCTATGCATTCGACTGAAAGGCGGTTTGATAGCCGTATCCGGGGAAGAACTACTCGGCCTGATCGACGTCGTGCAATCCCTGACCGGGCCGGCCCCATCAGTCGTCCCATCAACTGCGGCGTGGAGCACGATTAGGCATTTGCGGGCTCTAATCGATGAGCTCGACATCTGCTCGAGCGATGCTTCGCCGACCGAGAAGCGTGTCCGGGAGGCGTTGGCGCAGTTGAGATATGCAATCAACCGCCTGGAAGAGGCCACGAGCAAGCTGGAAGCTGCCCAACCCGGCAGGTGATGGGTATTTGTGCGATCAAGAGATAGCATGGAAAGGACTTAGGAGATGTGGGAACTCGACGTTGATTCATGCACCTTATCCGATGCCGAACGGGAAAGAGCGGGTACTCGTCTTAGAAAGGCCATTGCGCGGCTCGGCGGACGTTTCGCCCACATACCGCCGCAGCAGAGCGACCAATTGATCATGATGATTTTGAGAGCTGTCGAAGAAGGAGGTAAAACTCACTCGGAGCGTACATGAAGAGGGTGGTACCCCATCTTATCGCAGACCATCCTCGCGTCGCTCTTTCCGAGCAAAGAGCAAAGCAGTGAGCGCGCCCAACTTTGCCTCATCAAGGGTCGTATAGAGCTTCTTCCCGTTTCGGACGTACTCGCCATCAAACCTGTTCTCAAGCTTGATCGTGATGCCGAACCCCGCGCCGCCCTTATCCCAGATAGCGATATTGAAGCCTCTGACATTGAGGTAATAGTTTCCAATCAGTGAGACTTTCCACTTTCGATTCGACCAGCCACTTTCGATCTTGAGGTCGTCTTCAAACCACCGTTGCCGTTTGGCGGGTCCGTGGTAGTTATCCTCCATACGCTCGGCGCATTGAAGGCCCACGAACAGGGTGTCTGGCACATCCGCGTGCTTTAGAATGTGACCGTGCCTGACGCTCGTCGATTGACACATATCGCATATCCGGTGCTTGTCCCCGGTGGTCTCCATTGCACAGAAGACCCAGCCTGTTCGGGGGACGGCAGGATCAAGCCATTTTCCCACAAGAGGGTGGACGTGTCGGGGCTTGTCCTCAGGATGCTTCCCGACACTATCCATCAATGCGGTCTCCCTCGGTCGCTCTACAAGAATCAGCTAATGTCGGGTTGGTCAAGAGTGGTGAGAAATCCGGGTCCTTTGGCCGGGGATAGCGACTGCGTTACCCAAAAGGCGCTGCCCTGTTGGAACGCCCACCAAGCCCCGGACCTCCGGCCGGGGAAAAGCGACTACGTCGATAGGACCGAGTGCGAGGTACAAGCTTATTTCGCCGTGTAGTTAAATGGACATAGTCGAAATAAGCTTGTACTACGAGATGTAACACAACGTGATAATAGTGATTTTTATGAGAATCATGAATCGTGGAAAACCGTTCAACATCGCTTCCTATGCGCTGCTGACGATGATGGTGGCCCAGGTGACCGGGCTGAAGCCCGGCGATTTCGTCCACACGCTCGGCGACGCCCATCTTTATCACAATCATTTCGACCAGGCGAAGCTGCAGCTGGCGCGCCGGCCGAAGCCGCTGCCCTTCATGCGCATCAATCCTGATGTGAAGGACATTTTCGGCTTCACCTTCGACGATTTCGAGCTGATCGGCTACGAGGCCGATGCCAGCATCAAGGCGCCGATCGCCGTCTGATCCGGGACATTCCATGGCCGACATCCGCAGGACCATCTTCGCCGCCGTTGCCCGCAACGGCATTATCGGCCGCGACGGCGATATGCCCTGGCGGCTTTCGAGCGATCTCAAGCGCTTCAAGGCGCTGACATTGGGCAAGCCCGTCGTGATGGGCCGCAAGACCTACGATTCGATCGGCAAGCCGCTGCCGGGGCGGCCGAATGTCGTCATCTCGCGGCAAGCGACGATAAATCATCCCGATGTCAGCATGGCGCAGTCGCTGCCGGAGGCGATGACGGCGGCTGAAAGGCTGGCGCTCGAAACCGGCGTCGATGAGATCTGCATTCTCGGCGGCGGTCAGGTCTATGCGCAGGCGATCGGCCTTGCCGACCGGATGTGCATCACGCATGTCGAGGCCGATCTCGATGGGGACGCCTCATTTCCCGCCATCGATCCCGATATTTGGCAGGCGGGGGAGTCTATCGCGGTTCCGGCCGGCGAGAAAGACAGCTATCCCACGCGTTTCGTCGTCTATGAACGCCGACACGCCTGAAAATGAACTATTTTCCAATTAAATTGACCAAGTTTCCCACGTTGCGTTGAAAGCCGATGCGGCGATACCTATAACGGTCACCAACGCATCCGCCGGTCAGCCCCCACGGTTCCGGATGTGTGGAAGACTTAACGAACAACGAGGTTTTGATGCCCTGGAGCAATCAGAATGGCGGCGGCGGCCCTTGGGGCGGCGGCGGCGGTAATAATCAGGGACCATGGGGCCAGGGGCCGAACCGCCCGCGCGGCGGTGGCGGCAAGGGCGGACCGCCCGATCTGGAAGATATCATCCGGCGCGGCCAGGACCAGCTGCGCAACATCGTTCCCGGCGGTTTCAACGGCGGCGTGGCGGTGATCGTCGTGGCGATCCTCGCGGTGTTCTGGCTGATCCAGTGCATCTACGTGGTGCAGCCGGACGAGCGCGGCGTCGAGCTGCGGTTCGGCAAGCCGAAGGAAGAGATCTCGATGCCCGGCCTGCATTTCCATTTCTGGCCGATGGAAACCGTCGAGACGGTCAAGGTGACCGTGCAACAGCTGAATATCGGGGCGACCTCGGCCTCGTCTTCGAACGGCCTGATGCTGTCCAGCGACAAGAGCGTCATCAACGTGCAGTTCGCCGTCTTCTACACGGTCAGTGATCCGAAGGCCTATCTCTTCAACGTCGAAAATCCGGCAGAGACCCTGCAGCAGGTTTCCGACAGCGCCATGCGCGAAATCGTCGGCCGGCGTCCTGCCCAGGACGCCTTCCGCAGCAATCGCCAGCCGATCGAAGTGGATGTACTCAATATTCTGCAGGATACCATGAACCGCTATGGCGCAGGCGTGACCGTCACCGGCGTGACGATCCAGAACGTGGCGCCGCCGCGGGAAGTCGCCGATGCTTTCGAAGAAGTGCAGCGTGCCGGCCGTGACCGCGATAGCACGATCGAAGAGGCCAATCGCTACACCAACCAGAAGCTTGGCCAGGCGCGAGGCGATGCGGCCAGAATCCGTGAAGATGCCGCCGCCTACAAGGACCGTGTCGTGAAAGAGGCGGAAGGTGAAGCGCAGCGTTTCACTGCGATCAACGACGAATATTCCAAGGCGCCTGACGTGACCCGCAAGCGGTTGTACCTCGAAACAATGGAGCAGGTGCTGAAGAACTCGAAGAAGGTCATCATCGACGAGAAGCAGGGCGTGTTGCCCTATCTGCCGCTTAACGAGCTCGGCAAACCGGCGCAGCAGGGAGGTTGAGTCATGACATCGAACAGACTTCCCATCATTCTCCTCATCCTCGCCATCGTGCTGGTCGGGCTCTATTCGTCCATCTTCGTGGTGAATGCGCGCGAGCAGGCCATTGTCGTCCGTTTCGGCCAGATCCAGTCGGTCAAGACCGAGCCTGGCATTTATTTCAAGCTGCCGTTCGGCTTCATGGATGCCGACCGCGTTCAGTTGGTCGAAAAGCAGGCGCTGAGGCTCGATCTCGACAATATCCGGGTTCAGGTCCAGGACGGCCAGACCTTCGACGTCGATGCCTTCGTGATCTACAACATCTCGGATGTCCGCCGTTTCCGCGAGACGGTATCGGGTGATCGCGAGGCCGCGGAAGCGCGGCTGAGGGCGCAGCTCGATTCATCGCTTCGCCGCGTCTACGGTCTGCGTGACTACAATGCCGCACTCTCGGAAGAGCGTGTCGCGATGATGCTGGAAATTCGCGACGACCTGCGCACAGATGCCGAAAATCTCGGCCTGCATATAGACGACGTTCGCATCCGCCGTACCGACCTTTCGCCGGAGGTTGCGCCGAACACCTATAATGCCATGCGTTCGGAACGCCTTGCCGAGGCCGAGCGTATCCGTGCCGAAGGCAATGAGGAAGGCCAGCGGCGCCGGGCCGTCGCCGACCGCCAGGTTGTCGAGCTCACCGCAGGCGCCCAGCGCGATGCGGAAATCCTTCGGGGCCAGGGCGATGCCGAACGCAACCGCGTCTTCGCCGAAGTGTTCAGCAAGGATCAAGCCTTCTTCGAGTTCTATCGCTCGATGGCGGCCTATTCCTCGGCCCTTTCGTCGCAGGACACGACGCTGGTGCTGTCGCCGAATTCGGAATTTTTCCGCTTTTTCGACAATGCCGCCGGCACTCTGCAGCCGTCGCCGGCAAATCCGGCCGCACCGGCTGCGGCTGCTCCCGCAGCACCCGCCCAGCCGGCGAACTGACGGCAGGGATGCCGATCGCATCCCGACAATCCTCGAAGGGCCGGCCCGAGTGCCGGCCCTTTTTTCGTGGGATGATTGAGATGATCCGGCATTTGCGAGGCCACGTCACATTGCACGGGGATTTCGCGAAAAGGTGATTTCACCCTCCATCATTCCGCCTTATGCTGGTGCTCAATGTGCGCATTTACCCCTTATGAGGAAGCTTGATGGCCCCCACGAAACGCTCGCCCTTCAGACGAACGCTCGCGCTTATGGCCAGCGCTGCAATTCTTGCGCATGCCGGCATGAACGGGATTGCCTATGCGCAAACCGCACCTGAGACGACCGCTCCCGGGGTTGTCACGCCCGCTCCGGCTGCTCCGGAGGCGGCTGCTCCTACGCCCACGCCGCCCGCACCCGGCGCGCCACAGCAGATCGCCCCGATCCAGGCCGTCACGCCAAACAACGGCCCGGCTTCGGTCGCCGATCTCGCCGAGGGGCTGCTCGATGCCGTGGTCAATATCTCGACCTCGCAGAATGTGAAGGACGACGAGGGGGCCGGCCCGGCGCCGCGTGCACCCGACGGCTCGCCGTTCCAGGAGTTCTTCAACGATTTCTTCAACAAGCAGCAGGGCAACAAGGGCGGCAATCACAATGTCAGCTCGCTCGGCTCCGGCTTCGTCATCGATCCGGCCGGCTATATCGTCACCAACAATCACGTGATCGAGGGCGCCGATGACATCGAGATAAATTTCGCCAATGGTTCGAAACTCAAGGCGAAGCTGATCGGCACGGATACGAAGACCGATCTTTCCGTGCTGAAGGTCGAGCCGAAGGCGCCGCTGAAATCCGTGAAATTCGGCGATTCCAGCACGATGCGCATCGGCGACTGGGTGATGGCCATCGGCAATCCGTTCGGCTTCGGCGGTTCGGTGACGGTGGGCATCATTTCCGGCCGCGGCCGCAATATCAATGCCGGCCCCTATGACAACTTCATCCAGACGGATGCGGCGATCAACAAGGGCAATTCCGGTGGACCGCTCTTCAACATGAAGGGTGAAGTGATCGGCATCAACACGGCGATCATCTCGCCGAGCGGCGGTTCGATCGGCATCGGCTTCTCGGTGCCGTCGGAGCTTGCGTCCGGCGTCGTCGACCAGCTGCGCGAATATGGCGAGACGCGGCGCGGCTGGCTCGGCGTGCGCATCCAGCCGGTGACCGACGATATCGCCGACAGCCTCGGGCTCGACAGCGCAAAGGGCGCGCTGGTCGCCGGCGTCATCAAGGGCGGGCCCGTCGACGACGGCTCGATCAAGGCGGGCGACGTCATCTTGAAATTCGACGGCAAGACCGTCAGCGAAATGCGCGACCTGCCGCGCGTCGTGGCGGAAAGCACGGTCGGCAAGGAAGTCGACGTGGTGGTGCTGCGCGACGGCAAGGAGCAGACCGTCAAGGTGAAGCTTGGCCGGCTCGAAGACAGCGATCAGGCGGCCGCATCCGGCGATGCGGCGCCCGATGGCTCGCAGGACGACGGCGTAATCACGCCGGATCCCGGCGAAAACAATGACATGGACCAGCCTGACAGCGGCGATCAGGTCCAGCCCGAACCCGGCACGCCGGACCAGCATAAGGGTCAGGTGGCGCCGGATGCGGCAACGCCGAAGAACGTGCTCGGCCTGTCGCTGTCGCTTTTGAGCCCCGAGACGCGCAAGGCTTTCGGCATCGCCGAGAGCGTCGACGGCGTCGTCGTGACAGAGGTGACGCCCGGCTCCGCCTCGGCCGAAAAGGGGCTGAAGCCCGGCGATGTGATCGTCGAAGTGGCGCAGGAGTTCATGAAGTCGCCGGATGCGGTCGCCGCCAAGGTGCAGGCGCTGAAACAGGAAGGCCGCCGCAACGCCCAGCTTATGATCGCATCGGCGAATGGCGATCTCCGGTTCGTGGCGGTGCCGATGGAATAAGAAAGTTGCGGCGGTGGTGAATTACCGCCGTCGTCTCCAACTCTCGCCCATTCCTGTGACGAGCACAGGAATGAGGGTGTGCCACGTCGGTCTTCAAGCCGTCACGAAATCCGTCTTCCGGTAGCCCTGGATATAGAGCAGGGCTGTGAGATCACCGTGGTTGATGCGCATCTCAGCTTCCGCGGCGACGGCGGGCTTGGCGTGGAGGGCGACGCCGGCGCCGGCGAGGTGCAGCATGCCGAGGTCGTTGGCGCCGTCGCCGACGGCGATCGCTTCTTCCGGCGAAATGCCGAGGCGAGCCGAAATTTCGTTCAGCGCATCGACTTTCGCCTGCTTGCCGAGGATCGGTTCGGCGACGAAGCCGGAGAGTATGCCGCCGTCTTCGAGCAGCGTGTTGGCGCGGTTCTCATCAAAGCCGAGGGTGGCGGCGATGCGGCTGGTGAAGACCGTGAAGCCGCCGGAGACGAGGGCGGTGTAATGGCCTTTCGATTTCATGGTGGCGATCAGTTCCGGGCCGCCAGGGGTAAGTGTGATGCGCTTGGCGATCACTTCGTCGACGACCGACAGCGGCAGGCCCTTGAGCAGGGCGACACGCTCACGCAGGGCAGGTTCGAAGGCGATCTCGCCATTCATGGCGCGGGCGGTGATGGTGGCAACCTTTTCCTTCAGGCCGACTTCGGCGGCGAGTTCGTCGATGCACTCCTGGCCGATCATCGTCGAATCCATGTCGGCAATCAGCAGCTTCTTGCGGCGGGTCTCCTGCTCCTGGATGACGAGGTCGATCGGCGCGCCTGATATGAGCGCAAGGATATTGGCCTCGGCCGCCTGCGCATCCGTGCCGTCGCGCAGCGCGATGTCGCAGGCGATGCCGTCGGCCAGCCAATAGAGGCCGGAAGCCTTCACCACCTCGGCCGCCTGTTCGGCGATTGCGGGTGTCAGCACGGGATTTGACGGATTGGCAACAAGCGTGGCAACGAGGGCCATGATGGAAAACCTTCTGAGCACAGTGAACGCGATCCTGATAACCGGGCCGACCGCCAGCGGCAAGTCCGCGCTCGCCGTCGAATTGGCCAAACGCCATGACGGTGTCGTTGTCAACGCCGACAGCATGCAGGTCTACGATACGCTGCGGGTGCTGACGGCGCGGCCGTCGGAGGGGGAGATGCAAGGCGTGCCACATCATCTCTACGGCCACGTGCCGGCGGGGGCGGCCTATTCCACAGGCGCCTGGCTGCGCGATGTCTCGGCGCTGCTGCCGATGCTCAAGGCCGAAGGACGGCTGCCGGTCTTCGTCGGCGGCACGGGGCTTTATTTCAAGGCGCTGACCGGCGGACTCTCGGATATGCCCGGGATACCGGAGACACTGCGGCAAAGCCTCAGGGCACGGCTGCTGGAGGAGGGGCCGGACGGGTTGTATGCGGAGCTCGCTGACGCCGATCCCGCCACGGCGGCAAGTCTCAACCGCCAGGACGGACAGCGCATCGTCCGGGCGCTGGAAGTGATGAAGGCGACGGGGCGGTCGATCGCCGATTTCCAGGGCCAGTCGGGACCGGTGGTGATCGACGCGGGTGAGGCCCGCAAGATCGTCGTGCTGCCGGACCGGGCGGTGCTGCATCAACGCATCAACGGCCGTTTCGAAAAAATGCTGCAGCAAGGCGCCGAAGACGAGGTGAGGGCGCTGCTTGCGCTCGACCTGCCGGCCGAGGCGCCCGTGATGAAGGCAATCGGCGTGTCGCAGATCGCGGCGATGCTGAGGGGCGAGATGACACGCGACGAGGTGCTGGAGAAGGGTGCTGCGGCGACGCGGCAATATGCCAAGCGGCAGATGACATGGTTTCGCAACCAGATGGACGACAGCTGGGAACGGCTGATCGCTTAAGTGTCAGACCTGACGCGTGCCTTCCGCTCCAGTCATCTGCAGGCTCAGCAGTTTGGCGAGTTCGCCGACCGCCGCCCGCAGTTGGTCCGGAAGAAATCCGCCGAAGCCCAGCATCAGGCCGGGGCGCGTAGGCTCCGCAGCATACATCGGGGAGATAGCCCGCACGGCGAGGCCGGCCGATAGGGCGCGTGCCGCGAGTTGCACGTCGTCGGCCTGCTCGGGCAGCCACAAAAGAATATGCATGCCCTGGTCGCTCGGCTGAACTTGGAATCCCTTGGGCAAGGCCCGCTCGAGCGCTGCGAGCAGGACAGCGCGGCGTTCGGCATAGAGGCCGCGGATGCGCCGGATATGCGCCTCGAAATAGCCTTCCCGCATATAGGCCGCCAGAACATGCTGTTCTGCGATCGGCGAATGCCGGTCGAGAATGGCGCGGGCGCCGGCAAAGGCTTCTACGAGCGGAGGAGGGGCGATGACGTAGCCGAGGCGCAGGGAGGGGAAGAGCACCTTGCTGAAGGTGCCGAGATAGATGACGCGTGACGGACGCAATCCTTGCATCGAGGGAAACGGGTGTCCGGCATAACGCAGCTCGCTGTCGTAATCGTCCTCGACGATCCAGGCGCGATTCTGGTCGGCCCAGGCGATCAATGCATTGCGCCGCGCCATGCTGAGCGGCATGCCGATCGGATATTGGTGCGAAGGGGTGACGAATGCGGCGCGCGCCTGCGGACAGAGTTCGAGGCCGCGTTCCACGTTCATCCCCTGTGCATCGACGGGCAAGCGGTGCGTCCTTACGCCGAGATCGTCGAGCACTGCCGTCAGGCCGGGATAGGCGGGGTCCTCGGCCCATACCGGATCGTCACGCGAGAGAAGCACCCGGCCTGCCATATAGAGGCCTTGCTGGGTGCCCGATGTGACGATGACCTGTTCCGGCTCGCAATGAACGGCCCGCGCGCGCCTGATGTGGTCGGCAATGGCAAGCCTGAGCTCGTGCAGACCCATCGGGTCGTGGTAACCCGAGGGTGCGGCCTGTCTCGACGCGCGCACGCGATTGCCGAGGCGGCGCCAGGTGTCGTCGGGCGCAATACCGGACGCCGGGACGGCAATGGCGAAGGGAACCGGCGGGTGCGGGGTGAGCGCACGGGCAACGGCGATCAGCCGGGCAGCCGGGGGAGGCAGATCGACAGCATCAACGATCGGCGGTGCTGCCGGCGCCGGCATCGCGTCCAGGAGATGGGCGGCAACCCGAGTTCCGGCTCCGACCCGCGCTTCGAGATAGCCTTCGGCGACCAACTGATCGAACACCTCGACGACAGTGCCGCGCGCGATCTTCAGCGAAGCCGCAAGGCTGCGCGTCGAAGGAAGGCGTTCGCCTGGCCTCAGTTCGCCGCCGGCGATTGCGCTGCGCAGGCTCTGGGCAAGCTGGCGGCCGACATTGGCCGTTCGATCGATCGTGTTGAGCGACGGGATTTCGATGGTGCTGCGCCGTTTGGACATCGCAAAATGGTCTAGAGATTTTCTTCAAAAATGGTGCTTTATGGTGGACCAGTTTTCGAGGAAAAGGAAGCGGATTGGCTGCTCCCCGTATTCTTCGTTTCTGGGGGCCGTCCGTGGGCGCAAACTTCTGGAAATACGCAAATGCAGGATCTTCTCGTCGTCTATATCGCCTATGCAATTGCTGCAGGCAGTCCCGGACCAAGCAACATGGCCATCATGAATGTGGCGATGCGGCAGGGGCGTCGACCGGCGTTAGCCTTGGCCGCCGGGGTCATCACGATGTCGACATTCTGGGGGCTGATCGCGGTCACCGGCATTTCGACACTGCTGGTCCGTTATGCCCATGCCCTGCTGTTCCTCAAGGTCGCAGGCGGGCTGTACCTCCTCTGGCTCGCCTGGAAGGCGGCCCGCTCGGCAGCCGCCCCGGACAGGCCGGCAGGTGAGCTCGTCCGGCCTGACGCGCAACTCGGCATGCTCTATCGCCGCGGCGTTCTGATGCATCTCGGCAATCCGAAGGCGGTTCTGGCCTGGGTCGCGATCATGTCGCTCGGCCTTAAGCCCGGCGCTTCGCCAGAGATGGCCGTCACGGCGTTCGGCGGCTGCGTGCTTCTCGGGATCTCGATATTTGCCGGCTATGCCGTGCTCTTCTCGACGGCGCCGATGGTGCGCGGCTATGCCCGCGCGCGGCGGTGGATCGAGGGAAGTCTCGCCGTCTTCTTCGCCGGCGCCGGATCGCGCCTGCTGTTTTCACATTGACCGTTTTTCAGGATCGCATCATGTCTGTCGCTTCTCCGTTTCATGGTCTTTCGGCCTTTCCGCCAACGCCCGCCGATCGGGATGGCAGGGTCGACACCGAAGCTCTTAGCCGCCTGCTGGAGCGCCTGTGCGATGCAGGCGTCGCCTCGATAGGTCTTCTCGGCAGCACCGGGATCTATGCCTTTCTTGCACCTGAGGAGCGGCGGCGAGCCGTCGAGGCTGCGGTCGAATGCGTTCACGGCCGTATTCCCCTCGTCGTCGGCGTTGGCGCTTTGAGGACAGACCAGGCCCAAAACCTTGCGAGGGATGCCGAGGCCGCTGGTGCAGATGCGCTTCTGCTGGCGCCTGTATCCTATACGCCGCTGACCCAGGAAGAAGCCTATGGGCATTTCCTTGCGGTCACGGAGGCGGCGAAGCTGCCGCTTTGCATCTACAACAATCCCGGCACGACCCACTTCACCTTCAGCCGCGAGCTTCTGCAACGCCTGTCCGACCTCGAGACGATCAAGGCGGTAAAGATGCCTCTGCCTGTTGACGGCGATCTCGCAGGCGAACTGGCGGCATTGCGGGAGAAGACCGAGCTTGCGATCGGCTATAGCGGCGACTGGGGGGCGGCCGAAGCGCTGCTTTCAGGCGCCGATGCCTGGTACAGCGTCATCGGCGGCTTGCTGCCGCGCGTCGCCCTTGCGCTCAGCAAGGCCGCGATTGCGGGCGACAGTGGCGAGGCGCGCCGGCTCGATGCTCTCCTTCAGCCGCTCTGGAAAACGTTCAAGGAATTCGGAAGCCTTCGCGTGGTCTATACGCTGGTCGACATTCTTTCACTCGCTCGGGCAGAGCTCCCACGGCCTCTGTTGCCACTCGCATCGATGGACCGGCAACGGGTGCTCGACGCCGTCGGACCTCTAATGACGCTGGAGAGTGAGCTGAAGCGTCAATCCTTGTTGTAGAGGCTGCTCAGCGGTTTTTTCAGGATGCTTTCGCGCAGCGACGTGCCAGGCTCCCGGCGGGTGATCGCTGGCTGATCCGCCGGCGGCGCCGGCCGGGGAAAGACCGGCTCCTCGCGGCGCATCTCGCGGCGGAGCGCGTCCAGCCGGGGATCGATCGCCGGCACTGCAGCCGGATCCAGTCGCGGCGTTTGCGGCAGCAGTTCGCGTCGGTAGGATTCGAGCGGCGCGGCCGAAGAGGTTGGTGGTACGTAGGGCTTGGCGTCGAGATCCTCGTCGGCTGCATCAGCCTCGTCCAAGCTTGCCACGGATGCGGCATAGTTCTGCTGAAAATTCGAAATGTCGGGTCCGACGGTCACCGCCCGCATACGGGTGACGATCTTGCGCAGGTCGACCGTATCCGGATCTTCCTCGCTGTGCTTGCTATTGGCGCTGCTCGCCTTCGGCAGCAGGTTCTCCTCGACGCGGGAAAAGCGCATGCGCATCGGCACGCTGATCGCCTCGCCGAAAGCGATTGCCTCGCCATTGCCGATCGAGGAGATGAAGCTCGTCGTCGAGATCGACGAATTCGGGATGGCCGAGCGGATGATTTCCTGGTCTCGGTCGTTGGCAAGGCGCATGGCAAAGAGCGTCGAACACTGCGACAGGATCGTCTGGTCGAGCTCGCCCGGCCGCTGGGTGATGATGCCGAGCGAGACGCCGTATTTGCGGCCCTCCTTGGCGATGCGGGCAATTGCCTGGCGTGTCGGCACGAAGCCGAGGCTCGGATCGGAGGGAATGTAGCGGTGAGCTTCCTCGCAGACGACGAGCATGTGGATGGCGCCGTCGCTCCACAGCGCCACTTCGAAGGCCATGCGGCAGAGCACAGAGGCGACCGAATTGACGACCTCGGAGGGAATGCCGGCAAGCTGGAAGGTGCAGATCGGCCGGTTCTCGCCGGGGATGCGGAAGATCTGCGCGATGGTTTCGGTGATCGTGTCGCTGATCGTGTTGTTGGAGAACATGAAATGATAGCGCGGATCGTTGATCGCGGCGATGAGGCGCATCTTCAGCGACCGCAGGAAGGGCTTTTCCGAGCGGCCTTCCAGGCGGCCGATGCGTTCGTCGATCAGCGCCAGCAGATCGGCCATGCGGTAGGGAACCGGCGTATCGGCGGTGATCGAGCTTTTTTCCGTGGTGCGGCGCACCAGCGAGTTGTCGCTGCCGCGGAAGGCGCGTTTGGCTTCCGGCAGGATATCGCGCAGCATGTCGAGCTCTTCGGGCACCGGCGGACGGCCGCGAAAAACGACCTCGGCGAATTCCTCCAGCCGCATCAGCCAGAAGGGCAGGTCGAGTGTATCGGTATCGATGGTGACGGCGTGCTTGGGGAAGGCGGCGGCAAATTCATTATGCGGATCGAGGATCAGTACACGCAGCTTCGGATCCGCCTCGATCGCCTTGTGCAGGAGCAGCGAGACCGCGGTCGACTTGCCGACGCCGGTGGAGCCGACGACGGCGAAATGCTTGGAGAGCATCGAGGGGATGTGGATCGCCGCATCGATGCTTTCGTCCTGCGTCAGCTTGCCGATGACGGCGGTCGTACCCTCGCCGGCATCATAGATGCGCATCAGGTCGGCGGAACGGATGCGGTGGGCGATGGCGCCGAGATAGGGATAACGCGAGATGCCGGTCGAGAACTCCTCGGTGCCGTCCTCATCCACACGGACTTCGCCGAGCAGTTCGGTCTCGATCCGGAACGTGTTGTCTTCGCCTTCATCCCAGGCATGGCTGCCGGTGTTCATCTGATAGACGAGGGCGACGACACGGTTGCGGCCGACGCTGATCGAAATCAGCCGGCCCACGGACCAGAGTTCGGTAAGATCGGTGCCGCCCTGTTCGGCGACGGCGGCAATCGTCGCCCTGGAGCCGCTGCATGCAACGACGCGGCCGAGAAAGCGATTCCCCGGCGCATGGCCATCGCGGCGATCATGCTCGCCTACCTTGCCAGACGTGCGCAAGTCGTTGTTGAGCAAAGGGCTACTCCATGCGGTAGCGTATAAGAATAAAGTCGATCCTTTAACAAATCCTTCATCCTATCGATTTTCGGGGATACGGGCGCCGGGCAGTTTTTTATTGCGGCATGCGTTGACGCTGCGAAATTTTCTGTCTATCACTGCCGACCATGAAAATCGCAACGGCTCTTATCGTGGTGGGAAAGCGCATGGGCAGGATGGTGTAACCATCCGGCGATAGCCACCCATGCGCTAGATGACAGGCTCCTCCGGGGCCTTTTTTTATGCCCG
>Ga0209758_1000564_pt1 | contig 58328 bp, 63 predicted proteins | sample AraplaMF_Col_mMF_FD_184258 | JGI IMG/M metagenome (GOLD analysis project Ga0209758, IMG submission 184258) | Arabidopsis root microbial communities from the University of North Carolina, USA - plate scrape MF_Col_mMF (SPAdes) (version 2) | ecosystem: Host-associated > Plants > Roots > Endosphere... | reverse complement strand
CGAACGAGCGTTTCCGAACGGCCTGCATGACGATCTTCAGCGGTAACAGAGAAGCCTGTTCACAAGCGTTCTCCCTTTTACCCAAGAAGGGAGAACGCAGACGCTCTGCGCACCGGCGGCCGTCGTGTGCGCGATCCCTTCGGCAACGTGCTGACCATGCTTGACCAGAGCAAGGGCACCTTCACGACCGATGCCGAGTGCAAGGTGACCGGTGTGGCACCGTAAAGTCGACGGGCCTCAGCGCGACCCAAGACACATCTCCGCGCCGAGCAGCAGAAGGCAGACGAGAAACCAGCGGCGGAAGGTTGCCGGCGCAATCCGATCGCGCAGCACCTGCCCGGTCCACATGCCCGCCAGTGCCGGCAGGATCGCGAAGACTGAAAGCGCAAGATTGCCCCCATCGAAGGCGTTGCGCAGGCCGAGCGAGGCTGCAAGCGCAATCGTGGAGACAGTGAAGGACAGGCCGAGCGCCTGCACCAGATCGTCCTTCGCGAGCCCCAGCGCCTGCAGATAGGGCACGGCGGGAATGACGAAGACGCCTGTGCTGCCCGTCACCAGTCCCGTCGCCGCACCGATGACGGGCGAAAGCCATGGCTCCATCGCCGCCGGCACGCGGAGCGGACGGCCAAACAGCGCATAGGCCGCATAGAGCACCAGCGTCGCGCCAAGCCCCTTGGTCGTAAGGCTGGTATCGCCGCTCGCAAGCCACGCCGAACCAATCATCGTTCCCGCAACGACGGCTGTCATCATCGGCCAGAACCGCCGCAGAAGCGGAACGAAGCTCGGGCCTGTAAACAACTGCCAGAGATTGGTGACCGACGATGGTGCGATCAGCAGGCTTGCCGCCGTCAGCGGCGAGGTCAAAACGCCCAATATGCCCATGGCAACCGTCGGAAGTCCCATGCCGGTGACACCCTTGACGAGGCCGGCGGCAAAGAAGGTGGCGGTGATTGCTGACAGGAAGGTGATGGAAAGCTCGGACATGCCGCATCGGTAGCAGCTTCGAGGCCACGGACAATGCGGAAGTTCCCAAGCCTGCCTTCGGCTGGCCCGAAGGCACGAAATATCCTATCGTGGCAAAATGCGTTTTGATGTGACCGACCTTCGCCTGTTCCTGGCCGTCGTCGATGCCGGCAGCATCACCCATGGGGCGGCCGATGCGGGGCTCTCGCTTGCCGCTGCGAGCGAACGCCTGCGCGACATGGAGGCGCTCGGCGAAGTCATCCTGCTTGAGCGCGGCCGGCGCGGCGTCTCGCCCACCGAAGCCGGCGAAGCGCTCGCCCACCATGCCCGCGTGATTCTCGGCCAGATCAGGCAGATGCATGGCGAACTCGGCGAATATGCGCGGGGGCTGCGCTCGACGATCAGCATTCTCGCCAACACGGCTGCCATATCGGAACATCTGCCTGAACGGCTCGCATCCTGGATGGCCGCCAACCCGCAGGTGGATATGCAACTGAAGGAACGGCAGAGCGTCGAGATTGCCAGAAGCGTGGCGGCGGGCCACGCAGAGATCGGCATCCTCTCGGCCGCGGCGGATATGGGTGGGCTGGCGGTGAGACCTTTCGCCATGGACCGGCTCGTCGTCGTTGTCAGCAAAGGCCATCCTCTGGCCCGCGAGACCAGCGTCCGTTTCGCCGATATCGTCGATGAGCATTTCATCGGTCTCGCCGGCGGCGCCCTGCAGGATCATATCGATGCGCAGGCGGGCCGTGTCGGCATCAGACTGAAGACCCGCGTGCGGCTGCGCGATTTCGGGGCCATCTGCCGGCTGGCGGGTGCCGATATCGGTATCGGCATCGTGCCTGAAACAGCCGCCCGCCGCGCCGGGCGATCATCCGGGATTGTCGTTCTCCGCCTCTCGGATGACTGGGCGACGCGCCAATTGCTGGTCTGCACGGCAGAGCGGGCGGAATTGTCGGTCCACGCGCGCAGCCTTATGGATCATCTCGCGCCGGCCTGAAAAATCTCTAGCCAATGCCTGTGAGGGCGGCTTCCCGCTCTGTCACGAAAGCGTGCCGACGCGTTATTCAAGGTTGTGCTCATGCTCTTCCCGTGCAAGGCTGAAGCAAGCGGGAGGGAACTGCCATGAATGGTGCGGACAGCCTGTGTGATACGCTCCTGGCAAATGATGTCAGGGTATGTTTTGCCAATCCCGGCACGTCGGAAATGCATTTCGTGGCCGCCCTCGACCGCAAGCCCGAAATGCGCTGCGTTCTCGGTCTCTCCGAGGGCGTGGTGACGGGCGCGGCCGATGGTTATGCGCGCATGACCGATCACCCGGCGGCGACATTGCTGCACACCGGGCCGGGGCTAGCCAATGGCCTTGCCAATCTCCACAATGCCCGCCGCGCCAGAGTACCGGTCATCAACATCGTCGGCGATCATGCCTCCTATCATCTTCCCCTCGACGCGCCGCTGACATCTGACATCGAGAGCCTGGCAGGCGCGATGTCCAGCTGGGTGCACCGTATCCGCAGCCCGGAAGAAATTGTCGGCGCGACGGAGGCCGCCTACCGTGCCTCATTGTCACCGCCCGGTGTGGCAACGCTCATCCTGCCGGCAGATGCTGCCTGGGGCGATGTCGAGGCGGAGCAGCCGATCAGGCTGTCGCGGCCGGAGCCTCATGCCGTGAACATGGACGTCGTGCGCGAGGTTGCCGCCGCCATCAGGGACACGCCCGGAGAGGCTGGAATTCTGGTCAGCGGTGCGGCTGCCCGCGCCGACTGCCTGGAGATTGCGGGTGCGATTGCAGCCGCCAAGGATGTGCGTCTCTTCAGCGAGATGCAACTGCCGAGGGTCGAGCGCGGCCGCGGCCGTGTCGCCGTGACCCGCATCCCCTACCCGATCGACGCCGCCCTGGATCTGCTGGCCGATATCGATGTGCTGGTATTGGTTGGCGCGCCCGAGCCCGTCGCCTTCTTTGCCTATCCGGGCAAGCCTGGACGGCTGGTGCGCAAAGGCTGCAAGGTTCTGACCCTTGCAAGGCATGGCGAAGATCTGAAAGGCGCGCTGGAAGCACTCAGGGACGAACTCGGCGTCAGGCCGTCGCAGCCTCTGCCAAGGGCAAGTGCCGCTTCCGACCATATCACTCCCTTCGGGCATCTGACCGAAGACGCGATCGCTGTGATGGTGGCGGAACGACTTCCCGACAATGCCATCGTCTGCGACGAGGGGGTCACTTCGGCCCGCCGCTTCTTCGAACTTTCCGCCGGTTCTGCGCCGCACGATTACCTGATGAACACCGGCGGTTCGATCGGCTGCGGCATACCGCTTGCGACGGGTGCCGCGATCGCCTGTCCCGACCGCAAGGTCATCAATCTGCAGGCCGACGGCAGCGCCATGTACACGGTGCAGGGCCTGTGGACGCAGGCGCGTGAAAATCTCGACGTGGTGACGATCATCTTCGCCAACCGCGCCTATGCCGTGCTTCATGCCGAGATGCGCAATGTCGGCGTCAACGGAATCGGCGAAAACGCCCGCCGGATGATGGAGCTCGATCACCCCGCCTGGGACTGGGTATTGATCGCCAAGGGCATGGGCGTCGATGCCGCCGGCGCACACAGCTGCGAGCAATTTGCCGATCTCTTCGACGGCGCGCTCAGGCGTCGCGGGCCGTTTCTGATCGAAGCGATCATCTGATCGCGACGACGAACGCGGTTGAAGCCCTGCCCCGCTCGCTGTGGCGGGAAAGTCTGGGCCGGGTGATGAGCGCCAGCGCCGCCGATCTCCTGACCGAGCTTTACAAGGTTCACAGCCGGGGCGGCCTCATTGACGTCGAGCCGAATGCGCCCGATGTCCACAGAGGCTCCACCGAGCTGATCGACGCGCTCAGGCCAATTGTCGCCATGCGGTGACTTTGAGAAAGATCGTCCTGCCAAGCCGGAACCGGATGAGGCTGCGGGGATTTACTCCTCAGCACAGGAGGTTCAGATGATCCGCAAACTGAAGTCAGGTGAATATCGTCTCTATTCCCGCAAACCCGATGCGAAGACGCACAAACGCAGGAACCTTGGCACCTTCAAGACCCGGGAAGCAGCCGAAAAACATGAGCGCGAAGTGCAGTATTTCAAGCATCACTAGAGCATTCCAGCAAAGTGTGGAGCGGACGCCCAGCCCGCTTCAACAGCAATAGTGCCGTCGTCGTTATGACTGCTCAGAGTGTACTGCAGGGGGATCGGCTTTCCTCAGCGGCCGACCGTGCCCTTCGGATCCTCCCGATAAGGGTCGCGGCGATTGGGTTCGCTGTAATAAGTCCGGTAGCCACCGCTCGAATAGGTCTCTCGATAGGTGCCATTGAGCTGCTGATGCGTCTGTGAATAGAGATCTCCGTTTCGATACGTATTGTAGCCGCCACCGAGATTCTGCTCTCTGATATAGGTATTGCCTGAACTGTCGGTAGAACACGGAGCCGAAACCAGATCGCAGGAAGCAGACGCGTTCCCGGCGGTGAGCAAGAAAATCCCAAACAAAACCGCCTTCATGCAAACTCCTTTTTCGCGAAAATCGGCGTCGCGCACGAGAGCAATGTAACGTAACGGCGAAAAAGAACAAACAGAAAACATTTACGCCTCTCCCGGCAACATATTTCAGCATGGCGCGAGGCTGAGTTTCTTCTGCTCCCGGCACTCGGCCCGGGGTATCGCAAAATAGGCGCAAAGCGCTGACGATTTTGATCTGCGTCAATGACGATGATATCGGGCAAATGCATATATTAGAAAATACTTATTTTAATTCCGGTTTACTGCGATATTCTTCGCTGAGGAGCGGCCCAACTTCGCGGCGTAGGTACTAACGCCTAGGGTGAAGGTGTAATTGGGCTATTCCTTTAAAGGGGGGACGATGCGGTATTGCAATGGCATCACAGATAGGCCTTTTCTCACAGAGTTCCTGGGGTTGCGGACGGCTCGCAGGGCAATCATAGCCTTTGTCTTGGCAAGCGCAGTAGTCGTGCCGTCGTTTGCGAACGGCGGCAAAGTCGATCCCCAAGCCGATCCCAAGGCCGTTCTCAAGTCGATGTCGGACTATCTGGCAAGACAGTCGACGATCTCGGCGAAGTTCAACTCGAGCATCGAGGTGATCACGCCGGAACTCGAGAAAATCCAGTTCGACAGTTCGACGACCCTGCAGTTGAAGCGTCCCGACAAACTGAGAGTGGAGCGTGTTGGCGGTTATGCAGCTGTGGAGATGGTCTTCGACGGGACCACGCTGACGATCCATGACATCGACAACAAGAAGTATGCGCAGGCGAGCGCCGGCGGGACGATTGATGCCCTGGTCGATCGGATGCGCCATGAGTTCGGCATCGGCGCGCCGGGCGTTGATCTGCTCTTGAGCGATGTCTATGCCGCCTTGAGCGCAGACGTGCTGGCCGCAAAATACATCGGCCAGGGCGTCATCGATGGTGTCGAGTGCGAACACCTCGCCTTCAGGAACAGCGAGACCGATTGGCAGCTCTGGGTCAGAACAGGTCCGGAACCGATCCCGTGCAAGATGGTGATCACCAGCAAGACGGTGACCGGCTCGCCGCAATACACGGTCGAGGTCCGGGATTGGAAGCCAGGTGCGGCAATCGGGAATGCGGCGTTTGAATTCAAGGTCGATGGCGCGGGCTCGAAGGTGGAGATCAAGGACCTTTCGGCTCTCGACGAGGTGCCGCCTGCCGCGACGGAAGGAGCGCAACAATGAACATCACGAAAACGATGATCGCTGGTATCGTTGGCCTCAGCGCTCTGGTCATGGCCGACCATGGCTCATTGTCGAATCCCGAGACCTGGATCGGCAAGGCCGAGGCGCGTATCGGTCGGCCGGCGACGCCGATGAGCTATGCCGGCGTGGCAAGGCGGACCACACGCCGAGCCGTCGCCGTGGGCGCGGCGGCGTCGACCGGCTGCCGGACCGTCTACGATGCCTACGGCCGAGCAGTGACGACCTGTTATTGAGCCGGCTTGGTGCTGCATTGACAGGGCGAATTGCCTCGAACCCGCCACGCTCACTTCCGCGTTCTTGATATCCTGTATCGCTGCTGGCTCCGATGAGGGTGGCGTCGGTTTCTGGCTTCCAGGGCAATATGGCAGCTTCGCAGCCATAGCCCCCGGAGCCGGGCTTCTCGCTTCCCATGATCACCTACGCCTATTCGGGAGATGCGGGCAAATGCGAACAGACCGGGCACCGACTGTGGCAATCAAGCCACGGTTACAAAATGCCGCCGGCAATCAACAATATTAGCAGTCGAAAATATTTGGAAAAATCTGAGGCCTCGATCATGATCGAGACTATTGGGGCGGGATTCGGCATTCATCGCGCGCTGAACATTTGCGGGGGAATAATGAAATCTTCTGTCATTCGAACTCTGGCCTGCATCGGAATCTGTTTCATCACCGGCGGTGCCTTGGCCGCGGACATCCAATCCCCGATGACGCCGGAGGTGCAGCCGATAAAGACCGAAAGTGGCTGGACGTTTACATTCGTGCCCTATGTCTGGGCGGCAGGGCTGTCGGGCGACGTTGCCCAGTTCGGACTGCCGGAAGTTCAGGTCGATGCCAGCTTCAGCGACATCCTCGATCACCTCGATTTCGCCGCGATGGCGATGGGGGAAGCCCGTTACGGGCCTTACAGCATCTTCGGCGATGTAATCTATACGAAGATTTCCGGTCAGTCGGGAACGCCGAGGGGGATTTTGGCGACTGACGCCGAACTCTCGTCCGAAAGCTTCGCAGGATTGCTTGGTGCCGGTTACTCGGTCTACGAGGACAATGCGGCGCGGCTCGATATTGTCGGCGGCGGGCGCGTGTGGTCCGTCAAAAGCGAACTGTCCTTCAGCGGCGGCTTTCTCGACGGACGTTCTGCCACCGATGAGGCAACCTGGGTCGATGGCATGGCCGGTTTCAAGGGAACCTATTCCATCACCCCGGAAATCTACCTGACCGGCTGGGGGCTTATCGGTGCCGGCGGTGCCGACCTCGATTGGGACGTCGCCGCGGCGATCGGCTACAACTTCAACAACACCGTCTCGGCTCTTGCCGGTTACCGCGCACTCGGGGTCGATTACAGCAACGACGGATTCGTCTTCGACGTGGTCCAACAGGGACCCATGCTTGGGCTCAAGGTGAAGTTCTAAGCCGCGCAAGAATGGGCGAATGGCTGACAGCGACAAAACGATGGGCGCGATCCGTGAAACGCGACGTGGTCGCACTCTGGATTGCCGCGCGCGACAGCCGCCCGCCTGTTGTGGCCAAGATCGTCGCCGGCGCGGTTGCTGCCTATGCGCTTTCCCCCGTCGATCTCATCCCGGATTTCGTGCCCGTGCTCGGCTATCTCGATGATCTCGTCATCGTTCCGTTCGGCATCCTCATCGCCATCCGCCTCATTCCGGAGCCGCTGATGGCGGAATTCCGGGACATGGCCATCCAGCGGGCGCAGCGCCCGGTCAGCCGTTCGGGGCTTATCGCGATCATCATCATCTGGTCGATCGCCGCGGCCCTCTGCATCTGGTCTGCACGGAATCTGTTTCTTCGCTGAGCCGAAACCCCCATCTATTCCCGCATGAAGGCGCCGCGCAGCCAGTCGAGGAAATGGTTTGCCGCCGGCGAGAGCGCCCGGCCGGATTTCATGATCGCCACGAAACCGCCCTCGTAGGTCAGGAATTCGGATCGCTCCACCAGCTTGCCGCTCTTCAGCTCGGCGAGCGCAAAGCGCCGCTCCACCAGCGCCACACCGAGCCCGGTTACGGCGGCGCTGACGCAGAGATGCATGTGCGGGAAATAAAGCTCCGACTGCGCCGAGATCCGGTGCCCTGTCGCCGCCTGCCAGCCCGTCCATTGCTCGCTCATATGGTCGGGGGAAATGCGGGTCGGAAAGCAGAAGTTATCACCGTCGATTTTGAAGGGATAATCCGGCGCGGACACCAGGCCGAAGGAGACGGAGGCCAGCGGCACGAACTCGCCTTTCACCTGCGGTCGCGACAGGCGATCCCAGCTCAGCGTGAAATCCACGCCGTCTCTCGCCCGGTTCGTGCCGCCGTCACGCGCGCTCGATGACATGTTCAACTGCACGCGGCAATTCGGATAGAGACTGTAGAATTCCGCCAGACGCGGCACCAGCCAGACCATGGCGAAGGTGGCGCTGCAGGAAAGGTGCACGCTCGCCTCGTTTCGGCTCGCCTTCAGCTCCTGATAGCCCTCTTCCAGCAGATCGAAGGCGCGCGACACGGTGGCGAAGAAGGCCGCCCCATCCTCGTTCAGCCGAAGCCCGGTCCCTGATTTCTCGAACACGGGGATCTCAAGCTGCTCCTGCAGAAGCTGCAACTGCTTGGAAACGGCACCATGCGTGCGCCCCAGTTCGTCGGCCGCCCGTGTCACCGAGCCGAGACGCGCCGTAGCTTCGAAGGCCCGGAGATAGGAGAGCGGCGGCAGATTGCGGGCCATGGCTTTCTCATTGTGAGTTTTTCTGACTGAGACGGTCAGGATAACGCGCTTTTGTGCCGTCTGAAATTACCATAAAATCATGACAAACAAGCAAAATGAGTGGATAGCGCCGCTTAAGACCTCGTTAATAATGGGTGAGTTTTGCCAACAGAGAAAGGAAACTTCATCATGCACGTGACAGATACGTTCCGCCTGTGGCGGGAGCGCTGGACCGAACGCCGCCTCTTCGCCCGCGAACTGGATATGCTGCCCGACGAGACCCTCCGGGATTTCGGCATGACGCGTGAGGCTGCCTATGAGCAGAGCCACCGGCCCTTCTGGCGCGCATGAGGAAAGTCGCGCTCGATCATCCAGGTTCGGAAGAGATATCTTCTGGACCTTGAGGCACGAAATCGCCACCGGTCCTGTTTGCACGGCAACAGAACAAGTCCTCCGCAACATAAAATCTGAGAAAACCCGCCCTTCCCAAACAAGCAGCGATAAGCAAAGCCGACGGACCTGTATGTTCAATTCAATCCGTGCATCTCAGTAAGCGAAAAATAAAAACTTATAATTGCATTATCGAAAATTTAATGTAGTGTATTTCTCGGGTGGAAATATATTTATCATTTGTGTTTTCGTGAATGCCGAGCTTTCCGCTGCGGCAACGTAAACATGTTGTTTTTGATGAATGTCGCGTGACTTGTTTCCACCGACATTGACTTCAAATCAGAGAATAAACTTATCGGAACGTTCGCGTCACTATCGTTGAGGGAAACGAAATGGCAGCTGATCTGAACAAACTCGACCCGACCTTCGCCGCAGCATGCAAGAAACTGTTGGACCGGTGCAGCCAAAAAGGCGCCGATATGCGGCCGAATGAAGGGGTGCGCGATATCCGCACGCAAGCGAAATACTGGCGCCAGTCCCGCTCGATCGAACAGATACGCGACGCGATCGCTATGCTCCGTCAGCAGGGTGCCGACCACATCGCCAATACACTCGACAGTGTCGGCCCGCAGCACGGGGATCCTGTGACCAATGCGCTTCCAGGCGCCAGCTGGCATCAATGGGGCCTTGCCCTTGACTGCTTCTGGCTGGTGAATGGCGCCGCCGAGTGGAGCACCACGAAGAAGATCAACGGCGTCAATGGCTATCGTCTCTATGCTGACGAAGCCGAGGCGCTGAACCTGACGGCCGGTGGTCACTGGTCCTCGCTTAAAGACTGGCCGCACGTTCAGGCAAAGGGGCCAAGCAGCCCGCTTGGGCAATTTACCTGGGCTCAGATCGACGCAAAGATGCGTCAGCTCTACCCCTGAGCCCTCATAAAGGTCTCGCCGTCACGCCGGCGGCATCTTCTCGAATTTCGGCACGGCCGGATCGAGGTGGTCCCAGGCATATCCGGCTGCGGTCCAGGACACCAGCTGCGGCTGATAGTGGCTTGGGTCGTCGAGGCTTGCCGGCGTGACGATGAAGACTTCGGGCATGTCGGGAAACGTCATGTAGACGGCCGAACCGCATGTCGGGCAGAAGCCGCGCTGCTTGACGGTTCCGCCCTCGCCGACGCTCTGCCACAGGGATGCCTCTCCCTCGACCTTCACCTCCACTGCCACGAAAGTCAGGTGCGATTGATGCCCGGTGCCGCTGGAGTGCTGACACTGCCGGCACTGGCAATCGACCATGACGGCCGGCTCGCCTGATATCTCGTAGCGGATCGCGCCACAGGCGCAGCCACCGGTATAGGACTTGGTCATGTCGCTCTCCTCTTGAATCAATGCCCCAATCAATGCCGTATCTGCGAAGACGCCTCTTCGGCGACGACAGTATCTAGCCGCTCGACAACCTTCTTCCAGCCCTCGCTCATGTTGCGATAGGCGGTGTCGTTCCTGGGAAGCACGAAGCCGGAGTGGACGAGGCGCAGGCGTGTGCCTGTGTCGGTCCCGGCAAGAGTGAAGGTGACGACCGTCTCCAGTTTCGAGCCGTAGCCGTCGGCATTGCTCTCATGGCCGCCCTTCCACGCATAGGACAGCCGCTCGTTCGGTACGACCTCGAGCACCTCGCAATGGATGGTGCCATCCCATTCCCCTGCCGGTTTGGTCTGAAAGGTGAAGCGGTTGCCGGCGACAGGCGCAAATCCATCAGGCGGCATCAACCAGCGGCCGATCAGATCTCCGCTGGTCAGTGCCTTCCAGATGATGTCGGGCGCATGCGGGAAGACTTCGTCGACCACGATGGCTTGCGCGTCGGAGGCGTGCCTCTCGGGGTGAATGACTCGGTTCATGGGTCGATTTCCTTCAAGAGCTTTCTGAGATCGGTGAAGCGTTCGCGCCAGAAGATGCCGTAATGGCTCATCCAGTCGGCCAGCGGCTCCAGACCGCCGGGCTCGGCGCGATAATAGACATTGCGCCCCTCCGGGCGCTCGCTGACGAGGCCGGCCTGTTTCAAGGATTTGAGATGCTGGGAGATGGCGCCCTGCGTGACATTGCTGCCGCGGGTCAACTCGACCACGGTGATCTCTTCGGAATTGACGATGCGCTCGAACACGGCCCGTCGCGTGGGATCGGCAAGAGCACGCATGACAGCAGTTATGGTTTCGGTTTCGATCATGGAAAATACAATAGCCGACGCTAATCAATTAGTCAACACTATTGCATTTGATTGCGCATCGAAACCGGGTGATGCAATCCGCGTGACGCCTTACGATCAGGTATCGGTGAGATCATCCTGTTCGGTTCGGGCGCGGCCCGCCGCATCGAGCGCCTGCACACTGATGGCGGCAACAAGGCCTGTCAGTATGATGCCGCAAAGGCCGATCGGCACGATTAGGATGCGTGCTATCGTACTCTTCGGCGCAAGATCGCCGTAGCCGATCGTCAGGCCGGTGACGAAGGTGAAATACAGGCTCTCACCGACGCCCCAGCCCTCGATCCAGCCGACGACGGCGCCTGCCCCGAGCATGACGATCAGCACGCCGGAAAAAATCGGCCAGAGGATGCGGACCTGGTTGAAAAGCGCCGCGAAGAACAGCCGTCTCATCCGTGTACTCGATTGAAACGTCGTGCCGATTTTTGTCGTCATGTCCCTGCCATTCTCCTCCTGCAATCTATCGGGCCAATCCATCGGGCATGCGTCCCTGGCCGCCATTCGGCAGGGCGAATGATCAGGACGGACTTGCCGGCGGCAGGACGAACAGGGTGAAAGCGAAAATCCCGTAAAGCGCCAGAGCCATGACCCCCGCATACCAGGCGCCGCGTCCGCCATTCGACAAGAAAGTGGCGGCGAGCGTGGCGACGACCATCATCGTCACCGCGCCGCGCCAGAATTGCAGCGTCATGGGTTCCGGGCCGATGAAATAGCTGACCACCACTAGGAGAGGCGCGACGAAGAGCGCGATCTGGGCCGCACTGCCGAGCGCAATGCCGACGCTGAGATCCAGCCGATCGGCACGCGCCGCCGAAAAGGCCGTCGTCATTTCCGCGGCCGCGCCCACCAGCGCCACGACGATGAAACCGACGAAGGCCGGAGTCATGCCGAGATGTTCGGCGGCAACCTGCACCGATCCGACGAAGACTTCGCTGACCAGCGCCACCAGCAGCGTCACGACGACGAGCAGGACGATGGAGAAGGTCATCGGCCAGTGTTTCTCCTCTTCGCCACCGTGACTGACGCTGGCGAAAAGCTCCCGGTGCGTGCGCAGCGAAAAGAACATGCCGAGCGCGTAGACGACGATGAGCAGGATCGAAAGCCCGAGGCTCAGCGTCTGCGACACCTCGGGTGCCGGCGGCTGATCCGCTTCGCTGATCAGCGACGGCACAAGAACCGCGATCGTTGCCAGGAACAGCATGCAGGCCTGAAAGCGCGCATTGACCCTGTTGAATTCCTGAATGTGATGCTTCAGCCCGCCGAGCAGGAAAGAACCGCCGAGCATGAACAGTGTATTGGTGACGATCGCGCCCGCCAGCGACGCCTTGACCAGCAGGTATTGCCCCGCCTGTAGGGCCGCCAGCGAAATGACGAGTTCAGTCAGGTTTCCGAGCGTGGCATTGAGCAGTCCGCCGACTGCGTCTCCTGTCCTTGCAGCAACCGCCTCGGTCGCCCGGCTCAAGAGAGCGGCCAGCGGCACGATCGCCACGACCGACAGCAGGAACAACAGCGTGTGCGCGTCGGGCGTGAGCCGCTCCAGCACAATGACGACAGGCACGAAAACGACGAGCGCGAGAAGGGGCGATTGACGGACCTCGTCCATAATGGCCCTTCCCACAGATGATGACGGCGTAACAGAAGGCCTTTCTGCAGGCTTGCCCATACCCCTTCCCCCCTTAAGAGGAGCAACCGATGGTCGATTTTACCACCGTCTCCGGCTGTTGTCGCGCTACTCAAGCATCCGCCGATCGGATGCTTCCGGCCTCGATCTCCCACCTGCTGCGCAGATACATGGCGATACAAAAAGCCCTGATGGCGGAAACATTTCCAACTCATCCCTCTGCTCAAATGACTCTGTCGCCCGATCATGGGGGGCAAGCAACTGACGGAAGGATATGGAAATGAATGCGATCAAGATCGTGGCAATGACTGCCTTGCTCGCCGTCGGCGCAATGCAACTGGCACCCGCCTATGCCGACCAGCCGATTAAACGTACCGATCTCGTCCATGATGATATCGATGTGCCTAGCCATGAAGCCGTCCAGGTCCGTGTCGATTTCGCTCCCGGCGCCTTTGCGCCGAAGCACCAGCATCCGGGCGAAGAAATTGCCTATGTCATCGAAGGTTCGCTGGAATATGAGCTCGATGGCCGGAAGCCGGTAACACTCAAAGCCGGACAGTCGCTGTTCATCCCGTCGGGCGCTGCCCATTCTGCAAGGAATGTCGGCGATGGCAAGGCCTCGGAACTGGCGACCTATATCGTCACCAAGGGCTCACCGCTCGTCGTGCCGGTGAAATAACCCGACGCGGGCCGCCGCCCTAAAGGCGGGTGGCCCGCGTCTGCAGATCAACCCGCGATGCGGGCTCCAGCCGGCTTTCGTGACGATTTCCGGGCCTCGATATAGCGCCTGAGCGCCGCCGGCTCGTCGGTCTGAATGGTGCTGATACCGGCATCCATGAGGCGGCCCCAGATGGCATCGGGATTGGCAAGCGCGCTGGTGTCGGTCCATTCGCCGCTGGCAGCCATGTCAAGCGTATTGAACCAGATCGCCATATTGGCATCGGCGAAGAGCTGCTGGTTGTCTGCGATCGTCCTGAGGTCATCGAAGCGCAGCTCGCACATGAAGGGCTTGAGCTCCGAGAGCAGCGCCAGCCTCTCGTTGACATTGCCGGCCGAAAACTGCGCCATCGCCATGAACGGCACGCCCTCGATATCCTGGGCGCGCACCCAGTCGATGTCTGCGCGGTTCATAACGACGGTCTTTAGGTCGACGAAGGACGCGACGCCCATATCGCGGGCGCAGGCTGCAACCTCCGAAAACAGGCCGCGATCCTTGAGATCGAGATCGGCAAAGATGCGGCCGCGAATGGCCTCGAAAGCCTGCTTCAGGGTCGGAATGCGCTGGTCGGTGACGGCGCGGTGCTCGCCGCCATCGTCTTCGCGCAGCGCGATCGCCTGCAACTCGGCCATGGTGAAGGTCTCGGCGTCGCGGTCGATGCCGGCCATGCGCGAGAGCGTATCGTCGTGCATCAGGAAAAGCTCGCCGTCGGCGCTCTTGCGCACGTCGATTTCGACGATATCGGCACCGACGGCAATGGCGTTCTCGATGGAGGCCAGGCTGTTTTCCGGCGCGCCATGCCAGGCGCCGCGATGGGCGACGATGGCGCAGGAGCGGTTCGGGTCGGCGATGAAGTCTTTGTAGTTCATGGTCTTTCCTTCTGTGTCAGCCGCGCCTGCCGGCGAGGTATGATTTCAATGCGACCGGTTCATCGGTCTGGATAAGCGAGATGCCGGCCTCGATGAGCCGGCCCCAGATGGCGTCGGGATCCTCAATGGCGGCCGTATCGGTGAAGCCGGCAAAGGCGACGGAATCGAGCGTATTGGCCCATAGCTTCATGCCCGTCTCGCTGATACGGGCATGGAGAGCCGAGATATCGTCGATATGGTCGAAGCAGACTTCGCAAACGGGCGGCGCGAGTCGGAACAAGAGATCCAGTTCGGCCGCCGCATGCGTAGCGCCGATCCGTGACTTCGCCATGAACAGCACGCCATGCGGGATGACGGTTTCGCGCACCCAGACAAGATCGTCGGCCGTGCGGAGATTGCCCCAGAAATCCACCTGGGCCTCGACGCCCATGTTGCGGGCACAGGCTATGACCTCGGGGATGACGGCCCGGTCCTTGACATCGAGATGCAGGAAGATGCGATTGCGGGTGAGATCGAAAAGCTCTTGCAGGCTCGGCAGTTTCTCGCCGGTCATCTCATTGCCTTCGCCGCCATCGCGGTTTTTCAGCGTGAGGCTCGCGAGGTGCCCGGAGGTGAGCTGTTCCGGCACCTCGTCGATGCCGGCCATGCGCTGAAGCGTCTTGTCATGCAGCAGAAAGAGCCCGCCATCGGCGCTGCGGCGCACGTCGATCTCGACGACATCGCAGCCGGCCTGGATCGCCGCTTCGATGGCAACGAGGCTGTTTTCGGGAGCGTCGCGCCAGATGCCGCGATGCGCCACGACCGCACAGTCCCTTTGGGGCGCGCGCACATAGTCTGTGTAGTTCATGGAGAGGTCTTTCAATGCTCGGCGAATGCATCCGGAATGGCCCCGTCGCGAACGGTCGGTTTAATACACTTTTCGTGTAACAAATCGATGACGTGGTCCGACTTGATTGAGGGAGTCGAGCCCGGTATGCAGTCACCGGCGGTGTCGTCGGCTTCAGTGTTACACTTTTGTAGTATATTCGAGGTGCGTCATGGCTTATTCTCCAGAACCGTTGATCGCCTCCCGCTTCCGGCGTCCGGGCGAAGAAATCATCGTCTCCTCGAATGAGCGCAGCCTGCTGAAACTCATCTGGCGCAATCCCGGCCTGTCGCGATCGGAGATCACCAATCATACGGATCTGACGCAGCAATCGGTCCACCGCATCATCGACCAGCTCGTCGAGCGCGGCATCGTTTTGCTGGGTTCCCCGAAGCCCGGCCTTGGCCGCGGCCAGCCGAGCCCGATGCTGCGGCTCAATGGCCGCCACGCCTATTCGGTCGGCATTTCCGTCAATTCCGACGTGGTCGACATCTGCCTGGTGGATCTGTCAGGCAATGTGCTCGGCGAAAGCGACATCTCGCTGAGGGAGCTGGGCATGAACCGGGCACTGGATCGCGTGCGCGAACGCATTGCCGAACTGCAGCAGTTGAACGGCCTCGATGACGAGACCTTCTTCGGTATCGGCTTCGGCATTGCCGGCGCTCTGATATCAGGGACAAAATACAATGCCTCGATGCCGCTGCATGAATGGTCGCTGATCGAACTCGGGCCGCTGCTGACCGATACCTTCAAAAAACCCGTCTGGGTCCTGAACGGCGGCAGCGCCGGCGCTGTCGCCGAGGCGATGTTCGGCTGCGGCCGCTTCGTCAAGCACTTCGCCTATCTCAGCTTCAATTACGGCTTCGGCGGGGGCCTGATCAACGATGGTGAACTTCTGGCCGGCGGCAATGGCAATGCCGGCGAATTCTCCGGCATGTATGACGATGAGGAGATGGTCCGCCGCCCTGCCCTGCAGTTGCTCCTGGAGAAGCTCAAGCGCCACAATGTCGACGTGCCGTCGATCCCATATCTGCGCAAACATTTCGATCCGAAATGGCCGGGTGTGGCGGAATGGGTCGAAGAGATCACGCCCGCCTACAACCGTCTCGTCAACGCCATCTGGGCGATCTACGACCCGCAGGCGATCGTCTTCGGTGGGCAGGTGCCACCGGGCCTGGCACAGATGCTGAGCGAACGCACCGCACTTTTCGGCCGCCCGCGCTACGGCGTGCCTCGCCCGCACCCCAAGCTCATTGTGTCGGACATATCAGGCGACGCCGCCGCCATGGGCTCGGCAATCGTTCCCTTCAAATCGACGTTTTATTGACGACTATGGGCGCGTTCCGATTTTACAGCGCGTGTTCGTTTTCGTCGTAAAGCCGGACGTTCGGGATCGGCGGCAGCCAGGGCTCGCGCCTGATAGTCCACACTTCGACCATGGGGCGGATGCCGTTCGGCGCCTCGTCCAGAGTTCCAAGGAACACTTCCACCGCATCCTCAAGCATGAAGAACAGCCGCGAACCGCAGATCGGGCAGAAGGACCGCCTGTCATAGGTGCTGATCTCGCCATCCATCTTGAATTTCGAGCGGCGCCAGTTTGCCGTCGCAGAAAGGATGGAGCCGGTCAGTTTCCGGCATTTGGTGCAATGGCAGATCCCGGATTGATAGGGCTCTCCTTCGACTTCGTATCTGACTGCGCCGCAGGCGCAGCCGCCCGTCCTCCTGCTTTCCATCGCCATCGCTTCCTCCGCGCAATCGCATCAGGCCGCCGAGAATAGCCGATATTGCGCTGAAAGCAGCCCGCTTGTCGGATGCGGCTCCAGGTGGTACCAATTCCGCATGGACAGAACCGTGATCAACACGTCAGTGATGATGATGCCGCGCTCATAGCGTGGCGGGTTTCGTGCGTCCATAATGCACCAGCGACCGCCCCCGAGGCGGTCTTTTCATGGGTCGATCCGTCTCGCGGGCAAACAGCCTCGAAAGGATCAACCGATGAACAAGCCGAACACCTATATCACCACCTCGATCCCCTATGTGAACGCCGCCCCGCATGTGGGCTTCGCGCTCGAACTCGTGCAGGCCGACGTCTATGCGCGCCATTTCCGCCTGCTCGGCCGCAATGTCCGCTTCCAGTGCGGAACCGATGACAACAGCCTGAAGAATGTCCGCTCGGCGGAAGCCGCAGACCTGCCCGTGGCGGATTTCGTCAGCGCCAATGCCGACAGGTTCGAGCGCCTTGGCACGCGACTCGACATTTCCAACGATGAATTCGTGCGCACCTCCCGCGACCCGCGGCATCTCGCTTGCGTACACGCCTTGTGGAACGCCTGCGCCGACAATGGAGACCTTTATCGCAAGGCCTACGAAGGCCTCTACTGCGTCGGCTGCGAGCAATTCTACGAGGCCGCAGAACTCGTTGGCGGTCGATGCCCGGAACATGGCGTCCCCCTCGAACTTGTCAAAGAGGAAAACTGGTTCTTCCGCCTGTCCCGCTATGGTGACCGGATCCTGCAGTTCATCGAGAGCGGCGAACTCACGATCGTTCCCGCGCACCGGCGCAACGAGGTGCTGGCCCTTCTGCGACGCGGCCTTGAGGATATCAGCGTCTCACGCAGCGCCGAGCGGGCGCGCGGCTGGGGCGTTCCCGCCCCTGATGGAGATGAGGTGGTCTATGTCTGGTTCGACGCGCTCGCGAACTATCTGACGGGGCTCGGCTACGGCTCCGATCCGACGCTCTTCAAGCGCTACTGGACCGCCGGCGGCGAACGCATCCACGTCGTCGGCAAGGGCATCTCGAAATTCCACGCCATTTACTGGCCGGCGATCCTGCTCTCGGCCGGCCTGCTGCCGCCCTCATCGATATCGGTGCATGGTTATGTAACGGTCGATGGCAGGAAGATCGGCAAATCGGCAGGCAATGGTATCGATCCGGACAGCATCATCGATGCCTACGGCACGCCGGATGCACTGCGCTATTATCTGCTCCGGCATATACGCTCGGACGACGATGGCGACTTCTCGGCCGAGCGTCTGGAAGCCGCATGGTCGGGCGAACTTGGCGGCCAGCTCGGCAATCTCGCCAATCGGGTACTGGCGCTTCTCGCGAGTTCCTTCGGTGGGGTTGTTCCGCCGCTGCAGGACAGCGATTTCGTGCAGGAGGCGGCTCGTCTTCCCGGGAAGGTCGCCGCAGCCTTCAATGCCTATGAGCTGCATGTCGGCTTGGCCGATATCTTCGCCTTTATCGGCGAGGCAAACAGGCGCTTTGCCAAACGCGCACCATGGGCGGATGCGAAGGCGCTGCTTGGTGACCTCACGCCCGCGGAACGGCAGGCGACAGTCAATCGTCTCGGTGCATGCCTTGCCGAGCAGGTCTATGGGCTGGCGGTGGTCGCACGCTGCCTTCTGCCGTTCCTGCCGCGCTCGGCTGCGGCGCTGCATGAAAGGCTGGGGATCGAGGTGCCCGAAGTCTATGGGGCATCGCTTGTCGCCGATGGGGTCAGAACGGCTCCGGACGCCGTGCTGTTTCCGAGGAGAGTGGCGGCTTAACGAAGACCTCTCCCCACAGGTGGGTGGGGCTAACCCGGGGCCACCGCCTTACCCATTCTCTAACATTGAAGATTTGGAGAGCGGGCACCGCAGATTAAGCCCCTCCCCTTGTGGGGAGGGGTTTGGGGCGGGGTCTTCTCCACCTCAGCAATGAACATCACACGGCCTATCCCTGAAGCATCACCATCCGGTGACGTCATCACCTCACCACATCGTCTTTGCAGCGCGTGCCGGCCATTCGCGGTCATAAGTCTCGTGGTCGAAATCACCCACCGCATCCTTCAGCATCTGGCCGGGCGTCGGCAGGTTCGCCGGATCGACGAAGTGGTCGGCATTCCAGAGTTCGGCGCGCATCACCGCGCGGGCGCACTGGAAATAGACCTCGACGATGTTGATGACGATAACGGTGCGCGGATGCTTGCCGTCCATCTCGAAACTCTCGAGCAGCGCCTCGTCATTGGAGACGACGCCACGGCCGTTGATGCGCATGACCGTGTTGGAGCCCGGAATGAGGAACATCAGCGACAGGCGCGGATCGCGCACGATGTTGGAAAGCGAATCGACGCGGTTATTGCCGCGCCAGTCGGGCAGATGCAGCGTCCTGTCGTCGATGATACGCACCACGCCGCCGAGATCGCCGCGCGGCGAACAGTCAAGCCCCTCGGGGCCGACGGTCGCAAGCGCCACGAAGGGCGACATCTCGATCATGCCCCGGTAGAGCGGCGTCAGCTCCTTCGTCACCTTGTCGACGGAGGCCTGCGACAGCCCAGCGCCATAGATTTCGTTGAGCTCCTCGATACTGCCGATGATTTTCATGGATATCCCGCCATAGTGCCGGCCGTCTGACCTGCGGCCGGCCGGACGCTACACCGATGCGCGACGCGCCGGAAGCTCAAAAATCGGAATGATCTCAGCATCTTTTTTGATGTCTTCCTCCGCGAGGAACGTCGCGACCTCGCTCAGAACCGGACCTGCCGACATGATGCGCCGGTGGCCGAAACCATTGGCCCAGGAGAGCCGCACGTGGCCGCCAGAGGCAGCATAACGATGAGCATGGACTGCACTCACTTCCTTGTCGTCCTCGGCATGGATGACGAGCACCGGCTTGCCGACGTGATTGGCCTGTTTGCCCGCGTCAAAATCCTCAAGTCTCCGACCGGTGATACGATGCACGACGTCTTCAAGTGCGGCCTGTGCCGCCGGTTTCAGCCGCAGCATCCGGCCAAAATCGGTAAACAGCCACTGCATTTCACTGGGCGAGCCGATCAGTACCAAACGTTCAGCCGAGACGGGCTTCACATCAGGCAGCATGGCCAGGGCCGAAACCATCAGCGCCGCGCCACCGAAGGAATGACCGATGACGGCGTCGAAACGGCCGAAGCGCGCCTCGGCTGCGGCGATCGCCTTCACCGCCAGCGCCATATGCAGGAAGCGCCCACCGGATCGCCCATGGCCCGGAAAATCGAGCGCGATCACTTCGGCACCCGTAGCCGCCAGCATCGTCACGAGATCGGCCATATAGGCCATGCCGGAGCCCCAGCCATGGGTAACGAGATAGCGCTTGCGCCGGCCGAGTGCTCCGCCATTCAGCCGGTAGGCATGCGCCCGCTTGCCCTCGACGGGCAGCAGGAACCGTTCCGCATCGGCAAGCTTGGCGGCACCCGCTGCATGCGCCGCCCTCGCCTTCTCGCCCTTGGGCCTGGCGGATGGCGTTCGGCAGAACAGCCGGAATGCCGCCTCGCCGGCAAGACGAGGGGAAACGGATTGCATGAGCGAAAATCCGAGGCGGGTGACCTTCAGCGCAAAGTTTGCCATGATGGGAATCCGATAATGTTCAACACTGAACAATAAAGTACAACGATGAACAAAAATCAATCCCTCCCCTGGGATCATCCGCGTTTTAGAAGCTGGATCGCGGTGGCTCGCGCCTGCCAGCTCATGCAACAGTCGCTGGCGCGCTCGCTCTCCGATCTCGATATCAAGCCGCCGCATCTCGATATCCTCGTCAATCTCTACCGCTTCGAAGGCATTTCGCAGCAGGAGCTGGCCCGCAAACTGCTGGTCGGCCGCTCCAACATGAGCATGCTGCTGCCGCAGATGGAAAAACGCGGCCTGATCATCCGCCGCGACGACGACCGCGACAAACGCGTGCTGCGCCTGCACCTGACGCCGGAAGGCCGCAAGCTGACCGAGGAGGCAATGGCGATCCAGACCGGTCTCATCGAGCGCACATTGTCGGCAGAACCGATCGAGCAATGCATGGCAACCGCTGATTCGATGGAGCGCATCATCGGCGTGCTGCTGCAGGATTTGCGCGACGAGGATTGACTAGTGCAGCACCGGCCCCGCCGGCGCACGCGTCAGCGATTTGTACTCCCAGGCCGCAACGATGATCAGCACCAGCGCCGCGAGGATGCCCATCACATAGACCTGCATGAAGGGCGCAAAGAAAGCGCAGAGGATCAGGATCACGATGCCGGCGAGATGCGAGAGCGGCAGGTGCCCGCTGGTGGCGCCCTTGAACCAGAGATTGCCGATCAGGAAGAGGCCGGAGCCGCCGAGCACGGAGGCGGCTATGGCGAGATTGCCCGTCTCATGCGGATGCTCGAACATGAATTCCACCGCCACCGCATGCACGATGATGCCTGCCAGGATCGGGATATGCGCATAGGTGAAGGCCTGCCGCGCGAGGCTGCCCGGCGTATCCTCATGCTCGATGCGATGCGCCGCCCGCTCATGGCCGAAGCGGAAATACAGCCACCACATGGCGACCGTGCCGATGAAGCCGATCAGGAAGACCACCCCGGTCATGACCGAGAATTCCATTTCGGAGAAGGTGCGGCCGGACACCAGGATCGCTTCGCCCAGGCAGATGATGATGAAGAGCGCGCAGCGTTCCGCCATATGCGCGCCGGAAACGTCCCACTCTTCCGTCTTGGATTTGCCGAGGCCGGGCACCGTAAAGCCGAGCGCCGGCCCGGAATATTCGATCAAGAGCGCGATCACCCAGCAGATCAGCCGCGCCTCATGCTCCAGAAGCCCGCCTGATATCCAGAACACGCCGGCAACGGCAAGGTAAGTGGTGATGCGCACGAAGTTGATGGTGGCCGAGCGGCCCGCAGCCCGCATCGCATAGGTGGTGAAGAGCGAGCGGCCGACCTGCATCAGCACATAGGCTGAGGCGAAGAGCAGGCCCTTCTCGCCGAAGGCTTCGGGAATGGAGGCGGAGAGAACGAGGCCGAGCAGCATCAGCACGATCAGCATTGATCGTACCGGCATGCGCTCCGGATCGAGCCAGTTCGTCACCCAGGCGGTGAAGATCCACACCCACCAGACCGCAAACATCATCAGCGCCGCTTCAACGGCACCGAGCGGCGTATAATGGGCAAAGAGCGCGTGCGACAACTGCGAGATGGAAAAGACGAAAACGAGATCGAAGAAGAGTTCCAGGAATGTGACCCTGCTGCCGGTATGCCCGTGGGCTCGCAGCCAGCTCTTTTTATGTGTTTCCGTCATGTGCCCCCTCGTCTGCCCCTGAGTTTATCGCGATCAGCGCGGCTTTTCCGCTACGTCCCGGCTCATTCCCTTGGCCGCAAGCTCTTCTTCATAGACCGAGAAGAGCTCGAAGCCGCGCTCGCCGAGTTCGCGCAGATACGTCCATGTATAGATGCCGGTATCGTGCATGTCGTCGAAGCCGATGCGCACGGCATAATTGCCGGTCGGGATCATGGAGACGATGGCAACGTTGCGCTTGCCCGGCACGGTGACCTTCTGCCCCGGCCCGTGCCCCTGTACCTCGGCCGATGGCGACAGCACGCGCAAGAGCTCGGCCGAGAGATCGAAGCTCTGCCCGTCATTGAAGCTTACCACCAGCCTTTGGCGGTCTTTCGAGACCTTGAGTTCGGTCGGCCAGATATCGCTCATCATGATGTCCTCTTCTGATGCGAGGAGTAGGCGCGGATCTTTTTCAGTGCAAGCTCAAATTCGCTTGGCGCCGTGGCCTGTTTCCCTTGACGCCACAATAGCATATGCCCACATTGACGAGAGTACGGAGATTGACGTGAACACCAGAGTCGGAACGATAGGCAGTGCCGCGCCGCTTGTTGCTGATGCAGCACCGATGATCGACCCCTTCGGGCGTGCGGTCACCTATCTGCGTGTCTCCGTCACCGACCGCTGCGATTTCCGCTGCACCTATTGCATGGCGGAAAACATGACCTTCCTGCCGAAAAAGGATCTCTTGACGCTGGAAGAGCTCGACCGGCTCTGTTCCGCCTTCATCGCCAAGGGTGTGCGCAAGATCCGGCTGACCGGCGGCGAGCCGCTGGTGCGCAAGAACATCATGTACCTGGTGCGCCAGATCGGCCGGCGGATCGGCTCCGGCCTCGACGAGCTGACAATCACAACCAACGGCTCGCAGCTCGCCCGCCATGCTCAAGAGCTCTACGATTGCGGCGTGCGCCGCATCAACGTCTCGCTCGACACGCTCGATCCGGACAAGTTCCGCAAGATCACCCGCTGGGGCGATTTCGCCAAGGTGATGGAAGGCATCGATGCCGCCCAGAAGGCCGGCCTGAAGATCAAGCTCAATGCCGTGGCACTGAAGGATTTCAACGAGGCGGAAATGCCCGACATGCTGCGTTTCGCGCATGGCCGCGGCATGGACCTGACCGTCATCGAAACCATGCCGATGGGCGAGATCGAAGAAGACCGCACCGACCAGTACCTGCCGCTCTCCAAGCTGCGCGCCGATATGGAACGACAGTTCACCCTCACCGATATCGATTACCAGACCGGCGGCCCTGCCCGCTATGTGACAGTCGAGGAGACCGGCGGCCGCCTCGGCTTCATCACGCCGCTCACCCATAATTTCTGCGAGAGCTGCAACCGCGTGCGCCTGACCTGCACCGGCACGCTCTATATGTGCCTCGGCCAGAACGACGCCGCCGACCTGCGCGCCGCATTGCGCGCCACCGAAGACGACGGCCTGCTGCATGCGGCCATCGACGAGGCGATCACCCGCAAGCCGAAGGGCCACGATTTCATCATCGACCGCACGCATAACAGGCCCGCCGTGGCGCGGCATATGAGTGTCACGGGTGGGTGAGCGAGGGTCCCGCGCGACTTGCTTGACTGGCACGGCGCGGCATACTGACCTTTGCCTTCGAAGAACTCGGTGCACGCCGGATTATCGGGCTGGTGCGCCAGGCCAATCCCGCATCCCGCCGCGTTCTCGAGAAATGCGGTTTCGGCTTCGAAGGCGAGGTCATGCTCCACGGTGCGCCGACGAACCTCTACAGCCTTCTATCCTGAAACTCTGGAAGAGCCACTCTAAGCCCAGAGCGCCGTGCGTCCAATCGGATGCACAAAGGATACTCTGCGTTACTCAAGGATTGGCACATGCGGCGCTGCCGACCGCGGCAAGACCCCGGTCAACCGTGGATCATCCGTGACCTCGATCATGAAGGCATAGGGCCTGAAGCCGGACCGCTGATAGAACGGCAGTGCGTTCGGATGGTCGAAATGGCAGGTGTGGACCCAGAGCCGCTCGATCGGATGCGCCCAGGCGATGGATAAAGCGTGGTTCATGAGGTAGCGCCCCGCCCCGGTTCCAATGGCGCTCTTGCCGACGCCGAAGAAAACCACTTCACATTGGCCAGGCTGCCGAAAATCAAGCTCCAGCATTCCGGCTTGCCGGCCGTCCGAGAGCAGCACATAAACCTCCACCAAGGGGTCGCCGATGATGGCCTTCAGCGCCTCATCGGTCATGACCAGCCGCGAAACCCACAGCCAGTCTTCGCCGATCGCCCGGAAGAGCTGCCGGTATGTCTGCGGATCGGGCGCCGGCATCCTCTCCAGGGAAAGCGCTGCACTATTCCCGGCCTCCCTCAGCTGCGGCTTCCCGGTCATTTCCAGACAGGTCACAGCATTTGCCAGCTTGCCCCTGGGAACCGGAGAATATCCCATGGGAAGTTCGGGGTTCGACCGATCCGATTTTTCCGCAGTACTCATGGCTCATAAATCCGTTGCGCGCCGTTTCAGGATGTCCAATGGAGATCAGGATTCGGCCGTGGCCTCAATCCATTTGTCGCAATTGATGGACATCACAAAAACGCCCCGCACAGGCGGGGCTAAGTCTTCCTGATGTGGAATTCAAATGTCGGATGGCTCAGTGCCAGGTCTGGCTGTCGTACCAGGTATCGACATCTCTGCGGATGCGGTCCTTTTCGTAACCGTAGCGCTCCTGCAGCTTGCCTTCGAGCTGTTCGCGGCGCCCGTTGATCTGGTCGAGGTCGTCGTCGGTGAGCCGGCCCCACTGTTCTCTGACCTTGCCCTTCATCTGCTTCCAATTGCCTTCAACACGGTTCCAATCCATCACGGTCATCTCCTTCGTTGGACATGATTGGAAAACGACCGGACTGCCTAATTGTTCAAAAGAAAAACCCGCGATGCGAATGAACTGACCCCCGAAAGTTGGACAACAACCTTCGGGGGTCAGTTCACGAACACCGCGGGCTCTCTCAATGTCATCCTTTAAACCTGCTTACGCCGCCCGGCCCGCCCAGCGTCCATCGGCACGGCCGTAACCATGCACCTCGCCCTCATCGCCGGTGCGGAAGCGGTTCACCTTGTCCGAGAGCATGTCGACGCGCTGGCGCAGGCCGTGGATTTCGGCATTGTTCTCTTCCACCATTGCGGCATTCTGCTGGGTGATCAGTTCCACGTCATGCACGGCCTTGCTGACCTGGTGAAGGCCGGTCGACTGTTCGCCGGTGGCGGCCGAAATCTCGGAGACGAGGCGCTGCACGCCGCCGACATGGGCGATGATTTCGGCGAGCGCCTGGCCGGTTTCCTCGACGAGCTGCACGCCGCTCTGCACCTGGCCGGAGCTTGCCGAGATCAGCTCCTTGATCTCGCGGGCAGCTTTGGCGCAACGCTGCGCCAGTTCGCGCACTTCCTGCGCCACGACCGCAAAGCCGCGGCCGGCCTCGCCTGCCCGCGCAGCTTCCACGCCGGCATTCAGCGCCAGAAGGTTGGTCTGGAAGGCGATCTCGTCGATCACGCCGATGATCGTCGCGATCTTCTCCGATGAACGGTTGATCTCGCCCATGGCGTCGACAGCCTTGGCGACGACTTCGCCGGAGCGGGTGGCGAAAACCTGGGTCTCGTTGACCGATTGCGCCGTCTGCTTGGCGCGGTCGGCGGTGGAGCGCACGACGTCGCTCAGGTGCCGCAACGCCCGCGAGCTTTCTTCGAGCGCCGCCGCCTGCTGCTCGGTGCGGCGGGCGAGATCGTCGGCCGAGGATGCCAGATTGCCCGTGCCGCCCTTGATCTCGACGGTCGTGGAACGAACGTCCGACAGCGTCTGGCGCAGTGCCTCGACGGCATGGTTATAGGTATCGGCCATCTCGATGAAATCATCGGCGAGATCGCTGCGCATGCCGATTTCCAGATTGCCTTGCGCCAGCTGCTGCAGCACGTCGGAGAGCGCGTTCAGCGCCTGCTTCTGCTCTGCCTCGATACGGGCGCGCTCGGCGGCACGGCGGTTCGCCTCGTCGGCAGACAAAGCACGCGCACTTTCGGCTTCCTTCTCGAGGCGAACATTTTCGACGGCCGAATCACGGAAGACCGCGACCGAGCGCACCATGTCGCCGATTTCGTCGCCGCGGTTGCGGCCTTCGATCGCAACTTCGAGATCGCCATCGGCAAGCCGGGTCATGACGTCGGAAACGCGCTTCAGCGGGCCGCGCAGCGTCTCGACCAGCATCAACCCGCCGATGATCGCCAGCAGCGTGCCGAGGATCATCGCAAAGACGGAGACATTGGCCGAACGCTCGCTGTCTTCCTTGCCGAGTTCCTGCGCCTGGCTGACGAACTGGCGGAGCGAGGCCATGGCGCCGGAAAGGATTTCCGAAGACTGCTGGCGGGCAGCCTTCCAGTCCGCAGCCGCCTTCAGCATGTCGGCAGACCCTGACGTCAGCGATGCGGCAGCCGGGGCGACCTTGTCGGAAAAGGCCTTCATCACGGCATCGTTGGCGCCGAGCGCGGAGATCTTCTTCGCGGTTTCGGTCAGCGCCTTGAGGTCGGCGAGAACCACGTCACGTGAAGCAGCATCACGGGCGCTCAGCATCTGGCTTACATGCACCTGCAGGCGATCGGCGCTGTCGCGCACCTGGTCGACCGAGGTCAAAAGCTCGCGCTGTTCGGCAATGCTCTTGTCGAGGCTGACGAAGCGGGCGGATGCCGTATCGCTGTTCTTGGCCGACTGCAGCGTCATCTGGCCCTCGGTATTGACGAAGCCGGTCAAGAGCGGCGCCATGCCGGAGGCTTTCTCATCCGGTGTGCCGTTGCCCTTCAGGAGTGCATCGAGCTTGCCGGCTGTCTCCGCGACCTGCGCAATCAGCGGCTGTCCATCCTTGGAGACCATGGCCTTGGCGACGTCGATTTGCCCAAGGATTTCGGCAATATGCTGCTGGGCGGCCTCGATCTGCTCCTCGGGCGTAAAACCCATCTGGATGTCGACGCGCATCGCGCCCATGATATCGGTCAGCGACTTGAAGGCGGCAGAATTGTAAAGCAGTGCCTTGGCGAAGACTTCCTTGTCGGTGAAATCCTTGCGCACGAGATCGGTCTGGCCACCGGCTTCGTCAGCCGCAGCCGAGATCGCCTGCACTGTCTTGTTGATGGCGGCAACGCTTGCATCCTCGGTCTGACGCAGTCCCCACAGTGTCTCCTGCTGCTTGCGCATGGCGGCGGCAAGGCCGCTGACTTCGGTGAGCTGGCTGTGCTGGTCGTCGGTCTTCAACAAACCGTTCAGGCGCACGACACCGCTTTCCTGCGCATCGATCGCCTTGTCGAAATCGGCCTTGCTCGCATCCGACGGGTCGGAGACGAATTCCTGCAGCGCCGCCTGGAGGTTCTCGAAATCGGAAATGTTTTCGATCGTCGCGCGCGTCACCGTCATGTGACCGTTCAGGATATTGGCCGTGTGGTAGCCGAGGATGCCGACACCGGCGATCAGCACCACGAGCGGGATGACGAACAGCAGGACCTTGGTGACGATACGACGGCTTTGCAGAAGTCGGTCGATGAAGTGCATGGGGAGCGGCGCCTTGAAACTGATGGTACCGTCCACTCCGCAATCATTCCGGATGGTTCGGCGGCATCCTCCATCATGGAGAGTGGCCGCATCTTTCGATGAATCGGTTGATACAACCTTAATCCGCAACCGAAAGATTTGGGAATTATCCTTATATTTCTAATATTTGCCGCACCTGCACAAGGATTTGCTTTCCTTAACGGCAGGTTGTACCGCATCGCAGCATCGAATTATCTGAGGTGTGACATTCCTTCGATTCCCTTGCCGGCCTTTCCCTTCTAAAAGAGCCTGCAAGGTAAGGGAATCTCCAGCATGCCGCGATCACGCAATACCGAAGGCGCCATCTATATGAGCATGGCGATGGCGGGCTTTTCCGCAAGCGACGCACTCTCCAAATCGGTCATTTCCTACATGAATGCCGGCGAGATCATGTTTCTTCGCGGCCTCTTCACCAGCATCCTCGTCTATCTGATCGCCTGGAAGTTCGGGGCGTTGCGCCCCTGGCGCGTCATGGTCAAGCCCATCATCGCGCTGCGCATCGCCTGCGAGATCATCGCTGCCGTCACTTACATCACCGCGCTCGGCATGATGCCGATCGCCAATGCCTCTGCCATCCTGCAGTCGCTGCCGCTGGTCGTCACGTTCGGGGCGGCGCTTTTCTTCCGTGAGCCGGTCGGCTGGCGGCGCTGGATGGCGATCCTCGTCGGCCTTGTCGGTGTGATGATCATCATCCGCCCCGGCCCGGAAGGTTTTACCGCCGCCGCGCTGCTCTGCGTCGCCAGCGTGGCTTCCACAGCCGGCCGCGATCTCGCCACCCGCAGCATCAGCAAGGATATTCCCTCGCTGATGATCACGACGGTGACGGCGATCTCGGTCGCGATCTTCGGCGCACTGATGATCCCCTTCCTCGGCGGCTGGGAGCCGGTCAGCGCCACCTCGCTGACGCATCTGCTGCTCGCCTCCGTGCTCGTCCTCGTCGGCTACCAATCGGTCATCGTCGCCATGCGCACCGGCGAAATCTCCTTCGTGGCGCCCTTTCGCTATACGAGCCTGATCTTTTCTTCCCTGCTCGGCTTCTTCTTCTTCGCCGAGTTGCCTGATTTCTGGACGCTAGTGGGTGCCGCCATCGTCATCGCGTCGGGCCTCTATACGTTCTATCGTGAGGCCAAGCGCCACGTGCCGCCGGTCGCCCAGGGATCGGCGCCCCGCTCGCCCGTGTAAGAGTTCGCCTGTCTGAGACAGTGTCTGAGGTATCGCCATGACTGATTTCGTGCTCGACCAATCGACCATTCCGGGCGTCGTGCTGGCCGGCGGGCGCTCCTCGCGCATGGGCCGCGACAAGGCGGGCGTGACGCTGGGCGGTCGCAGCCTGCTCAACCACATGCTGTCCCGCCTTGCGCCGCAGGTCACGCAGATCGCCATCAATGCCGACGACGCCGCCGGCCACGACCTGCCGGTCGTCTCCGACCGTATAGCCGGCAAGGCGGGGCCGATGGCCGGCATCCATGCGGCGATGGTCTATGGCGCCGGCCTGCCCGCCACCCATGTCGTCACCGTCTCAATCGATTGCCCCTTTTTCCCGGCCGATCTCGTCAGCCGGCTTGCGAGCGCGATCGACCATCCGGATCGCATCGCCATCGCCGCCTCGCAGGGCCGCAGCCATCCGGTCTTCGGCCTTTGGCCGACCGCATTGGCGGCCGATCTAGAAATGTGGGTGAAGACCGACGAGAAGCGCCGCGTCCGTGACTTCCTTTTACGTCATGACGTTACGGAAGTGCCCTTCCCGCTGCATCCGACCCGCGCCAGTGTTCTCGATCCCTTCTTTAACATCAACACGCCCGATGATTTAATGGAGGCCGAACGCTGGCTGGAGGCCCTTCGCGCATGAAGGAAGATGGCAGGATGACACAAAAAATCTTCGGCATCGCCGGATGGAAGAATTCCGGCAAGACCGGGCTTGCGGTCCGCCTCGTCGAGGAATTCACGCGGCGCGGTTACCGCATCTCGACCGTCAAGCACGCCCACCATGATTTCGACATCGACAAGGTCGGCGCCGACAGCTACCGCCACCGCCAGGCCGGCGCCCACGAGGTGACGATCGTCTCCGGCACCCGCTACGCCATTATGCACGAGCTGCGCGGGGAGCCGGAACCAAGCTTCGAGGAAATATTGGCAAGGCTTGCACCTTGCGATCTCGTGCTGATCGAGGGCTACAAGCGCGAGCCGATCCCGAAGATCGAGGCACGGCGCCTGGAGGCGGCCAGGCGCGATCCGCTGGCCCCGGAAGATCCGCATATTGTGGCGATTGCGGCGGATCATGCGGTGGAGGATGCCGCTGGGCTCGCGGTGTTCGATCTCGATGACACGGTGGGGCTGGCGGATTTCATCGCGCGGACGGTTGGGCTTGGTGCTCCGGTTGGCGTTTGAGGAAAGGTGTGAGACGGCCTCCGGAATCGGCTGTGTTGTTTTCTGCTCACGGCACGTCCTCGCCTCCTTCCAAAAAATCCACAAAAAAGGGCGAGGCCTCGCGGCCCCGCCCTCCTCAATCATACCGGTAAAAAACTACCTCTGCGCCACCGGCCGCACCAGCGGCGTTACACGGCGAATGGTCACACGCCGGTTCTCCTGATTCGGCCCCAAGGTATTCACCTTGAGATACCGCTCGCCATAACCCTGTGTCGCAAGGTTTTCCGGCGGAATGCCGTAGACATCGGTCAGCACGTTGGCGACCGATTCCGCGCGCTGGTCGGACAGGATCAGGTTGCTCTGGTCCGAACCCACCGCATCGGTGTGGCCTTCAATCAGGAAGGTCTCGCTCTTGTTCTTGTCGAGCACTTCATTGATCGCATCGGCAACCTTGCGCAGCGTGCGGGCCTGGCTCATCGGGATTTCCGCGCTGCCCGTTGCGAAAGTTACCGTGTCGAGGTCGATACGGCGTACCTTGTCGCGGATACGGGCAGAATATTTCACCTCGTTCAGCGAATAGACGCGCTCGACGGGTTCGACAGGCGGCTCGCTCAGGAACTCGTAATAGTCGCGGTCCGGATCGGTGCTGGTGTCGATGATATAGTCGTCCAGCGGCACGCGCAGGCGCATCGGTGGCAGGTCGGCGCCCGGATCCTCGAAGTAGTCGCGGTCCGGATCCTCATAGAGCTCGGGCGAATAATAGAGCACGTCCTCCCGGCCGCGGGCATCGATGCGCGAGCGCTGGATGATGTCGCCGTAGCGGTTGCGGATCGTCACGATGCGATAGCCCTCCGGGCGTATGATCGTCTCGCGGTAGCGGTCGCCCGAAAGCTCCTCATAACTCGGCCGTTCGCCGTCGCGCAGGAAGCGGCGGTCGTCATCGCTGCGAACGACGGTGCGGTCGCCGAATTGGATGATGATGCGGCTGTCGTTCGTGCGCTCGCCGTAATTTGCACCCTCCGGCCGGTCGAACTGCGGGCGGCTGTCCATGCGGCGGCCCTGCTCGCGGGTGATGGCTTCCATCTGCACCGGCGCAGGCTGCGGGCCGGCGCTGAGCGCCTGGGCCTGGGCATCCGAAGTGGGTACCTGCACCTCCTGGCTGTCGGCGCGCTGGCGATCGCGGTCGCGACGGCCCTGCCGGCCCTGGCTGCGATCGGCATCCTTGTCGCTGTCGAGAACGGCGGCACCGTTTTCGACCGGCAGAACGATGGTCTCGTTGCTCTTGGCCGGATCCTTGGCGATCTCCTTGCGGCGCTCCAATTCCTGCGGCGTGATCTTCTCAGGGGCCGGAATGGCCTGCTCGGCCTGCTGCGGCGCGCCGGTTGCCGGCTGTTCGCCCGGCTGGGGTGCGCTTGCTGCAGGCTGTTCGGGCTGCTGGCCGGGTGCTGGCTGCACGGCCTGACCGGCGGCCGGCTGCTCGCCAGCGGCAGGCTTTTCAGCGGTCGTCGGCTTTTCGGTGGCAGCGGGCTTTTCAGCTGTCACAGGCTTCTCTGCCGGCGCGGGCTGTTCAGCCGCTGCGGGTTTCTTGATCGGCGCAGGCGCCTCGCCTGATGGTGCCGCCTGCTCGGCGGCAGCAGGCTTCTTGCCACCCTGCTGCGGCTCTGCAGGAGCCGGCTTTTCAGCAGTAGGCTTCTCTGCCGGCGCAGGCTGTTCAGCCGCTGCGGGTTTCTTGGTCGGCGCAGGCGCGTCGCCTGATGGTGCCGCCTGCTCGGCGGCAGCGGGCCTTTTGCCACCCTGCTGCGGCTCTGCCGGCTGTTCCGTAGTCTGCTCTGCCGGCTGTTCGGCGGCTTTGGGTTTCGGGCGCTGGCGCGGCTTTTCGGCAGGTTGCTGAGCCTCGCCGGCCGCCGGGGCCTGTTCGGCCGGCTGCTGGGCATCCGGTGCGGCCTGCTCGCTGTTCTGCTTGTTGCGGTCGCGCTGGCGCTTGGGCTGCTCTGCCTGAGGCTGTTCAGCCGGGGGTTCGGCCGCCTGTTCAGGCTGCGCCTCGCGCTGGCGGCGCGGACGGGCGGGTTCTTCAGCGGCTGGTGCCTGGGCTTGCGGCGCGGCCTGCGGTTCAGGCTCGCGCTGACGCTGGGGCTTCTGTTCCGGTTCCGGAGCGCGTTCGGCGGGTGCTTCATGCTGCTGCGGCTTTTCAGCCGGCGCTTCCTGCTGTCGTTGCTGCTCCTCTTCCAGCTTCTTCTTCTTTTTGAGAAGCTCCTCTTCCGAAGGCGCATCCTGCGCCACCTCGTAGCTTCCTTCGACAACAGGGTGAACTGCGCCTTGCGCCCCACCGCTCACTGCGGCGTAAGCGCCCACCGGCGGCACCGCAAAGGCAAGCGAAAGCAGCGGAAAGGCCGCACTGGCAAACAGTCTGGATTTCATGCCCATCAGGGATTTCCTCGTCCTTGTTTTGATTTCGATCGGGGCTGACTGCCCCGCAATCACGGCATTTTGTGAGTCAAGCGAAGCCCGAATTGCTAAAATGCCGGTTTGTTCCAGAAACTAGGAAGACTCGCATTAACCTTGCCTGAATATGGCAGTCGGCCCGCGTTCATATCGGCTGGCCCGCCGACCGGGATGCCGACGCCGGTTGCACTGCACAATTGCGGCGGGATTTCTGTTGCAATTTTGTGAAAAAAGGTTTGATTATCGCCGCAAGACGGTGGTGGCACCGTCGAAGTGTGCGGCCTCCGGCGAACAACAAAAAGACCCGGAGCCACCAACAGAGAGGATCCTCATGCGCATCTCCACCAAGTTCCTTGCTGCTGCCTCGATGGCGGCAATGTCGCTTTTCGCCGGCGCGGCTCTTGCCGACGGCGAAAAATATGTGATCGGCACGGACTCAACCTATCCGCCGTTCGAATTCGTCGACGCCAGTGGCACCATTCAAGGCTTCGACATCGATGTCGCCAAGGCACTCTGTGCCGAAATGAAGGCCGAATGCTCCTTCGTCAGCACGGATTGGGACGGCATCATCCCGGCTCTCAACGCCAAGAAGTTCGACATGATCGTCTCGTCCATGTCGATCACCCCCGAGCGCCTCAAGCTCGTCGACTTCTCCAACAAGTATTACAACACCCCGCCGGCAATCGCCGTGCCGAAGGACTCCACGATCACGGATGTTGCCGGCCTGAAGGGCAAGGTGATCGGCGCGCAGACCTCCACGACCCATGCCAACTATGCCGAGAAGCACCTCGCCGACACCGAGCTGAAGCTCTACCCGACGGCTGATGAATACAAGCTCGACGTTGCCGCCGGCCGCGTCGATGCCGTCATCGACGACGTCGTCGTTCTCTCCGAATGGGTCAAGTCCGACGCCGGCACCTGCTGCAAGATCCTGACGACCCTGCCGGTCGACAAGGAAATCAACGGCAACGGCGCAGGTATCGCCATCCGCAAGGGCGATCCGCTGAAGGAAAAGCTCAACACTGCGATCGCTGCGATCCGCGCCAGCGGCGAGTACAAGAAGATCCAGGAAAAGTACTTCGATTTCGACGTTTACGGCGAATGATAAATTCGCTATCTGCCCGATGAAGGAAATGGCGGAAGGCTTGCTCTTCCGCCATTTTTGTTTGACAAAGGTGGCAAGATCAAAACGGCAAAAGCCGTGAGGGGACTTTTGGCATGGGCGGATTGTTTTCCGCGCTCGGCTCCTTCTGGAGCTTGCTTGTGCATATTTTCGATCCGCTGTGCGGACCCGTCGGCATCTTCACCTGGCTGGCGCCGTCAACGATCCTTGCCTGTGGCGATACCGGCTGGGGCGATGAGATCGCGCTCGGCCTGCAGGTCACCGTTTCCGTGGCTGTCGTCACCCTGCCGATCGGCCTGATCATCGGCTTCCTTGTGGCGCTCGGCCAGCAATCGGAAGAAAAGTCGCTTCGGCTTTCGGCCGGCGTCTACACGACGATCTTCCGCGGTCTGCCCGAGCTTCTGACGCTCTTCATCATCTACTACGGCATGCAGATCCTCATCCAGTATCTGCTGGATCTCGCCGGCTATAGCGGCCCGCCGGTCGAAATCAACGCCTTCTTCGCCGGCGTGATCGCGCTGTCGGTCGTCTTTTCCGCCTATTGTTCGGAAGTGTTGCTCTCGGCCTTCCGCGCCATTCCCAAGGGTCAATACGAGGCAGGAGATGCGCTCGGCCTGCATCGCCGCCGCACGCTGCGCCTCATCGTCCTGCCGCAGCTCATCCGCATTGCCCTGCCGGGCCTCACGAATCTCTGGATGGTGCTGCTGAAGGACACGTCCTACGTCTCGATCATCAGCCTTGCCGATATTCTCCGCCAGACGAGTGTCGCCGTGCGCGTGACCAAGCAACCCTTCTTCTTCTATGGCATCGCCTGCTGTCTCTATCTGGTACTCGCCATCCTCTCCTCCTTCCTGCTCGTCTATATCGACCGCTGGGCCAAGCGCTCGGAGGTCCGCCGATGAGCTACGCTGAAACATTGATCCCGCCGCAGCCGGCACCTCGCGCGGTGGCAAAGCCGATGACGGCCACCCGTCTCGGCGGCTACATCCTCGTCGCGTTCTGGGCGCTGCTCGCGGCGCTGCTGATCTTCACCGTCATCAATGGCTGGGATCCGGAGAAGTTCACCCGCTACGGGCCGCGTTATCTGCACGGCCTTTGGGTGACGCTGAGCATCGTCGCCCTCTCCGTCGTCTTCGGCGCCGTTCTGTCGCTGCCGCTCGCAATGGCCCGCCTGTCGAACAACCGGTTGCTGAACTGGCTGGCCTATTGCTACATCTATTTCTTCCGCGGCACGCCGCTGCTCGCCCAGCTCTTCCTCGTCTATTACGGACTCGGCATTTTCCGGCCGCAGTTGGAAGCCGTCGGCATCTGGTGGTTTTTCCGTGACGCCTGGTATTGCGGCGTTTTCGCCATGACCATCAATACCGCAGCCTATCAGGCGGAAATCCTGCGTGGCGCAATCGAAAGCGTGCCGCATGGCCAGCGAGAGGCCGCCGCCGCCCTCGGCATCCACAAGGCCATCGCCTTCCGCAAGATCATCCTGCCACAGGCCCTCATCGTGGCACTGCGCCCCTATGGCAACGAGATCATCCTGCTGATCAAGGGCTCGGCGGTCGTCGCCATCATCACCGTGCTCGACCTGATGGGCGAGACGCGCTACGCCTTCTCGCGCACTTTCGATTACCAGACCTATCTGTGGGCGGCGATCTTCTACCTCGCCATCGTGGAGGCGCTGCGCCACCTCTGGAACTGGATCGAGCGCCGCTTGACGCGCCACCTGAAGCGCTGAAGAAATTTGGCAGCACTCTCCCATTACTGCTGCCAAGCCATTGAAATCAAAAATAAATAGCTCTCTTGCGCAGTATCTGTCAAGCTTCGGTTAACCACGGCGTGATCTCATATCATGCAGCGCTAACAAGCGCGGAGTGGGAACAAGAAGAAGCGAGACAAAATGCACAAGGACATGGAAAAACAGCTTGAGGGCTATGGGCTGACGACGGCCCAGATCCTCTATCGCATGCCGGATCACCCGGCCTTTCTCCAGACCTATATCTGGCAGGACTATGACCTCGCCCCGGACTTTCCGGAAATGCGCGGTTTCCTAAAGTTCTGGCAGGAGAAGCTGGACGGGCCGCTGCATTCGGTGCGCTATATCCACCGCAGGCTCATTTCGGCAACGGAGTGGCGCTCTCTTAAGGGCGAATTCATACTGCACTGAAATTGCAGTTGCGATGGTAAGCCGTGGGCTCTAAAACGCCCGCATGAACAAAAAGAAGATCGACGAAGAGGCTCTCGCGGAAGCCTATAACCGCGCTCTTGCGCTTGAAAAGGCCGGTGATATCGATGCGGCTGTGGACGCCTATCAGGAAGTCCTGGCCATCGATCCCGACGATCACGGCGGCGCGGCCGTCCGTATTGCCTCCATGGGCCGCGGTGAGACGCCGGTTCGCGCACCTGATGCCTATGTCGAAACCCTCTTCGACCAGCATGCCGAAATCTTCGAGGACGTGCTGGTGGAGCAGCTCGGCTATCACGTGCCGATGCTCGTGCGCCAGCGCCTGCAGGATCTGAAGCTCGGCCCCTTCAAGCGCATGCTCGATCTCGGCTGCGGCACGGGCCTCACCGGCACTGCGCTGAACGATCTCTGCGAGGAGATGATCGGCATCGATATCTCCGAAAACATGGTCATCATCGCCGACGAAAAGGAAGTCTACGAGACGCTCTTCGTCGCCGAGGTCGAGGATTTCCTCGACGACAATGACGAGGACCCCTTCGACCTGATCACCGCCACCGACGTGCTGCCCTATCTCGGTGCGCTGGAACCGCTCTTCTTCGGCGCTGCCGAGAATATGAACAGCGGCGGCATCTTCATCTTCTCTTCGGAAACCCTGCCCGAAAGGCTGGCGGACGGCCGCCCCTATATGGTCGGCCCGCACCAGCGCTTCATCCACACCGAGGCCTATATCCGCGAGCGATTGGCTGCCACAGGCTTCGAGCTCCTCGAAATCATGGAGATCAACGTGCGCATGCAGGAGGGACAGCCGAGCCCCGGCCATCTGGTGACGGCGCGCTATAACGGCTGAACGTGCCATCTGGCATTTTGCGGGCGCTTTGCTAGTGTCCTGACCTGATCTCTTCAGGAAAGGTCAACGCATGGCGCTCGTTCTCTACCAGCATCCGCTTGCCTCCTTCTGCCACAAGGTGCTGATCGCGCTTTACGAAAACGCGACGCCCTTCGAAAACCGCTTCGTCGATCTCGCCGACGAACAGTCGAGCGCCGATCTCCTGCGCTTCTGGCCTGTCGGCAAGATTCCCATCCTGCGCGACGAGACGCGCGACAGCACGGTTCCCGAAACCAGCGTCATCATCGAATATCTGGACCGGCACTATCCCGGCCCGGTGTCCCTCGTGCCGGAGGAAACCAATGCCGGCCTGCAGGTGCGCCTCTGGGACCGCTTCTTCGATCTCTATGTGCAGGTGCCGATGCAGAAGATCGTCATAGACCGGATACGCCCGGAAGGTTCCGCCGATCCGCATGGTGTCAACGAAGCGCGCGGAATGCTGTCCCTCGCCTATGACATGGTGGAAAAACAGATCGACGGCAAAGCCTGGATCACCGGCGACGCCTTCACCATGGCCGATTGCGCCGCCGCACCCGCCCTCTTCTATGCGAGAACGCTGGTGCCTTTCACCGAAAAGCGTCCCGGCCTCGAAGCCTATTACCGGCGCCTGCTGGAGCGCCCCTCCTTCGCCCGCGTACTGAAAGAGGCGCTGCCCTATTTCAAATTCTATCCCTATAAGGAAGACCTGCCGGAGCCGTTCCGGCCGCAGGAATAGCGGACCTCGGATTACGCCATCAGAAAGGCAAGCCGCTCATCGACGCGGCCCGGCGAAATCTCCAGGATGTCGGCGCTGACCACGCCTTCAGCAACGAAGGGATCATCCTTGACGCGCAGTTCCAGATCCTCGCGCGCAATACCGTGAGCGAGAATGGCGCCGCCGGCATTCGGCTGAAGACTGCCGACCAGCTGGAAAACGCCATCATCGAAACCGCGCTTGATCCAGGCATTGTGCCCTTCCATATGCTGCGGTGCCTTGCTCTTGTCGGCAAATTTCAGTGTGACGATAAACATTCAATATCCCTCAGTTCACTTGGTGATGAAAAGATCAGGCGGCGCGTGCGCCACCGGCAATTTCCGCCTCCAGCCAGGCGCTCATGTCTTCCACCTCACGGTGGATAAAACCCTCATCGCGGAAGGCTGCGGCAAGCGAAGCGACACCCTGGCTTCGCATCAGCACATGCATGGAAAGCGCATCGGCATCCGCTCCCCTGCCAAGCGCTGCAAACTGGCGCCTTAGCCAATCGCGAAACAGCGTGAAAAGTTCGGCGGCATCGGCCTTGGCTACATGATCGAGCTTCGCAAGCTCGTTGCAAAGCGTGCCCACCGGGCAGCCATAGGCCATGATCTTGGTGCGGTTCGTGACGAGGATATTGAAGAAGCTGCGGATACGGCCGACGGGCGCATCGTCTTCGGCTTCCCATGCGTCAAGCATGGCCCGCGTATTCGCCATCCTGAGCGCGATCACCGCATTAAGAATCTCGTCCTTGGTTTTGAAATGATAGTAGAAATTACCCCGCGACAGGCCAACGGCCTCGGCAATATGCGCAAATGACGTCGCCTCGAACCCGCGCTCGTAAAAGAGCTGATCAGCAGCCTGCACGATCTGCCTGCGTGTACCCTCAGCGCTCATCTCCACCTCTAGGGCAATTGTCCTAAATCACTTCTAGGACAATCGACCTACAGAAATCAAGTAATTTGTTGAGGAGGGACAGACGGCGGCTCAGTGCCCGCCTTCGCTGCCGAGGATGGCCGACAGCAGCCGGCCCTCGAGTTCCGCCAGCGCCGGATTGCCGTGGCGGCGTGGGTGCGGATAGGGAATGGCGAGATCGAGCGCGATGCGTCCCTCCTCCAGCACGATCACCCGATCGGCGAGATGCACGGCCTCGCTGACATCATGGGTGACGAGAACAGTGGTGCAGCCGAGTTCGCGCCAGACGCGGTTCAGCAACTGCTGCATGCTGATGCGGGTCAAGGCATCGAGCGCGCCGAGCGGTTCGTCGAGCGCCAGAATGCCGGGCTTGCTGATGAGGGCGCGGGCAAGCGCCACGCGCTGGCGCTGGCCGCCGGAAAGGCGCGCCGGCCATTCGCCGGCCTTCTCGGCAAGCTGCACCTCATCGAGAACGGCTTTCGCTTCCGCGCGCGCCCGCTTTTTCTCGATCCCTTCGGCGAGACCGACGACGACATTGTCGGCGACGCTGAGCCAAGGCAGCAGCCGCGGCTCCTGGAAGACGATGCGGGCATTCGGCTGTATCTCGGCGCCGTCGGCACCTTCGAAATGCAGTTCGCCTGATGTCGGCTCGTCGAGGCCCATCAGGATGCGCAGCAGCGTGCTCTTGCCGCAGCCGCTCTTGCCGATGACGGCAACGAACTGGCCGGCCGGAATATGCAGGTTGATGCCGCGCAGCACCCGGTTGGCACCAAAGCTCTTTTCGAGGCCGGAAAGCGTGATCGCCGCAGCACCGGCACCTGCCGTAACGGCCGGGCTCTCATCGAATTCCACTGCTTCCGAAGGATGGAAACGCTCATGCGTGATGACGGTCATGGCTTGTCTCCTTCTTTGGCCTATTTCGCGTAGACCGGGTTCCACTTGAGCGTCTGGCGCTCCAGTGCACGAGCGACGATATCGGCAAGCTTGCCGAGCACGGCGTAGATGACGAGCGCCAGCACCACGACATCGGTCATCATGAATTCGCGGGCATTGTTGGCCATATGGCCGATGCCCGAGGAAGCGGCGATCGATTCCGAAACGATCAGCGTCAGCCACATGATGCCGAGCGCATAACGCAGGCCGACGAAGATCGACGGTAGCGCGCCGGGAAAGATCACCTTGCGGAACAAGGTCCAGCCGCTCATGCCATAGACCTTGCCCATCTCGATCAGGTCGCGGTCGACATTGCGCACGCCATGATAGGTGTTGAGATAGACGGGGAAGAGCACGCCGAGCGAGGTGAGGAACAGTTTTGATTCCTCGCCGATCCCGAACCACAGGATGACGAGCGGGATCATCGCCAGATGCGGAATGGTGCGCAGCATCTGCAGCACCGTATCCGTCAACTGTTCCGAAAGCTTCGACACACCGTTGGCGATGCCGAGCAGGAAGCCGATCGAGCCGCCGACAAGGAGGCCGGCAAAAGCGCGACCGGCGCTGACAAGCACGTCTTCAGGCAGTTGCCCCGAGATCGTCGTCGTCCAGAAGGCGCTCGCGACATCGGCCGGCGACGGCATGATGCGCGAGGAAATCCAGCCGACGGAACAGCCGAGCTGCCAGAGTGCCACGATCGCAACCGGCACCAGATAGGGCAGCAGCCTGTCGCGGCCGGGCAGCGTCAGGCGGAAACCTGCCCTTGCCCCACCTGATCTTGCCCCACCTGCCCTGGTCTTGCCGGCTTCAGCGCCAGCCCGCGCAAACGGCGTATCGAAAGTCGACATGGATGATATCCTCGCGCTTCGGTTCAAAAATCCGGCTCGATCAGGAGCCGGAAACGACCTTCAGGTTGCCGCCATGGCTGCCGCCGGCGAAAACCTTCTTGCGGCCGAACTCGTTGTTGAAGCTGAGCCGCTGTTCGTCCCTCTCGATGCCAAGTTCCGGGAAGAGCAGTTCGGCGACGCGATAGGCTTCTTCGAGATGCGGATAGCCGGAACCGATGACCGTATCGATGCCGATCTCCTGATATTCGCGCAGGCGTGCGGCCACCGTCTTCGGCGAGCCGACGAGCGCAGTGCCGGCACCGGCGCGCACCAGGCCGATACCGGCCCAGAGGTTCGGCGACACTTCGAGCTTGTCGCGTCGGCCGCCATGGAGCGCTGCCATGCGCTTCTGGCCGACCGAGTCCGATTCCTTGAGGAAGCGCTCCTGCGCCTCGGCAATCGTCTCGTCGTCAAGATGACGGATCAGGCGATCAGCGGCCTCCCATGCCTCCTCGTCCGTCTCGCGGACGATGAAATGCAGGCGGATGCCGAAGGAGACGTCGCGGCCCTTGCCGGCGGCAGCAGCGCGTACCTTCTGCACCTTCTCGGCAACCTGCGCCGGCGGCTCGCCCCAGGTCAGGTACTTGTCGACGCGGCCGACGGCGAAATCGATGCCGGCATCCGAGGAGCCGCCGAAATAGAGCGGCGGGCGCGGCGTCTGCACCGAGGGGAACCCGAGGCGGGCTTCGGTCGCCTTGATATATTTGCCGTCATAGCTGGCGACACCCTTTTCCAGCAGTTCTTCGAAGACATGGAAGAACTCGTCGGCATGGGCGTAACGCTCGTCATGCTGCAGATGGATGCCGTCGCCGGCAAGCTCGGCTGGGCTGCCGCCGACGACGATGTTGAGCAGCAGGCGGCCGTTGGAGATGCGGTCGAGCGTGGTGGCAAGGCGCGCATAATAGGCGGGCGATGCCGTGCCCGGACGGATCGCCACGAGGAACCGCAGCCTCTCGGTCTTGGCGGCCAGCGCCGATGCCATCACGAAGGATTCCTCGCAGGCGACACCGGTCGGCAAGAGCACGCCGGAATAGCCGAGACGGTCGACCGCCTGGGCGATCTGCGTCAGATAGCCGATTTCAGGGGCGCGGTTGAGGTCGGTGGAGCCGAGATAGGTTCCGTCACCGGATGTCGGGATGAACCAGAGGAAATTGATCGGATCGGATGAAGCGGTCATGAGCGCGTTCCTTGTTATGGATATCTGAAATCAGCGGCATTTGATGTCAGCCGATATCGTGACATAGACTATCAATTATATCGACAATATCAATTTTCTATTCCGGCTCGGTCTGGGGAATAATTTTGCCCGGTTCCGCGGCATGGGTACGCTCCCATGCCGCGGCCCGCAGGACCCCGCCCCGGATACTTACTGGGTCGACTACCTCGGGTGCTGATAAAATCGGCGACCTCAGGTGCTGGCCGGATCAGCTCGCCTTCGGGCGCCAGACGATATCGCCGGTCGTGAGCTTCTTCGGCACGATGCCGAGATTGTAGAACTCGTCGGCGAGCGCCTGCTGATAGGCGGCCGCCGCTTCGGTTACGGTCGTCACGCTGCCGAGATCGGCGCCGCGGCGCTGCAGCGTCACCCTGGTGATCTCGGCTGGCACGCCCGTGATCTCTGAGAGCTCCTTGACCGTCGCATCGAGATTGTCCTGCGCCGAGCGGCCGACTTTGGCGAGCTCGTCGAGCACGTTGACGATGACGGTGCCGTTCTCGTCGGTGAAATCCTTGTTGGCGAGGAAGAAGCTGTAGGAATCGACGATGCCCTCCGCCGTCGTCAGGATGCGTGTATCCGGATCGGCCTCGGCGATGGCGAGATAGGGATCCCAGATCGACCAGGCATCGATGCTGCCGTTCTTGAAGGCAGCCGCGGCATCCGGCGGCGCAAGATCGACCTGCTGTACATCCTCGGGTTTCAGCCCCGCCTTACGCAAGACCTTGACCGTTACGTTATGGGCGCTGGAGCCGCGTTTGAAGGCGACTTTCTTGCCCTTCAGATCCTCCAGCGTCTTGATCGGCGAATCCTTGCGCACGAGAATGGCGGAGCCTTCCGGGCTGCCCCGGTAGATGCCGACATAATAGAGCGCTCCACCCGCCGCCTGCGCAAAGAGCGGCGGCACGTCGCCTGTCGCGCCGAAATCGAGCGCACCGGCGCCGAGGGCTTCGAGCAGTGGCGGGCCTGAGGTGAATTCCGACCAGCTCACCGTGATCCCCTGATCGGCAAGCCGCTTTTCCAGCGCCCCGCGACGCTTGGCGAGCGCCAGCACGCCGTTCTTCTGCCAGCCGATGCGGAACTCCGTTGCCGCGGCGCGGGCCGGCCGGACGGACGGCAGAATGGCGGTGGCGCCTGCTGCCGCGAAAAGCCCCAGCGTTTGTCGACGTGTGATCATCTCTATCCCCTTTTTCTGGCGAGCTCGCGCTCCTGCTGCGCTGGCCCGCCTGTTGCGATGGAGTGATGATGATTTAGTCTATAAATTAGATCGACAACTAAAATTATCATATTCGCGATATCTGAAACTTTCCGGACCCCGTTTTGTCGGGCTCGGAGAAATTTTGTTCCAAGAGAGGCCGCTTCTCCTTGGTCAGTGGCTTTCCGTCATCAGCCGTTTCCGCTAATCCTCGGAGCCTGTTTGCAAGCGGTTATGGAGAACAGCATATGGCGAAAGTCGCTTTCATCGGTCTCGGCGTCATGGGTTTCCCGATGGCAGGCCACCTGAAGACAAAGGGCGGCCACGACGTCACCGTCTATAACCGCACGGCCGAGAAGGCCGCCGCCTGGGCCGAAAAATTCTCCGGCAAGTCCGCCCCTACCCCGGCTGAAGCCGCCGCCGGCTGCGATTTCGTCTTCGTCTGTGTCGGCAATGATGACGATCTGCGTTCGGTAACGACGGGCGAAAACGGCGTGCTGAAGAGCATGAAGCCCCGCTCCGTGCTGATCGACAACACCACGGCAAGCGCCGAAGTCGCCCGCGAACTCTATGAGGCTGCCAAGGCAAAGGGTGTCGATTTCATCGACGCTCCCGTCTCCGGCGGCCAGGCGGGCGCTGAAAACGGCGTGCTGACCGTCATGTGCGGCGGCGATGAAGCCGCGTTCGAAAAGGCGCGTCCCGTTATCGACGCCTATGCCCGCATGGTCGGTCTCATGGGGCCGGCAGGGTCGGGACAGCTCACTAAGATGATGAACCAGATCTGCATTGCCGGCATCGTCCAGGGTCTCGCCGAAGCCGTCCATTTCGGCAAGCGCGCCGGCCTCGACATCGAAAAGGTGGTCGACGTCATCTCCAAGGGCGCGGCTGGCTCCTGGCAGATGGAAAACCGCCACAAGACCATGAACCAGGGCAAATATGATTTCGGCTTCGCCGTCGACTGGATGCGCAAGGATCTCGGCATCGTGCTGACGGAAGCCCGCAGCAACGGCGCCAGGCTGCCGCTGACGGCCCTCGTCGACCAGTTCTACGGCGATGTCCAGGCGCTCGGCGGGAACAGGTGGGATACGTCCTCGCTGCTTGCCCGTCTCGAGAAATGACCGGCTCTAAAAGATGATTGCCTCTTCTTCGAGCGCAGCGGATCTGATCGCGCATCTGCAGACGCTGCGCTCTGAGGACAATATCGCCGGCATGGCGCGTTTCGGCATCGTCACCGACACCGCCATCGGCATTTCCAATCCCGATCTGCAGAAGATTGCCCGGTCGGCAAAGAAGGATCACATCAGGGCGAAAGAGCTCTGGGCAAGCGGCATCCGCGAAGCGCGCATGCTGGCGCTCTATACGTTTGAGCCGAAGAGGCTGACAGCCACCGAAGCCCGCACCCTCGCTGCCGACTTCAATTCCTGGGAAATCGTCGATTGCGCCGCCGACCTCTTCGTCGAGGCGAAGCTTGACGCACTCATCCCGGACTTTGCCGCCGATATCAGAGAATTCGTCAGGCGAACCGCCTTCGCAATGATCGCCGGTGCGGCCGTGCACAGGAAGACGGACACTGACGAAAGCCTGCTTGCCTACCTGCCGCTGATCGAAGCCCACGCGACAGACCCGCGCAACTTCGTCCGCAAGGCGGTCAACTGGGCACTCCGCAATATCGGCAAGCGTAACCGTGCCTGCCACGCTCCGGCGCTGGCCCTTGCCGAACGCCTTGCCGCAACTACCGACAAGACCGCCCGCTGGATCGGCAAGGATGCGGTCAGGGAATTAACAGGCGAAAAGCTGCTAGCCCGCCTCTAAACCTACTGCGCTGCAATCGCCGCATTTGTCGTGACGATCTGATGCAGCTTGGATTTCTCGACCAGGAAATCGATCAGTGCCCGCACCGCCGGCGGCATGCCCTTGGTCGTCGTGAAGACGAGATAGAACTGGCTCTCCACCGTCTGCCATTCCGGCAGCACGCGAACCAGCCGGCCGGACTGGATATCCGGTGCGCAGGCATGTTCGAGAATGAGCCCGTAGCCCACACCGGCCCGTGCGGCATCGAGGATCGCCGTCATGCTGCGGCAGCTGAGCCGCGGCTGGTGCCGCACGACCTTCTTCTCTCCATCAGGACCGACCAGCTCCCAGGTATGGAAGGACATCCAGGTGGTCATGGCGAGTGTCGGCGCATTGCCGAGATCGTCGACGCAGCCGAGTTCGCCCATGCGCTCGATAAGCGAGGGACTGGCGACAAGGATGCGCCGCGCCCGGTCGAGTTTGCGCATCGTCAGGCTCGTCTGCGTTTCCGGCTCGTTGGCCGCCCGTACTTCGACATCGATGCGCTCGTTGATGAGGTCGGTACGCCGGTCGGAGCCGATGATCTGCAGCTTGATCTTGGGGTAACGCTCCAGAAATTCGGGAAGAACCGCGCCGAGCGAAATATCGACGAGACCAAGCGGGCACCCCATGCGCACGATCCCCTGCGGATCGGACTGGGCTTCCGTGACGATCGATTTGGCGCGATCGGCTTCCCTCAGAATCGTCTGGCACTGCTCGTAGAAGGCCTGGCCGATCTCCGTCACCCGGAAGTGACGCGTGGATCGTTCGATCAGCCTTGTGCCAAGGCTATCCTCCAGCCGGCCGACGCGCCTGCTGAGTTTGGAACGGGGTATCTTCAGGGTTCTACTTGCGGCGGCAAACCCACCGCTAGAGACGACGGCTGCAAAATAGAAGTAATCGTTAAGATCGTCCATAATCGAAACCTACCCGAGAGTAGTAATGAATGCCAGCCCCTCCGAAAAGGCTTATATCGTGTCACCTGTCACGTTACAGTCACATTATCGGCACTGAATCCGGGAAAATGAAACCGATCCAGAGGTGCGCTTTTCAGGATGATGTCTGCACAACGACAGCGTGCATATCGGGCAATAAAATTGGCGCGATTGGTCGGAGGGAACGAATACGCTGATAGCTTTTAAATGTGCTCGATTTCAGGGAAAAATCCGAAGGAAAACCTGCTGACATAATAAAATCGGCGAGCGTGGCGGCGCTCCTGGCTTCTCAGCGGTTTTCAACTGCAAAGGACTGGCCCAGCAGGGAAAACCGGACCAGTCCCTCGTTACTGATCGGAGGTCATTCTGATCAGAAACTCATGGGTTGGGAGACCCCCGGCATAAAGCCGGGGGTTCCGTCGTTCAGATTAGAACGAGCGCTGCAGACGGAAGTAACCCGTCGTGGTGTCGTCGCCATCTTCCGGATCCAGGTACTGGACGGAAGCCTTGGCGTAGAAGTTGTCAACGATCTGGTAGTCAACCGTCAGACCGGCCTTCCAGGCATCGCCGGTACCGTCGAAGCTGTCCGGAACGTTCTTGCTGCCGCCGACGTAGTTGCCGTAGTACTGAACACCAGGGGTGATCTTCAGCTTGTCCGTTGCCTTGATGGCGTATTCGCCAGCAACTGCCCATTCAGCCGTCGAGTAGTAGGAGTTCGGACCGCTGGAGTAGACAACAGCGAGGCCGAGCGTGCCCGGGCCGAGTTCAGCCGTACCCATGGCGCGGATAGCACCGTCTTCGTTGTCGAAGTCCCAGCCGCCGGTGACCTGGTAGGTGAAGGCGCCAGCCGTGCCGCCGATGCCGAAGGCTACGCCGACATTGTTCGGGCCGTCGTCCGGAGTGAAGACGGTGGTGCCGCCGGGGCCGGGAGCAAAGGTACCCTGGTAAACGCCGTCTTCCAGTTCGTCGACGCTGATGCCAGCGTAGAAGGAACCGGTTTCGTACTGATAACGGATCGAGTTATGCAGCGTTTCGACCGAGCCGATATCGTCCGTTTCGCCGGAGAGACCATCGTCCCACCAGGAGTAGAAGAGACCAGCGCGGAAGCCCGCGATGTCGAGGTAAGCGGAGTCGAGCTTCGTTTCCTGGCTGGACGCGTTGTCAGCGTTAGCCTGGAGAACGATCACGCCGGTGAGCGGGCCGTACTCGGTGTCGCTCTTGGCCGTGAACTGAACCTGACCACGGGTTACAGCATCCCAGCTCGAATCGTTGGTGGCGGGGGTGCCGCCGGCGTTCGGGCCAACGTTAACCTGGAAACGGATGTAGCCTTCGATCTTCAGGCAGGTTTCCGTGCCCGGGATGTAGAAGTAGCCGGTGCCGTAAGCGTCGCAGACGCGAACGTACTCAACCGGCTCCGGCTCGGCAGCAACGATTGCGTCTGCTGCAAGTACCGGGGTCGATGCAGCAAATGCTGCTGCCGACGCAAGCAATACCATCTTGATGTTCATTGTAGAATTCCACTCCTTTGTCGATCGGGACTTTCACTCTGTCTCCGAAGATCCAAAGCCGACCCGTTTGAACAGCCTCACGGCGTGCGGATCGATCGAACCGCCGAACGTTCATCCCACAGACATCCGACTGTAGCAATTCGTGAACAGCGCCAACCCACAGCCGGGGCATGCTTTCTGCGCCAAGCGTGGTTTTTATACAACAATTTCAAGGAGTTGGATAGTTAACGCACGAATGCCGCCGCGATAACCGGTGGTTCTCGCAAGCGGCCGAACTGATCCTCCCAAGGCACCGCAAAAATGGAGCAAAGCTCGAACAACTTCGCGAAGCAACCGAGCTATAGCGCCGGCTAAGGACTATATAAAGATCGGAGATTAGGACATGGTGTCCTGAAATCGAACCTAATGGTGCAGATAGCGACCAGTAATCGATTTGGGGCCTACTTTATGTTGTATAAACAACCACAGGCACGCATTTTGGCGTCGCTTAAACGTTTCGCCAAGGGCACAAAAAAATCGTGTACCGCGAGATATTGCGCTGCACGACATTATAAAAGTGTCCCAGACACCTCCGGACCACCCTCCTGAACCAGCGCCCGCCCCCCAACGTCAAGGCCAGTTCATGACACGCTTGGATTCGCATAGTTCCATGACAGGAAGATTACAATTTGGAAAGGTTTCGCACCACCGTCAAGTGGCTTGGGCTTCACGAGCACTCTTGGAACTCACGGATGAATTCCTGATTCTCCCTGCGCAGCTTGCCCACGCAGATTGTCTCTGGGGAGAGATTCGGCTCCCTCGTCGGAGCGGCGCGATTCGCTCGCGCCTGCCCGAAATCATATGCACTGTATTAGGGCGCCTGCCCTGCTCAGTCCTCGTTGGACTTGGCGTTTTCGAGAAGCATGTAGTCGAGCGGCAGCTGCGTCGAATACTTAATCTGCTCCATCGCGAAAGCAGACGAGACATCGCGAATCTCGATCTTGGCGATCATCCGCTTGTAGAAGGCGTCATAGGCGGCGATATCGGGCACGACGACGCGCAGCAGATAATCCACGTCGCCGCTCATGCGGTAGAATTCGACCACTTCGGGGAATTCCGCCACGACCTCGGAGAAGCGGCGCAGCCACTCGATCGAATGGGTCGCGGTGCGGATCGACACGAAGACCGTGACCTTGGTGTTGACCTTTTCCGGATCGAGGATCGCCACCCGGCGCTTGATGACGCCGTCTTCCTCCATCTTCTGGATACGCCGCCAGCATGGCGTCGTCGAAAGCCCGACCTTCTTGGCAAGGTCGGCAACGGCGAGCGTCGAATCTTCCTGGAGCAGGCGCAGTATCTTCCGGTCGAGGCGGTCCATGCGAAACTAAGTCCCTTTCGAATTTATTTTCTTTGTATAGCGCGATTCCGGCCAACGAAAAGAATTTTGTTTCAGAAGACGAGCATTTTGATTCGCCGGCGCAGTTCGGGCAACAGCTCTTCTTCGAACCAAGAATGCCGCTTCAGCCAGCCCGTATTGCGCCAGCTCGGATGTGGCAGCGGAAGAATGGCAGGCTTGCCAGGTACGGTGAGAGTGCTGCGCCATGCCTGCACCGTCTCGGTCATGTTTTCGCGCCTCGCTGCGCCCATATGCCAGGCCTGCGCATAACCGCCGACGGCAAGCATCAGCTCGATCTGCGGCATGGCCGAAAGCACGCGCTCCCGCCAGATTGGCGCGCATTCACGCCGCGGCGGCAGGTCGCTCCCCTTGGCATCATAACCCGGGAAACAGAAGCCCATCGGCACGATCGCGAATCGATCCCGGTCGTAGAAGGTCGGCCGGTCCACCTGCAGCCACTGCCGCAGCCGGTCGCCGGAAGCATCGTCGAACGGCAGCCCGCTTTCATGCACCCGCAACCCCGGCGCCTGACCTGCAATCAGCACACGGGCGCGCGACGAGAGCACGGCAACCGGCCGCGGCTCGTGCGGCAACCGGTCCTCGATCCCGCGCAGCGGCGCATCGCGACAGATCCGGCAGGCGGCAATCTCGGCCCGCAGCCCGTCCAGCCGCTCCTCGTTCAACGCACCGTTCACTACCATCCCGTCCATTCGCCGATCAGCCGTTGCAAACCCGAGCTTTCATGCCGGGCCTGATCCCTGACATCGCGCGGCATTTCGAAACGGCCGGCCCAGAGCCCGAGCTTCCGCGCCCTCGCCTGCCCTTCCTCCTGCCGGTAGCTGCCATAGGAAACCGCCATCCCGGAGGCCACCATGCGCGCATTGATATTGCCGGCATTATTCTGGCACGTGACCAGCAGCCGGCCGTAGCGATCGCGCTCGTTTCCGCCGCATTGCGTACTGTTGTCGGAAACCAGCTGCTGCAGCGTGTGTTGGGCCTGCCTGCCGCACGCCCAGTCCTGCCCGGCCCGCTCGCAGGTCTGCGACAGTTCCGGGGCATCGATGCCATCAAGCCGCATGCGCTCGCCATCGAGAACGAGGCTGTCGCCATCGGCGGCGTGAAAAGCGCCCCGGTGCCGGATGTCGGGCCTGTCATTAAGCTTGGCCGCAATTAATGCAACGAAAGCAAGAAAAGCCAGGGCGGTTGCACCGTCTCGGGTCAACACAAGAAGCCGTGCCACGCTTTTGCCTCCTTGCAAAACAAATCCTTGGCAAAGATGGCAAACATCTTCTTAAGACTTTCCGGTTAAGCTCTTATTCATCTGCGGGACAAATTTCAACGTGCACATGAGTACCGGTGTCAGCACATCAACCGACAAGATCATTGTCGACAAATCGCGCGGCCACCGCAACAAGGCGGTTTCCAAGGCCGTGCGGCAGACGCGCGAACGCCTGCAGTCCGGCCATGCCTCCAGCTCTGCTTTCGACCGTGACGTGCTGCAGATGTATATTACTGCGGTCCTGCAGGGCGCGGCGATCATGCCGCTCTTCATCATCATCGTCGCAGCACTCGGCACCTATTTCACCGAGGATGCGAGCCTGTTCTTCTGGGCGTTGCTGACGCTGACCTGTCATGCCGTCAATATTCTTCTGGCCCGCCGCGTCCGGAAGCGGGAAATTACCGCAGAGACCGTGCGCCGCTGGCGCAACCTGTTACTGGGCGGCCAGTTCCTGATCGGCTGCTGCTGGGCGATCTTTGCCCTGCAGAGCTGTTCGGCCTGCGAACCTTCAAGCTTCACGCTCTACAAGGGCGCTGCCCTGTTGATCGCGCTGTCGGTCACGACCATGTCGAATTTCATGCTGACGCCCGCCATACTCGTCGGCTTCGCGCCTGCCGTCGTGGCGCTTGCCGCAAAAAGCGGCCTGTCACGCGATATCCTGGAACTCTGCCTGGCCGCGGTTTTCACCACGACGGTGTTCTTCTTCAATTACATCAGCGACCGGCTCTTCCAGTTCAGCCTGAGGATCCTCTCCTTCCAGTCGGAAAAGGATGATCTGATCGCCGAGCTGGAAGTGGCGAAATCCATGTCCGACGAGGCCCGCCGCCGCGCCGAGGAAGCAAACCTCGCCAAGTCGCGCTTCCTCGCCTCCATGTCGCATGAGCTGCGCACGCCGCTGAATGCCATCCTCGGTTTCTCCGAGGTCATGTCGGCGGAGGTCATGGGGCCGCTCGCAAATCCGACCTATAAGGAATATGCTGGCGATATCCATCGCTCCGGCCAGCATCTGCTCGATCTCATCAACGAAATCCTCGATCTCTCGCGCATCGAAGCCGGCAAGTACGAGTTGAGTGAAGAGGCGATCTCGCTGCTCGATATCACCGAAGACTGCATCGGTATGGTGCAACTTCGTGCACGCGCCAAGAACATCACCATCCACGATCAGGTCGAGCGCCAGCTTCCGGCGATCTGGGCGGATGAGAAATCCATGCGCCAGGTCGTGCTTAATCTTCTTTCCAACGCCGTTAAATTCACGCCCCAGGGTGGAGAAATCAACGTCAAGGTCGGGTGGACGGCCGGCGGCGGCCAGTACATCTCGATCAGGGATAACGGCCCCGGCATTCCCGAAGACGAAATCCCGGTCGTGCTGTCGGCTTTCGGTCAAGGCTCGATCGCCATCAAGAGCGCCGAACAGGGCACCGGCCTCGGCCTGCCGATCGTCCAGGCGATCCTTGCCAAGCATGACGGCCAGTTCATCCTGAAATCCAAGCTGCGCGAAGGCACCGAAGTCATCGCCATCCTGCCGGCCAAACGCGTACTGCAGAGCATCCCGGCCGTAGAAGAAGCCCAGCCGGTCGCCAAGAAGCGCAGGAGCTTCGCCTGATCCTCTTCTTTCCCTAGAGCAATTCCAGCAAAAGTGGGAACCGGTTTTGCGTCCGGAATTGCGTCAAAACTAGGATATAGAGCATTTCCGTTTTTCTTCGAAAGACGAAGCGGCGTCGCTCACAGAGCGCCAGACATTACCACGGCATGTGCGGTGATCACGAATTGAGATACAGGTTCATTGTCGAGAAGCCATCGGAGTCACGACATCCTCTTCGCCTGCCACGTGAGAAAACTCTCGATCACACCTGCGCGCGCCATTTTATGTATTCACACTCCCTGTCATCAATAAGTGTGACCACTAATACTATCGGCGTAATTGTAATCCTCAGTCGCGTCTATAATCTGGCAAGTGATTTACATGCAGACCCACGCACGACGTGAATTGGCTGGATTTGTTTTTTGAAAACCTATCCAGATCGGCGACATCGTGCGCTTCAGCATTTGCGAGGAACGGCGAATAGCGCGCTTCTGATTCTGACGCGCGCGAAGGCTTCGGTTTGTGCGGTCTCTATGACTACCACTTGAGCGCCAAATCTATTTCAAGTCGAGGAAAGGCACGGTCGCCAGTACGCCCCTGAGCCACGAATGTTTGTTGTCATTAAGCAAAGGGTAGCACCATGGTTAAACGAGTAGTTTTGGGCTTGATGGCTCTGCTTGCCGTATACGTCCTTGGCGGCATGAGTGCGAGGCACGACGTCTTTCCATGGCCGCAACTCTCAGCGGTGAAACAACAGGTCGTCGGAACCGAACCCCCATCACCAAGTCGCTACAGGTTTGATGAGAATCATCGCCTCATCGCTGATGAGACAAAGACTGCCGTACCATGTCCGATACAGACCGATCGCACTGAAGTTTTGCTGGTTCTCGGACAATCCAACGCTGCAAACGACGGCGGCCAACGGCATAGATCGGCTTACGGTGACAGAGTTATCAACGCCTTTGACAGCCGCTGCTTTATTGCAGCATCACCGTTACTTGGAGCAAGCGATACAAAAGGTGAATACTGGACATCGCTTGGCAACTCTTTGATTGCGTCTGGTCGATACGACAAAGTCGTCATCGCACCGCTGGCCTATTCTGGATCCGAGGTCGCGCGATGGGCAAAAGGGGGTGACCTCAATGGCGAGCTGGTCGATACCTTAAAACGACTAAGCCGAGCGGCATATCGCCCCACGAATGTCATCTGGGTGCAGGGGGAAGCCGATTTGGTCAAGGGTACAAGCGCGCCGGATTATGAGGATAGATTTCTTTCAATGGTCGATACCCTGCGCGGACAGGACGTCAGTGCGCCTGTTTACATCGCTATCGCCTCCAAATGCCTGGAGCCGAGCAACGGTGGGTTTAAGGTCCACATACCGGAAAACGCAATTGTCCATGCGCAACAGGCTCTGTCCAAGCGCGGCAATGGTCTTCGCGAGGGTGTCAATACCGACGCCCTCCTTACCGAAGATGACCGTTATGACGACTGCCATATCGGCGGCTCAGGAGCAGACAAAGCGTCGCAGGCATGGCTGAGCATTTTGCTTGACGACCGCCGCCTGGAGGCATCTCGGTAGATATATCCCGGCACGATATCTGCCTTGTTGAAAGCGCGGAGGCCATACCCTGGACAATCGAAATTGCGGTGCTCGAAGCAGCATCTTTCGCGATCTAATACTTTTAGAAGAATAAGTGCCTGCAGATGACAAAGCCGAGATAAAGGCAGCAGGCGGCGATCATGCAGGTCACGGCGAAGGAGCCGAGATCCTTTGCATGTTTGCCGACGATGGAAATCTCAGGTGAAATCCGGTCGATCACTTCCTCGACGGCCGTATTCATCGCCTCGATGGAAAAAAGCCCGAGGAAGAGCAGGGTCGTGACGACGAATTCCGTGGCATCGGCGCCGACGAGGAGAAGCATGATCAGCGCCGCGACAAAGAAGCCGAGCTCCTGCCGGAAGGCCGCTTCCCGGAATACCCGCAGGAATCCGGCCCAGGAATAGCCGGCCGCAGCCACGAAATGGCGAAAGCCCGTCTCCTTGGTCACGGCAGGTTTCGTCCCAGGTTGCGTCAACGGCGCCTCGATTCTTCCGCGCCGATCCTTGCGCCGGCGCTTTCATTCATGAGCGCATACGCAGATATCGCGTCCCCGGTCTCAGCGCAAGCAATGCGCCGGCTGGGCATCGGTTCCCGCCCCAGAGCGGCAGGCAGCCTCCGCCGCTCTTCCTGTTCAAGCATCGGATAATCCAAACCGGAACCTATTGCAGCCAGAACGCCCGTATCTCTTCCGGCGTGACCTTGCCGTCATTGTTCGCGTCCACGGCGTCGAATATCCGCTTATGGACGGCCGTCACTTCCTCGAACGACAGCGAGCCGTCCTCATCGGCATCGGCAATCGCGAACATGACCTTCATCATGAACCCGCGCATCATCGGCATCCCGCCGCCGCCCATCATGCCGGGTTGCATCATGTTCCCACCCATCATGGAAGGCCCCATCATGTTCCCGCCCATCATTCCGCCAGGCATCATGCCCTGGCCTTCCGGCATTGCTCCCTGGCCTTGTCCCATCATGCCCCCCATTCCCGATTGTGGGGCCGCCTGTGACACGTTCAAGGGATGATGGGGATCCGTCTCGTTCGTCTGCGCGAAGGCGGAACCGGCTCCGCCGATCGCGATCAGCGCGGCCAGCAGGACCGCGTTTGGAATGCTCGTCATTCTCATGTCGTTTCTCCTTTGGCTTGGTCAGTACCCACGCCTGCTTCCTGAAGCGGAACAGGACGGATTCGAATGTCGTGGCAGTGGCAGGCGGACGCGCCGCCCGCCACCTAGTCGATCGACGTGCGCCGAAGTCGCAGCGAGTTGCCGATGACGCTGACCGAAGAAAGCGCCATGGCGGCCGCCGCGATGATCGGCGACAGCAGCAGCCCGAAGGCTGGATAAAGCACGCCGGCTGCAACGGGCACGCCGGCGGCGTTATAGATGAAGGCGAAGAACAGGTTCTGGCGAATGTTGCTCATGGTCGCGTGGCTGAGCTTGCGCGCCCGGGCGATGCCCTGCAGGTCGCCCTTCAGCAGCGTGACGCCGGCGCTCTCGATCGCAACGTCGGTGCCGGTCCCCATGGCGATGCCGACGTCAGCGGCGGCAAGTGCGGGGGCGTCGTTGACCCCATCGCCGGCCATGGCGACGACGCGTCCTTCGCTTCGAAGCTGCGCGACCACCTTGCCCTTGTCCTCCGGCAGGATCTCCGCCTCGACCTCCTCGATGCCGAGCCTTCTCGCCACCGCCTGCGCTGTCGTCTTGTTATCTCCCGTCAGCATGACGACGCGAATGTTCTCCTCCTTCAGCGAGCGCAGCGCCGCGGGCGTGGTCTCCTTGACAGGGTCGGCGATCGCAATCAGGCCGCCCACCTTGCCGTCGATGGCGGCGTAGATCACCGTCGCCCCCTCGCCACGCAGCGTTTCGGCCTCCGTCATGAGGGCCGAGAGATCGACACTCGCTTCCGTCATGATCCGGTGGCTGCCGATGACGAGCCTTTTGCCGTCAACCGTGCCGGTAACCCCCTTGCCGACGGGACTGTCGAACTCGCGGGCCTCGCCCAGCGCAAGATTCCTTTCCTTGGCCGCGGCGACAATGGCCGCGGCAAGAGGATGTTCGCTGGCGCGCTCAAGGCTGGCGGCCAGCCTCAGAAGTTCAACCTCGTCGAAGCCGCCGACGGTCTTCAGCGCCGTGACCTTCGGCCTGCCTTCCGTCAGCGTGCCGGTCTTGTCCACGACCAGCGTGTCGATCTTCTCGAAGCGCTCCAGCGCCTCGGCGTTCTTGATGAGGACGCCCATCCTGGCGCCGCGCCCGACGCCGACCATGATCGACATCGGCGTGGCGAGCCCGAGGGCGCAGGGACAGGCGATGATCAGCACGGCGACAGCCGCGACGAGGCCGTAGGCGAAGCGCGGTTCCGGCCCCCAGATGCCCCAGGCGATAAAGGCGGCAACGGCGATGAGGATCACCACAGGAACAAACCAGCCCGAGACCTGGTCGGCCAGGCGCTGGATCGGTGCACGGGAGCGTTGAGCGTCGGCGACCATGCGCACGATCTGGGCCAACATGGTATCGCGCCCGACCTTGCCGGCCTTCATGACGAAGCCGCCGCTCTGGTTGAGCGTGCCGCCGATCAGCTTGGCACCGACCTCCTTGGTGACCGGCATGGATTCGCCTGTTATCATGGATTCGTCGACGGAGCTCCGGCCCTCGATGAGCTCACCGTCGACCGGTACCTTCTCGCCCGGCCGCACCCGCAGGCGGTCCCCGACGACAACGACGTCGAGTCCGACGTCCTCGTCCGAACCGTCGTCCCTGACGCGGCGGGCCGTCTTCGGAGCAAGGTCGAGCAGCGCCCGGATGGCGCCGCCGGTCTGCTCCCGCGCCCCGAGCTCCAGCACCTGCCCCAACAACACGAGGACAGTGATGACGGAGGCCGCCTCGAAGTAGATCGCGACCGAGCCATCGGCGGCGCGGAAAGTGTCCGGAAAGATGCCGGGTACGACCGTTGCGACGATGCTGTAGATCCAGGCCACGCCCGTTCCCATCGCGATCAGCGTGAACATGTTGAGGCTACGGTTGACGAGTGAGGCCCAGGCTCGCTCGAAGAACGGCCATCCCGCCCAGAGCACGACCGGCGTTGCCAGGACAAGCTGAATCCAGTTCGAAAGCTGTGCGCCGAGCAGCATATGCAGGTTCGTGAGATGGCCGCCCATCTCCAGTGCGAGGACCGGCAGCGTCAGGACGAGGCCGATCCAGAACCGGCGCGTCATGTCGACGAGTTCGGCGCTTGGTCCCGTCTCGGCCATAGCGATTTCCGGCTCCAGCGTCATGCCGCAGATCGGGCAGGTGCCGGGGCCGATCTGCCTGATCTGCGGATGCATCGGACAGGTGTAGATTACACCTTCCCCAGGCGTCGACCCGACACCCGCCTTTGTCGCGGGCTTCTCTTCATCGTGATGGTGATGACCATGGGCATGACCCTCGTGCAGGTGGTGATCAGTCATGGATCGCCCCTCCCCGACGGCTTCCGGCGGCGCCCGCGCCGTGGCCAAGCCTCGGGATAAAGCGCGGAACGGTTCTGGCATAGGCATCCCACGCCGTTCCGAACTCCGCCCTGGAGGCCTCCTCTTCCCGCTTCGCAAGCCGCACATAGACCCAGACCAGAACCGGGAACATGGCGAGCGTCACAAGCGTCGGCCACTGCAGCAGAAATCCCGTCATGATCACGATGAAGGCGTTATATTGCGGATGCCGGACGCGGGCATACGGTCCAGTGGTCGCCAGGCGATGCTCGCGCTGCGCGGCGTAGAGCACATGCCAGCTCGAAGCGAGCAGCCAGAAGCCGGCGATGATCAGGACATTGCTCGCAAGATGGAACGGGCCGAAATGCGGATTGACCCGCCAGCCGAACATCATCTCCAGCAGGTGACCGGCATCATGCGACCAGAAGTCGACGCCGGGGAAATGCCGCCCGAGCCAGCCGGACAGCAGGTATATGGTCAGCGGGAAGCCGTACATCTCCGTGAAGAGCGCGACGATGAAAGCGGAGAAGGCGCCGAGCGAACGCCAGTCCAGCTTGGTCTCGAGCCTCACGAAGCTGGCGGCAAAGATGATGAACACCACGGAATTGATGATCACCAGGCTCCAGAGTCCATAGGCTGAGGTGTCAGACATCGCCTGTCTCCCTTCCCTTCTGCCGGATGGTGCCGGTCCCGTGGCCGGCATGGTCGTGACCGGGGTGCCCGGAATGACCGCCGTGACCGCGATGCATGAACAGATGCATCAGCGGACAGGCCAGGACGAGGAGCCAGGGCAGGATGCCAAGGAGGTGCACGCGATGCTCATAGGCGACGAGTCCAAGGGCGATCACAGCGAAGGCGATGAAGACGGTCCTGCTATAGGTACTCCAGGCCGATGAGGAATGGTTGTCGTTCATGAGGATGCCTCGTTCGAGGGAGTTCGGGAAAGGCCTCGCGGTCCGGGGGACCGCATCAGCCGACGCCGTCATAGGTGACGTAGGCCATCATGCCCGTCGCCATGTGGTAGAGGTGGTGGCAATGGAGCGGCCAGCGACCGGGATTGTCGGCATCGAAGGCGAGGACCACGCTCGCCATCGGCGGCAGCAGGACCGTATCCCTGACCGCGCCGGCGACTAGCGTTCCGTTGATGCCGATCACCTGGAAATGGTGTCCGTGCAGGTGCATCGGATGCGCCATCATCGACATGTTGGTAACAGCGACTTCGATCCGCTCGCCGCGCTTGACGACGAGACCGTCCGCCCCGTTAATGCCCCAGCTGTAGGTGGCCATGTCGCCCGTCAGCGAGAGTTCGAAGCGGCGGTCTGCCGCGCGGATCGCCAGCGGGCCGACGGGACGCAGCCGCCGTTCCAGGTCCAGCCCGAGAACCGGCCCCTTCGCCTCGCCCTCGACCGCAATCTTGCTGACATCAGCGCCCGCGCTGGCAAGGATGACGCCCGTGCGCTCCACGGCTCCCTCGCGCAGGGCGAGGATTGGAAAGGCCCCGCCGTCCTTCGGCAGACTGAGGCGGATGTCGAGGCGCTGGCCCATGGCAACAGGGAAAGCCGTGCCGGCGACCGGCTGCACGCCCTGCCCGTCGACCGCGACCAACTCTCCGGCGAGGCCGCCGGTATCGATGGTGAAGGCTGTCGCCGTGGCACCGTTGATGATGCGCAGGCGCACGCGTCCGCCCTTCTCAACGGTGACGACCTCGGGATCGTCGAGCGTGCGGTCGTTAGCGAGATAGGCGTCGTAGTCGATGTCGTTGAGATCCATGGCCGCCATTCCCGGCATGGCCATGCCCGCCATGTCGTTGCCGGACATCATGTGGGGCATGCCGGCCATTCCCTGCATCGAGCCGTGGCCCATCGGCATGGCGCCTTCAGCGGCATTTCCCTTGAGCTTCGCCAGCAACTCGTCTGCCGACAGGAAGGAGAAGTCGTGGAGCAGGACGACGACCTCCTGCTCATCACGATCAAAGTCATCAGCGGTCCGCACGATCAGCGGGGCGGCAAGCAGGTTCTGTTCCTGCAGCGTATGGGCGTGCATCCAGTGCGTGCCGCCTGTGCCGACCGGGAAGGTG
>Ga0209758_1000562_pt1 | contig 58446 bp, 58 predicted proteins | sample AraplaMF_Col_mMF_FD_184258 | JGI IMG/M metagenome (GOLD analysis project Ga0209758, IMG submission 184258) | Arabidopsis root microbial communities from the University of North Carolina, USA - plate scrape MF_Col_mMF (SPAdes) (version 2) | ecosystem: Host-associated > Plants > Roots > Endosphere... | reverse complement strand
ATCCGGCCCACGGCGGCGGCGTCCTCCATGTGGGCGATGCCGGCCACCAGGGTGGTGAAGACCAGCGGGGCGATGATCATCTTGATCAGCCGCAGGAACAGGTCCGTGCCCATCTTGAACCACTTGACCGCCTCGGCGGCCTGGGCGGGGGCGAGGTACTGGTTGCAGGCCCAGCCGACCAGGATCCCGAGGACCATGGCGGCGATGATCAGGTAGGCGAAACGTCTATTCATGGGCTCCCCCGTCGAGCGCGGACGCTCGAACGCTTTGCTGTCGTCACGGGGGTGAAGCCTTTCGCTCCGCGCCGCCGCTCAGGTCGTTGCGACCCTTGTGGCCGACGAAATCGGCTTCGTCCATGCCCCCGGGGCTTTCGGAAGCGTCCGGTCGAGCCTTGGCTGGAAAAGGCGGCGGAACGCTGATATAGGGCGCCATGTCAAACCAAGAAAAAGCAATCGCCGCGGTCGAGCGGCTCAATCAGGAATACGAACGCGCCGTCGACGCCCTGCGGACCGCGCTTCGCGCCTATCTCGAAACCGGAACCCGGCCAGACCCGCAGACGCGGTTCGACGGCACGTTCGCCTATCCCGAGCTGCGGCTGATCTACGATCCCGAGGCCCTGCCGCCCAAGCTGGCGCGCTCCTACGCCCGGGTCAGCCGGCCCGGCGTCTACGCCACCACGATCACCAAGCCCAACCAGTTCCGGGACTACCTGGTCGAGCAGCTGACCCTGCTGATGAACGACTTCCAGGTCGAGGTCGAGATCGACCGCTCCAGCCAGGAGATCCCCTATCCCTACGTGCTGGACGCCAGCATCGACCTGAACCAGGCCGACGTCCGCTCCGAGGACATCGCCCGCTTCTTCCCGACCACGGACCTGGCCTTCATCGGCGACGAGATCGCCGACGGGGTCTGGAACCCGGCGATGGAGGAGAGCCGGCCGCTGGCCCTGTTCGACGGCCTGCGCACCGACTTCTCGCTGGCCCGGCTGAAGCACTACACCGGCGCCCCGGCCGAACACGTCCAGCAGTTCATCCTGTTCACCAACTACCATCGCTATGTCGACGAGTTCGTGCGCTGGGGCATCGAGCAGCTGGCGCTGGACGACAGCCCCTACGAGGCGCTGTCGTGCTCGGGCGGGCTGATGATCACCGCCAACACCGCCAATCCCGAACTGGCGGTGGCCGAATCGACCTGGCGCAAGCACCAGATGCCGGCCTACCACCTGATGGCCCCCGGCGGCCGGGGCATCACCCTGGTCAACATCGGGGTGGGCCCGTCCAACGCCAAGACCATCTGCGACCACCTGGCGGTGCTGCGCCCGCAGGCCTGGCTGATGATCGGCCATTGCGGCGGCTTGCGCGACACCCAGACCATCGGCGACTACGTGCTGGCCCACGCCTATCTGCGCGACGACCACGTGCTGGACGCCGTGCTGCCGCCCGAGATCCCGGTGCCGTCGATCGCCGAGGTCCAGCGCGCCCTCTACGACGCCTCCAAGGCGATCAGCGGCGATAGCGGCGACCAGCTGAAGAAGCGCTTGCGGACGGGCACGGTGGTCACCACCGACGACCGCAACTGGGAACTGCGCCACAGCCTTTCGGCCCTGCGCTTCAACCAGAGCCGGGCCGTGGCCATCGACATGGAATCGGCGACCATCGCCGCCCAGGGCTATCGCTTCCGGGTGCCGTACGGGACGCTGCTGTGCGTGTCGGACAAGCCCCTGCACGGCGAGATCAAGCTGCCCGGCCAGGCCAACGCCTTTTACGAGCGGGCGATCAGCCAGCACCTGCAGATCGGCATCCTCACCTGCAAGCTGCTGCTGGAGGAGGGGGCCAACCTGCACTCGCGCAAACTGCGGGCCTTCGACGAGCCGCCGTTCCGGTGATCGGGTTCGGGGGCGCGTGGCTCACCCACTTGCCCCCACCTGACCGCTTCGCGGTCTGTCCGCCCCCATAGGGGGCGGAGCCTATCGCGCGAAGCTCTTCCCCCTCTGGGGGAAGACGATCGCGAAGCGATCCGTAGGGGGCAAGTGTTCGCCGTCCTACGCCTCGAGGAACCCCACCACCGCCTCCGCCAGCGCCGGCTCCATCACCGCGCTCAGGTGATCGCCCGGAACCCGCGCCGGGCGCGCGTCGGCCATCATCCCCGCCAGCGTCTCGACCGAACCGTTGTCGTCGTCCCGCTGGCCGGCCACCACCAGGGTCGGGACGTCGATCGCGGCGATCTCGTCGGCCGAGGTCGCCGCGAACGAGGCCAGCACGCCCAGCATCGCCTCGGGCTTGAGGCCGCCGGCCGCCATCATCGCCTGGACCCGCCGGCCGGCCCGGGGATCCTTCGCCGCGTCGCCGTGCCGAACGCCGTCCTCGAACATCGCCGCCCGCGCCCCGGCCTCCATCAGCCCGCGGTCGCCCATGCCGCCCAGGACCAGCTTCCGCGGCCGCGCCCCGCGCACCAGCATCCGCACCGCCGTGCGCGCGCCCAGCGAATAGCCGACCAGGTCGTAGTCCCTCAGGTGCAGGTGGGCGACCAGGGCCTCCTGATCGCGGGCCAGCACGTCGGGCGGCCAGGCGGCCGGGTCGGTCGGGGCGTCCGAGCGGCCGTGGCCCCGCAGGTCGGGGGCGATCACCCGCCGGCCCGTGGCGGCCACGGCGGCGGCGATTCCCGGCAGGAACCAGTTGCTCTCGGCGCTGGCCAGGAAGCCGTGCAGCATCAGGGTCGGCCAGCCTCCCGGGTCGCCCAGCGTGCGGTAGCCGATCGAGACGCCGTCGAAGCTCTGGAAGCGGTGCAGGTCGGTCATGGGCGCACACTACACGTCGGGGCGAGCGGATTTGAAGCCGTCTCGCTTTCGTCACCGGGCGGCGCTAACAAGCGCGCCATGACCCGTCACATCGTCCTGCAAGGCGTCGAGAACTTCCGCGATTTCGGCGACTACGCCGCCGGCGCGGGTCGGCTGAGGAAGGGCCTGCTGTTCCGCGCCGCCCACCAGGCCCAGGCCACCGACGAGGACCTCGCCGCCATGGCGGGCCTGGATCTCCGCACCATCGTCGACCTGCGCCGGCCCAACGAGCGCCAGCGCGATCCGTCGCGGCGCTGGGCGGGTTTCGCCGCCGAGGTCATCGACAACGACCTGGGCGTGGCCGGCGAGGATCCCTGGCACGCGTTCCTGCGGGAATCGGACCTGTCGGTGGCGTCGATCCGCGGCTACCTGGTCGAATACTATCGCCGCGCTCCGTTCAAGGACCGGCACCTGGACCTGTTCCGCCGCTACTTCCAGGCCCTGTCCGCGGCGCGTGGCCCGGTGCTGATCCACTGCGCGGCGGGCAAGGACCGCACGGGCCTGCTGGCCGCCCTGACCCACCACGTGGCCGGGGTCGCCGACGACGACCTGGTCGACGACTACCTGCTGACCAACGACGAGGAACGCTTCGCCCGCCGCGGGCCGAAGTTCGCCGAGCTCCTGGAGACCGAGCTGGGCCGCCGGCCGTCCGACGCGGCCGTGCGCCTGGCCATGGGCGTCGAGGCCGACTACCTGGCGGCCGCGATCGGCGAGATGAAGGCGCGGCACGGCTCGCTGGACGGCTACCTCGAGCAGGCGGTCGGCCTGGACGCGGCCGGGCGCGAGGCCGTGCGGGCGCATATCCTGCTGTAAGCACGCTGGACGCCCCCTCCGTCACGATGCGTATCCGCATCGCGCCACCTCCCCCGCTGCGCGGGTAAGGAGGATGCGGGGCTCTTCTCCTCCTCCGTGAAACGGGGGCGGTGGCCGCGAAGCGGACGGAGGGGGCGTCCTCCGCATTCACCCCGTGACAAACACCCGTTTCAAAGCCACGCTCCCCCCAGCCGCCGCACCCGGACGACGGCCGGGTGAACAGGGTGGAAACCGTATGAGTGAGGTCTCGGCCGCCGCGGCGGTCCCGGCGAGTGGCGAGCCGGTCGCCCCGTTGAAATCCGGCCTGCCGCGCGGCGCCCTCGCCTGGATCCTGCAGCAGGGGGCGCGCGATCCCTATGTGATCCTGATCACCATCTACATCTTCTCGCCCTACTTCTCGCGGGTGCTGGTCGGCGATCCGGTCGCGGGCCAGGCCCTGGTGGCCAACATCTCGACGATCTACGGCCTGCTGACCGCCCTGACCGCGCCGCTGCTGGGGGCGATGATCGAGCAGTACGGGCCGCGCAAGCCGATGCTGGCCATGGTGACCGCGATCATGGTCCCCGCCCTGGTCGCCCTGTGGTGGGCCATGCCGGCCGGCGGCCTGCCGCTGATGGCGACCAGCGGCCTGCTGGTCGTGCTGGGCGTGGCCTATAACTGGGGCGACGTGGTGAGCAATTCGCTGCTGGGCCGCGCGGCGGGCGAGGTTCCGGGCCGGGCGGCCCTGATTTCCGGCCTGGGCTATGCGCTGGCCAACGGCCTGTCGGTGGCCCTGCTGGTCTTCATGCTGTGGGGCATGGTGCTGCCGGGCCAGGTGGACTGGCCGGGCGTGCCGCACGCCCCGCTGTTCGGGCTGGACGCCGGCAGGAACGAGCCCAGCCGGATTTCGGGTCCGATGTCGGCGGCCGTCCTGCTGCTGGGCGCGATCCCGTTCTTCCTGTGGACGCCCGACGCGGCCCGCACCGGCCGCAGCTGGATGGCCAGCCTCCGGGCCGGGATCGCCCTGCTGCGCGACATCTTCGGCGACCTGAAGGGCCATCGCGACATCGCCCTCTTCCTGGGCGGACGCCTGCTCTATAATGACGGCATGACCGCCCTGCTGGTGTTCGGGGGGCTGCTGGCGGCCGGCCTGATGAAGTGGGGCGCGCTGGAGATGTTGGCCTACGGCATCTCGCTGAGCGTCTTCGGGGTGGTCGGCGGCCTGGTCGCGCCGTGGTTCGATCGCACGCTGGGCCCGCGCAAGGCCGTGCAGTTGGAGATCGCCGCCTCTCTGGCGGTGCTGGTCGCCACCCTGGGCATGGGCCGCGAGAAGATCCTGTACCTCTGGTCCTACGACCCGGCGGCCCACGCGCCGGTCTGGAACGGGCCGCTGTTCCGCACCGCGCCGGAGCTGATCTATCTGGGCCTGGGCCTGCTGATCGCGGTGTTCGTCACCGCCCAGTACGCCTCCAGCCGCACCCTGCTGATCCGGCTGTGCCCACCGGACAAGACCGCGGCGTTCTTCGGGCTCTACGCCCTGTCGGGCACGGCGACGATGTGGCTGGGCTCGCTGCTGGTGGCCCTGGCCACGGCGGTGTTCAAGAGCCAGGTCGGCGGCTTCCTGCCGGTCGCGGCCCTGCTGCTGATGGGCTTCTGCGTGCTGTTCCTGGTCAGGGGCGGCGGGCGGGAAACCTGACTCCGAGCCCTGAATGCGTAGCGCCCGGACGCGGGGGACGGTATCACCCGCCGATGCGTCACGTCGTCCTCATCAGCGCCCCCTGGCGCGACCCGGTCTGGGCCGCGGCCCCGTGGCGGGACGAACCCTACGCCTGCGCGCTGATCTCCGGCGGCCAGGCGGGGCGGTGGTCCTATCTGCTGCGCGAGCCGGACGCCACGCTGGCGCTGGACGCCGCCGACCCGCGCGACCCCTTCGCGGCCCTGGCCGAGCTGGTCGGGCCGCACCAGGGCGTCGACCCCGAGGGGCCGCCGTTCCAGGGCGGGGTCGTGGGCCTGGCCGCCTACGAGCTGGGCGACCGCGTCGAGCCCCTGGGCCTAGAGCGCACCGGCTGGCCCGACCTGGCCTGCGCCCGCTATCCGGCCCTGCTGGCCTTCGACCACCTGCAGCGGCGGGTTCTGGCGATCGGCCGCGGCGGATCGCAAAGCTTCGCCCGGGCCCGCGCCGAGTCCGCCTTGCGCTGGCTGGACGTCCCCGCGCCCCCGACACATGACGGCGTGCTGTGCGAGGGGCTCGAGGCCAGCGACGGCGAGGCCTACGAGGCGGCGGTGGCGGCGGTGGTCGAGCGCATCGTCGGCGGCGAGATCTTCCAGGCCAACATCGCCCGGGCCTGGACCGGGCGGCTGGTCGCCGGCGCCCATCCGTTCGACCTGTTCGCCCGCCTGCGCGCCGACAGCCCCGCGCCGTTCTCGGCCTATCTGCGCCTGCCGGGGCGGGCCCTGGTGTCCAACTCGCCCGAGCGGTTCCTGAAGGTGGCCGTCAAGGAAGGGGGCGGCGAGCTGACGATCGAGACCCGGCCGATCAAGGGCACCCGCCCGCGCGGCGCCGACCAGGCCGAGGACGCGCGGCTGATCGCCGAGCTGTCGGCCAGCGCCAAGGACCGGGCCGAGAACCTGATGATCGTCGACCTGATGCGCAACGACCTGGCGCGGGTCAGCCCGCCCGGCAGCGTCGCGGTCCCCGAGCTGTTCAAGGTCGAGACCTTCGCCAACGTCCATCACCTGGTCTCGACGGTGACCGGACGGCTGGCCCCGGGCCTGGCGGCGGCCGACCTGCTGCGCGCGGCCTTCCCGCCCGGCTCGATCACCGGCGCGCCCAAGGTCCAGGCCATGAAGGTCATCGCCGAGCTGGAGACCCCGCGCGGACCCTATTGCGGCTCGCTGTTCTGGGCCGGGGCCGACGGGGCGCTGGAGTCCAGCGTGCTGATCCGCACCGTCGGCCTTGAACAGGACCGGGAGGGTTGGCGTTTGGAAGCCAGGGCCGGGGCTGGCGTCGTCGCCGACAGCGACCCCCACGCCGAGCGCCTGGAGACCGAAGCCAAGTTCGCCGCCCTGCGCCGGGCCCTGATGGAGCCGCCCCGCGGATGACCGACACCCTGGACGCCTTTCCCCTGGACGCCTTTCCTCTGGACGATCGCGGCCTGCTGCTGGGCGATGGCCTGTTCGAGACGATGCTGTGGACCGGCGGCGACCTGCCGCACCTGGACGCCCACCTGGCCCGGATGGCCGCCGGCTGCGAGACCCTGGGCCTGCCGGGCTTCGACCTGGCCGAGGCCCGCGCGCTCTGCCTGGCCGCGCCGGGCGAGGCCGGGCTGGCCGAGGTTCGCGCCGCCGTGCGCCTGACCCTGACGGCCGGCTCCGGCGGCCGGGGCCTGGACCGTCCGGCCGCCCCGGTCCCGCGCCTGGCGGCGACGGCCGCCGCCGCCCCGGTCGCCACCACGCCGGTCGACCTGGTCCTGGCCAGGACCCGCCGCAACGAAGGCTCGCCCGCCGCGCGGCTGAAGACCCTGTCCTATGTCGACAACGTGCTGGCCCGCGCCGAGGCCCGGGCGGGCGGCGCGGACGAGGCGGTGATGCGCAACAACCGCGGCGACCTGGCCTGCGCCGCGGCGGCCAACCTGTTCTGGGTGACGGGCGGATCGCTGTTCACGCCGGCCCTGCACTGCGGCGTGCTGGACGGCCTGGCTCGCCGGCGGGTGATGGCGGCGGCGCGCGAACTGGACGTCGACGTCCACGAGGTGGCCAGCGGGGCGGAGGCCCTGGACGCGGCCGAGGCGGTGTTCCTGACCAACAGCCTGATCGGCGTGCGGCCGGCCCGGCGCTTCGAGGGCGAGACCTTCGCTCCCCACGCCCTGGTCGAGCGCCTGCGCGAGGCGACCGCGCCCTAGGTCTTGGAGCGGGTCACCTGCTCGGAGAGGCGCGGCTTCAGATAATAGGTGCGGCGGAAGGTCAGCGTCTGGGGGACGATGAACTTGAACACCGAATTGTACTCGTAGCTGGCCTTGCTCATGATCACGCTCTGGCCGGCCGGCAGCACGCTGACCGGGATGTCGACCACGGCGCCGGCCGAGGGGCAGTTCAGCGGCGTGTTCGACTTTTCCGACCACACGACCACATCCTTGCCGGCGTTGTCGGAAGCGATGCTGACCAGGCACATGCGCAGGGTCGAGGTCGGGAACGGTGACATCAGCACCTTGCCGACGCTGAACAGGTCGTCGCGGCGGGCGTCGGTGAATTTCTGGTCGCGGGCCACCACGTCGCCGATCGAGGCGGTCAGGTGGCTCAGGCGCCGCTGGGCCATCATCGCCTCGGTCAGCTCGGCCATGCCGAAATAGAAGATGATCAGCACCGGGGCGATCAGGGCGAATTCCACGGCCGAGACGCCGCGGCGATCACGCCAGAACCGGGAGAGGGGGCGCCGAGTCATGTGCATTTGATCGCGACCGGGGTTTCGGAATAGGGCTCGTTGGCGAACACCGCCGCGAAGGTGACCTGGCGATCGCCGGACGAGCCGCCGACCGCCTCCTGCAGCAACGGGGTGATCAGCGGCCACTTGTAGTAGCCGCGCACGAGGACGATCGAGCTGGGGCCACCGGGATCGAAGCAGGTCTTGCCGCCCGTGGGCGCGGGCAGGTCGTTGGTCTCGGCGAACGAGGGCAGGACGCGGACGTCGAGGATGATCGACGAGGAGCAGGACGAGCCCAGCCAGGACATCTGGCCGCACACCGCGTCGCGGAACGTCGTGGCGTCGCCGCCGCTGGTCTGCAGCGCCCCGGTGCGGATGGTGCGGTCGACGTTGGTCAGCGCGTTCTCCAGGCTCATCGACACCAGGAAGGTGAGGCCCAGCTCGATGATCGCGAACACCAGGATCAGGAAGGGGATGGCGACGAAGGCGAATTCGATCGCCGCCGCGCCGTCGTCGGCGCGGGCGAAACGCCGCAGCAGGCCCAGGCGGGCCAGAAGCTGGCGATGGTGTCGGGCTCGATCGGCCATGGCGGCGTCCGGGTCAGCGCCTTCGAGGGAACGTCAGGCGAGGCAATCTAGGCCGCGCGTCCCTAATCAGGGGTTTAGGTCCGCGTGATCTCGCGGCGAACCGGCTCTAGGGGGTGGGCAGGGCGCCGGCGGCGGGGGCGGCGGGCGCGGCGGTGGTGGTGCTCAGCAGCGAGCAGCGATCGCCGCAGGCGTAGGTCGCGGCGTTGACGCCGCGCTGGACGACGACGGCCTGGGTCGGGACGTTGGAGACCACGACGTCGCGGTCGGCCAGGGCGCGGCCGTGCGCGTCGAAGGCCAGGACGGTGGTGGCGCCGGCCTTCTTGCCCAGGATCACCAGGGTCCGCTCGTTGACCAGGCTGACGTCGGCCACGGCCGGGTCGCCCACCACGATGTCGCGCACCGGGGCGGACAGCACGATGCGCGCGGCGGCGCCGGCGCTGACCGAGAGCGGCGCGGACGGGCTGTCGGCGGCGGCGGCGGTGGCGACGGAGAGGCTCAGACCGGCGCAGAGGACGAGAGTCAGGCGGCGCATGAAGATGTCTTCCCAGGCTTTGTACGCGACCAGCATGCCTGGGAATGGTCAATAAAGAACTAAGCCCGCTGCGTGTGTATTCTTTCCGACACTTGAGAAAACGTTGGCGCGTAAGGGGTTTTTGTCTCTCTCAATGCGGCGTAGTTAAGAGAAACTAATGGTAAACTAAAATAAACCAATGAAAAAAATCGCGAAACTATCCGCTGTTTACTGGCTATTAAGCGAGGTCGGCGAAATTGATCGTGTTTTCGGGGGTGAGCAAGTCGACACGGCTTGAGAGCCCAGATCCACTTACTGACCAAGGAGATCTACATGTCGAAGTTTGTCACCCGCTTCCTGAAGGACGAATCCGGCGCGACCGCCATCGAGTATGGCCTGATCGTCGCCCTGATCGCCGTCGTGATCGCCACCATCGTCACCACCCTGGGTGGCAGCCTGAAGGCGACGTTCACGAAGGCCAACGACAAGGTGACCGCCGCTAACGCCGCCAGCTAAGCGCAGTCGTCCCGAAAAGAGGGCCCCGGTGGAAACACCGGGGCCTTTTTTGCGTCTGGAGGCTCCCGTTCGCATTGGGGACGGCCGGACGCGCTTCAACGATTGCTTCACGCGATTGGCCCATCCTAGGGGCGATCCCACCAGGCAAGGCCGCCATGCAGACCTTTCAGTTCGCCCTGCTGCTCATCTTCCCCGCGCTGGTCGTCGTGGCCGCGCTGAAGGACGTCACCAGCTACACGATCCCCAACTGGATCTCGCTGGCCCTGATCGCCGCCTTCGCGCCCGTGGCGCTGATCAGCGGCGCGAGCCTGGCGACCGTGGGCGTTTGCCTGGCCGCCGGCGCGGCCGCCCTGCTGGTCGGCATGGGCATGTTCGCGGCCGGCTGGATCGGCGGCGGCGACGCCAAGCTGTTCGCGGCCGCCACCCTGTGGCTGGGCTGGCCCGCGGCCCTGCCGTTCATGCTGGTCACCGGCATGGCCGGCGGCGCCCTGACTCTGGGCATTCTCAGCCTGCGCTCGGGCTGGTTCGAGCCGATCCTGGCCGGCAGTCCGGCCTGGGTCCGCAAGCTGGGCGCTCAGGGCGGCGACATTCCCTACGGCGTGGCCATCGCGATCGGGGCCCTGACGGCCTTCCCGCAGGGCGCGCTGGCCCTGGCCGTCGGCGCCTAGGACCGGGCGGCGCCCGCGTCAGCCTGTCGCGCCGCCGATCCCGCCTTTCGGGGCGGCGCCTTTAGCCGCTGTTAACCATGGGCGGGCGAGCATGAGACGGGGGCCAGAAGGGCCGTTGGACGATTCGTGCGTGATCGCCTGAAGGCGGCCCGCCTTGACCCGTGTTTTCGTCGCTAGAGCCCAACCGCATGAATCCTCTTCGCGTCATGATCGTCCTGGTCGCCGCCGTCGCGGCCATCGGCCTGGCCGTGGTCATGCAGAAGGCGATGGGCGGCAAGCCCGCGCCGGCGCCGGTGGTCCAGACCTCCGCCCCCTCGACCAAGCCCATGACCCAGGTCCTGGTCGCCAAGCGCGACCTGGCCATCGGCGACCGCCTGGCCGCCAGCGACGTCGACTGGCAGCCCTGGCCGTCCGACACCGTCAACGCCGCCTTCATCACCAATGGCGCGGCCGATCCCACCCCGACCAAGGCGACCGCCAAGGCCGCCAAGGCGGTCGGCGAAGCGGCCGGGACGATGATCGGCGGCGTCACCCCCGAAAAGGCCGTCGAGGGCGCGATCGTGCGCGACCCGATCCTGGCCGGCGAACCCATCACCGCCCGCAAGATCGTCCGCGGCGGCGAAGGCGGCTACCTGTCGGTGGTCCTGGGCCCCGGCAAGCGCGCCATGGCCGTGCCGGTCACCTCCGAGACCGCGGTCGGCGGCTTCATCCTGCCCGGCGACCGGGTCGACGTCATCCAGACCCGCGAGGCGCAGAGCGTCGGCGAGGGCGACGGGGCGGCGATCAAGCAGACAGTCGCCGAGACCATCGTCCAGAACGTCCGCGTCCTGGCCCTGGACCAGAGCACGGCGGCCGAGAAGGACGCCAAGACCATCGTCGCCTCCACCGCCACCCTCGAGGTCGGCCCGGTCGAGGCCGAGGCCCTGACCCGGGCCAAGGCGGCCGGTCCGGTGACCCTGACCCTGCGCGCCTATACCGACCTGGGCGGCCCCTCGGGCCTCGCGGTCGCCTCGCAAGATTCCGCCGTCGTCCGCATCAACCGCGGCGGCCAGACCTCCAGCATTTCGGTCCGCCCATGATCCGCCGGCTCATCTCCGCCTCGCTCGCGACCGTCCTGGCCCTGGCGTCGTCGACCGCCGCCCTGGCCGACGGCCCGGCGGCCGGCACCCATCTCTACCGGACGCCGGCTCGCGTCGCGTCGCGCCCGGTCGAAACGCCGACCCTGGCCCCGCCCGCCGACCAGGTCCTGCGCATCGATCTCACCGCCTCGGGCGCCCAGAGCCTGGCCCTGTCGCGCGGCAAGTCGGCCATCATCGAGCTGCCGGTCGACGTGCGCGACATGCTGGTGACCAATCCCGCGGTGGCCGACGCCGTGCTGCGCGGCCCGCGCCGCATCTATGTGCTGGGCATGGCCCTGGGCGCGACCGACGCGGTGTTCTTCGACGCCTCGGGCCGCAAGATCCTCAGCCTGGCCATCCGGGTCGAGCAGGACTCCACCGCCCTGGAGGACACCCTGCGCCGCGTGCTGCCCAACGCCAACATCCAGGTGCAGGCGATCCGCGACAGCGTGATCCTGACCGGCTCGGTGGCCAACGCCAGCGAGGCGGGCATAGCCTCGCAGATCGCCAGCAAGTTCGTCGACAAGCCCGACAACGTGCTGAACATGCTGACCATCGCCGGCAAGGACCAGGTGATGCTCAAGGTCCGCATCGTCGAGGTCCAGCGCAACATCATCAAGCAGCTGGGCTTCAACACCAGCGCGGTGCTCGGCCAGCTGGGCGGCGCGCAATACGCGTTCGGCATGAGCCCGACCTTCGGCGTCAACGGCGCCCTCCTGGGCGGCATGACCGGCGGCTACAAGCTGGACACCACCAAGCAGCCGATCGCCGCCCCGCCGGCCCAGTGCACCAACAGCACCGTGGTCAGCGGCTCGAACGTCGGCAACTGCGTGGGCGTCGACCGCATCGGCAGCGACGGCCTGAACTCGGCCAATGCCATGATCCAGGCGTTCGAGCGGGTGGGCCTGCTGCGCACCCTGGCCGAACCCAACCTGACCGTGGTGTCGGGCGAGGCCGGCAAGTTCCTGGTCGGCGGCGAATTCCCGATCCCGGTCGCCCAGGACATCAGCGGGCGGATCTCGCTGGAGTTCAAGCCGTACGGCGTGGGCCTGGGCTATACCCCGGTCGTGATGTCGGGGGGGCGCATCTCGCTGAAGCTGTCGACCGAGGTGTCGGAGCTGACCAGCCTGGGGGCCTTCACCCTGGCCAGCACCACCGGCGGCACCAATCTGAGCGTGCCCGGCCTGACGGTCCGGCGGGCCGAGACCACGGTCGAGCTGCCGTCGGGCGGCTCGCTGATGATCGCGGGCCTGCTGCAGCAACAGACCAAGCAGAACATCGACTCGCTGCCGGGCATGACCAACCTGCCGATCCTCGGCTCGCTGTTCCGCTCGCGCGACTATCTGAGCGGCGAGACCGAGCTGGTGGTGATCATCACCCCCTACATCGTCGACCCGACCAGGCCGCAGAACCTGCAGACCCCGGCCGACGGCCTGCAGACGGCGAGCGACATGAGCACCGTCCTCATGGGACGGCTCAACAAGGTGGTCAAGGCGCCGGTCGGCGCGAACAGCGGGCGCGCCTACCAGGGCCCCGTCGGCTATGTGATCGAGTGAGAACGCGGACATGACGCGACCCCATCCTTCTTCGTCCCCCACGGTTTCGAAACTGGCCCCGAGACTGGTCGGCGCCGGCCTGGTCCTGACGCTGCTGGCCGCGTGCGCCAGCCCTGCGGCGGGGCCCGAGACGGCCGTCGCCCCGCGCACCGACTCCCAGCAGTGGGAGGATCGCGTCTATGTCGACTCCCGTCCGGACGAGGTGCAACTGGCGCTTCACGCCGAGGGACTGTCGGCGGCCCAGAACCAGGCCCTGGACCGGTTGCTGGACCGCTGGATGACCGTCGAGGGGCGCGAGATCGTGGTCAGCGCCCCGACCGGCGGGGCCAGCGGCGAGATCGCCGGCCGCATGGCCGCGGCCGCCCGCCAGCGCCTGGTCGCCATGGGCGCGCCCGGCGCCAAGGTGCGGGTGGTGGGCTATGACGCCGGCGGCGCGCCCGGCGCGCCGTTGAAGGTCGGCTTCCTGCGCTACACCGCCCACGTCCCGCAGTGCGGCGGCTGGGAGAACATCACCGCCACCCGCGACAACAAGACCTATGAGAGCTTCGGCTGCGCGGTGACCGCCAATATCGCCGCCCAGGTCGCCAATCCCGAGGACCTGCTGAGCCCGCGCGCCGAGACGCCGATCGATTCCGGGCGTCGCGCCACGGTGCTCGACAAGTACCGCAAGGGCGAGATCACCTCCTCGGCCAAGGACGAGCAGTCCAACGGCGTCGTTTCGAAGGCGGTCAACTGATGACCACGCGCAGCGATCACGACCCCTTCGACCTCGGCTTCGAAGCCGACGACGACTTCGCCGCCCCGGGGAGCGACCCGTGGCGCGGCGCGCCGGCGGAGCGCTCGAGCGCCGACGACCCGTTCGCCGATTTCCCGCCCGTGCGTCCTCGCGAAGCCGTCTCCGCGCCGTTCGCCGACCTGCCGCCGCCGGCCGAGCCATACACGCCCCGGCCGCCGGTCGAGGCGGCGGCCGCCCCGGCGGTCGCCCTCGCGGCGACCCAGGCCGTGCCGATCGAAGCGGCCGAGCCGGTGGCGTCCATCGCCCATCCGGTCGGCTCGACCCAGGCCCTGGTGCAGGAAGTCCTCGCCGCCGCCGACGCCGACATGGGCGAGGCGGCCGTGCCGCGCATCACCATCCACGCCTTCTGCGCCCGGGCCGAGACCGTCGCCCTGGTCGAGGCGGCCTCGACCGACCGCCGGATGGCCCGCGCCTCGACCATCGCCCAGCCCGGCGGGCTGGAAGGGGCCGTGGCCTACTACCAGAACCAGTCGACCCCCTCGCTGGTGCTGGTCGAGAGCCTGGACGCCGCGCCGCGCATGCTGGCCCTGCTGGACGGCCTGGCCCAGGTCTGCGACCCGGGCACCAAGGTCGTGGTCATCGGCCAGACCAACGACATCGCCCTCTATCGCGAGCTGATGCGGCGCGGGGTCAGCGAGTACATCACCCAGCCCCAGGGCCCGCTGCAGATCATCCGCGCGATCTCCAGCCTCTATGCCGACCCCTCCGCGCCGTTCGTCGGCCGGCAGATCGCCTTCGTCGGCGCCAAGGGCGGCGTCGGGTCCTCGACCCTGGCCCACAACTTCGCCTGGTCGATGGCCGAGCGCGTGCAGGCCGCCACGGTGATGGTCGACCTGGACCTGCCGTTCGGCACGGCCGGCCTCGACTTCAACCAGGACCCGCTGCAGGGCGTGCTGGACGCCCTGACCCAGCCCGACCGCCTGGACCCGGTGCTGATGGACCGCATGATGGTCCGCTGCGGCGACCGCCTGAGCCTGTTCGCCGCGCCCGGCGCCCTGGACCAGGACTACGAGATCCCGGCCGACGCCTTCGAGGAGGTCACCCAGAAGATCCGCGGCGTCGCGCCGTTCGTGGTGCTGGACCTGCCCCACAGCTGGAGCGCCTGGACCCGCCAGGTGCTGATCGGCAGCGACGACCTGGTCGTGGTGGCCACGCCCGACCTGGCCTCCCTGCGCAACGCCAAGAACATCGTCGACCTGGTCCGCCAGGCTCGGCCCAACGACGCGCCGCCGCGCCTGGTGCTGAACCAGGTGGGCGTGCCCGGCCGTCCCGAGATCCCGGTCAAGGACTTCGGCGAGGCCCTGGGCCTGACGCCGTCCCTGGTGCTGCCGTTCGACCCCAAGCCCTTCGGCCAGGCCGCCAACAACGGCCAGATGGTCGCCGAGGTGGCCCCCAAGTCGAAGGCGGCCGAGGGCATCGACCACCTGGCGCGACTGATCAGCCGCCGCGAACCGCCGGCGGCCCAGAAGACGTCCATCCTCTCCAGCCTGTTCAAGAAGAAGTAGGGCATGTTCGGCAAGCGCGACCAGGCCGCCGTTCGGACCGAGCAGGCGCCGCCGCCCGTCTCCAACGACGGGCCGGCCATCGCCACGCGCCCGCAGCGCGTCGATCCCGCCGCCGAGCCGGCCGCGCCCGCCGCCGCCCCGGCCCGCGCCGCCGCGCCCGCCAAGGCCGCCGGCCCCAAGCCCACCAACGGCCTGGAGCAGCTGCGCGCCGCCCAGGGCGCGCCGCCGACCGCCAACGTGGTCCGCGAGCAGAGCGACTACTACCACGCCACCAAGACCACGATCTTCAACGCGCTGCTCAACACCATCGACCTGTCCCAGCTGGCCCAGCTGGACCTGAAGGCGGCGGCCGAGGAGATCCGCGACATCGTCGCCGAGCTGGTGGCGATCAAGAACGTCTCGATGTCGGTGTCCGAGCAGGAGCACCTGGTCCAGGACATCATCAACGACGTCCTCGGCTACGGCCCGCTGGAGCCCCTGCTGGCCCGCGACGACATCGCCGACATCATGGTCAACGGCGCGCACCGGGTGTTCATCGAAGTGGGCGGCAAGGTCCAGCTGACCAACGTCCGCTTCCGCGACAATCTCCAGCTGATGAACATCTGCCAGCGGATCGTCAGCCAGGTCGGCCGCCGCGTCGACGAGAGCTCGCCGATCTGCGACGCCCGCCTGCCCGACGGCAGCCGCGTCAACGTCATCGCCCCGCCCCTGGCGCTGGACGGTCCCACCCTGACCATCCGGAAGTTCAAGAAGGACAAGCTGACGATGAAGAACCTGGTCGACTACGCGTCGATCAGCCCGGAAGGGGCGCGGGTTCTCGGCGTCATCGGCGCCTGCCGCTGCAACATCGTCATCTCGGGCGGCACCGGCTCGGGCAAGACCACCCTGCTCAACACCATGACCGCCTTCATCGATCCCACCGAGCGGGTGGTGACCTGCGAGGACGCGGCCGAGCTGCAACTGCAGCAGCCGCACGTGGTGCGCCTGGAAACCCGCCCCCCCAACCTGGAAGGCCAGGGCGCGGTGACCATGCGCGACCTGGTCAAGAACTGCCTGCGGATGCGTCCCGAGCGGATCATCGTCGGCGAAGTCCGCGGCCCGGAGGCGTTCGACCTGCTGCAGGCCATGAACACCGGTCACGACGGCTCGATGGGCACGCTGCACGCCAACAGCCCGCGCGAGGCCATCAGCCGGATCGAGAGCATGATCACCATGGGCGGCTACGGCCTGCCGTCGAAGACCATCAAGGAGATGATCGTCGGCTCGGTCGACGTCATCGTCCAGGCCGCCCGCCTGCGCGACGGCTCGCGGCGCATCACCCACATCACCGAGGTGGTGGGGCTGGAAGGCGACGTGATCGTCACCCAGGACCTGTTCGTCTACGAAATCAACGGCGAGGACGCCGAGGGCAAGGTGCTGGGCAAGCACCGCTCGACCGGCATCGGCCGCCCGCGCTTCTGGGACCGCGCCCGCTATTACGGCCTGGAGCGCGAGCTGGCCGAAGCCCTCGACGCGGCGGAGTAGGCGATGCTGTTCATCCTCGCCGGAGTCCTGGGCTTCATCACCCTAGCGGGCCTGGGCTTCGTGCTGGCCGGCGGCGGCGACAGCGGCGCGTCCAAGACCGTCAAGCGCGCCCAGTTGATCGCCGGCGGCGACCGCCAGGCCATCGCCGCCCGCGCCAAGGCCGCGGCCAACACCCCCGACGCCCGCCGCAAGCAGATCCTCAAGACCCTGAAGGAACAGGATCAGAAGAAGAAGAAGGCGTCGCTGACCATCGCCGCGCGCCTGCGCGCCGCGGGCCTGGGCGACAAGGTCCAGATGTTCTGGATCATCAGCGGCGTGGTCGGGCTGACGGCCGGCCTGGTGCTGCTGCTGCTGCGCCAGATGCCGATCATCGCCCTGGGCGCGGCCTTCGCCGCCGGCTTCGGCCTGCCCCGCTGGGTGGTCGGCATGATGGCCAAGGCCCGCACCAAGAAGTTCACGACCGCCTTCTCCGACGCCATCGACATCATCGTGCGCGGCATCAAGTCGGGCCTGCCGGTCCACGACTGCCTGAAGATCATCGGCAAGGAGTGCCCCGAGCCCCTGGCTGGCGAGTTCCGGGTCCTGGTCGAGAACACCGGCATGGGCATGTCGATGGACCAGGCGCTGGAGCGCATGTACGAGCGCATGCCCACCAACGAGCTGCGCTTCTTCACCATCGTCCTGACCATCCAGGCCAAGACCGGCGGCAACCTGGCCGAGGCGCTGGGCAACCTGTCGACCGTGCTGCGGGCCCGCAAGCTGATGGCCGAGAAGATCAAGGCCCTGTCGGCCGAAGCCGTGGCCTCGGCCTTCATCATCGGCAGCCTGCCGCCCGGCGTCGTGGCGATGATCTCGATCACCGCCCCCACCTACATGGCGCCGATGTTCAGCGACCAGCGCGGCCACTTCATGCTGATGATCGCCGGCTTCTGGATGACCGTGGGCATCGTCGTGATGCGCAAGATGATCAATTTCAAGTTCTAGGGGGAGGCGACCATGATCGACAAGCTCACCGACCCCCAGACCCTGTTCAGCGCCTTCATCGCGATCGTGGTGTTCGCCACCATCGTCACCCTGGCCTCGCCGATGATGAGCAGCAACGGCCTGGAAGGCCGGCTGAAGTCGGTGGCCAATCGCCGCGAGGAGCTGCGCCGCCGCTCGCGCGAGGCCATGTCCCAGAAGGGCGGCGGCTCGCTGCGCCATGCCGACGAGGGCATGTACAAGAACGTCGTCGACCGCCTGCAGCTGTCCAGGCTGCTGGAGGATCCCAAGGTCGTCGACAAGCTGGCCCAGGCCGGCTTCCGCGGCCCCAAGCCGGTGTCGACCTTCTACTTCTTCCGTTTCCTGATGCCGTTCGTGTTCGCGGTGGTGGCGGCGTTCTACCTCTATGTGATCAACGGTTTCGGCCTGCTGCCGGTGCAGAAGATCGCCGCCTGCTTCTTCGCCCTGACGGCGGGCTACTACGCGCCCAACCTCTACATCTCCAACGTCGCCCAGAAGCGCCGGGAGTCGATCGTCCAGGCGTTCCCGGACGCCCTGGACCTGATGCTGATCTGCGTCGAGAGCGGCATGTCGATCGAGGCGGCCATCGCCAAGGTCGGCGCCGAGGTCGGCTCGGCCTCGATCGAGCTGGCCGAGGAGCTCAGCCTGCTGACCGCCGAGCTCAGCTACCTGCCCGAGCGCCGCCTGGCCTATGAGGGCCTGGCCCGGCGGACCAACCATCCCGGCATCCGCTCTGTGGTCACCGCCATGATCCAGGCCGAGCGCTACGGCACGCCGTTGGGCTCGGCCCTGCGGGTGATGGCCAAGGAAAACCGCGAACTGCGCCTGTCGGCCGCCGAGAAGAAGGCCGCCGCCCTGCCGGCCAAGCTGACCGTGCCGATGATCGTGTTCTTCCTGCCCGTGCTGTTCATCGTGATCATGGGTCCGGCGATCATCAAGATCCAGGACGTGATGAAGCACCGCTGAGTCGGCTGAGTGGAGCATCGCCCGGCGTCCAGCCGACTTCCGATCTTGATGTCACCAGAGCGCGATTGCCAACTACTGCTACCCTATGTAGAGCTTGGACTCCGTGGTGGCGATGACCTGGCGCCACGCTGAGTAGTGTGACCGGCGCCATGACTAAGAACACACCTCTCATTCTGGCGTTGCTCCTGGGCGGAGCGATTGTCTCGGGCTGCGGCGGCGGCGGCGGCGGCCCCGACACCGGCGGACCCGTCACACCACCGCCACCCCCTCCGGTGCAGCCTGGTCTCGGCGTGAACGACTGCGCCGCCAAGCCGCAGTCGCTGGCGTGCACCGCCGGCGCCCTGGTCTTGAGCGGGCCGTTCGCGATGTTCCGCTACGCGACCCGTCCCCTCGCCATGAACGGCACGGCCGGCGGAGACAGCGCCGCCGGGCCCGGCGTCGGGACGATCACCCAGAACGCCGGCAGCCCCGGCGTCGCGGGCGACGAGACCTACGACTGGAAGTTGACACTGGGGAGCCGCAACGAAACCTTCCCCACCGGACCGCAGCATACGGGCGCGACGCTGCCGCTTGGGATCCCCGCCCAGCGTTACTACTGCGTCACCGGCGCCCAGCCTTGCCCGCCCCACGACCTTTATCTGCTCTATCCGGCGACCACCGAGTCCGGGAGTCTCGACTATAGCCTGAGCTTCGTCTCACACACCCATGCCGAGCCGAACACGGATTATATTTTCGGCGTCTATGGGCGGGAGACTGGCGCCTTCAGTCCGGCCATGCAGACCGGCAGCGCGGTCTATGCGGGGCAGACCTTCGGCGAGGTCAACTATGCGCGAGACGGCGTCTACACGGTCAAGGGCCGCCTGTGGCTGAACGCCAATTTCGCCACGGGTGCGATCACCGGCGCGGCGACCGATTTCCAGGGCCACCTCGGTCACATCGACAGCACCTCGCCCCTGACGACCCTGCCGGGAAAGCCCGACTTCGACTTCGCGGCTTCGCTGACGTCCACCACCGGCCACTTCACGGGCGTCGCCGCCAGCCGGGCAGGGGGCTTGGGCTGGACCGGGACGGTCATCGGGTCGTTCTTCGGCCTGGCCAACACCACCCCGGATGAGGTCGGCCTGAGCTACATCCTCAGTGGCGACGACGGTTCCATGATCGGCGCGGGCGTCGCGGGGGCCTCGCCCAGCGCGGCGGCTCCGCCGTCGGCCCCTGGACCCAATCCGATCACGCCACCGGCCCTCACCACGCCGGGCTGCGTCCAGTCCGCCTGTCTTGAGCGAACCGCCACCTTCTTCGGTCCATCGGCCCAGTTGAACCGGTCCAATGGCAATTCGGGTAGTAACCCGGACTATCCGGTCCCAAGCTACATTCGCGCGGCGGATATCCACAATGTTCAGAGCGGCGTGAACGTCAAGATTGACCCGGGCGTGAACACGGCCGTCCCGACCGACACCTATACGATCACCTACGTCATTGATGGGGGACGGGAGAATTTTTCCCGGATCTTCCGCGTTCCGGCCGCGACGGCCGCGGACGGCTTCGGCGGGCAAGTCAAAACGGCGTCTGCGGACGACATCTTCCTCACCGGTACTTTGAGCGTCTATGACGTCTCGTCGACCCTGAGCCGCGCGCTCGACTTCGTCCAGATCGCCGCCGAGAGACATAGGGAGGTCGCGCAGCAGGAGGAGCGAAGCTTCATCGTTTTCGGCCGTCAGACCGCACCCGCCGACATGCCGACGACGGGGAGCGCTCAGTTTGCGGGGGCGACCCGGGGCGCCTACGTCAACGGCGACCGGCTATATGCGACCGCCAGCGACATCAGCCTCAACGCCAATTTCGCCACCGGCGCCGTATCCGGCCGCGCCTCAAACTTCCAGTTCCAGGAGTGGTTCACCGGCGCGCCGACGACAACCCCAGAGTCGCTGGACTTCCGCTATTCGGGCTCAATCGCCTCAGCGACGTCGACCTTTTCCGGCACGGCGACCAGCGAGACGGGCGGCCTGGGGCTGACGGGACGCGTCGAAGGCGCCTTCTTCGGCGCGACGGGGCAGGCGCCCGACGAGGCGGGCCTCACCTATCAACTCGGCACGCCGGAGAGCGGCATATTCATGACGGGCGGCGCGGCGCTCGGACGCCAGCCTTGATCCCAGCCCGATGGGCGCCGTCCCTGCAGGTGTTCGGCGCGCTGCTGGCGCTTGGGACAGCGCGCAACGCCTCCGCCCAGGTCCAAGCCCAGGCCCAGGCCCAGGCCCAGGCTCAGCCGCCGCCCGCCGCCCAGAGTGGGCCTACCCCGCCGCGCGTCATCGAGGGTGATCAGGCCTTCGGCCTGGCCCTGCAGCTCTTCCTGCGCGCCGGCGAATATGACCATGCCCTCGACCTCCTGCTCAGCCGCCCCGACCTCGTGGCGCGGCCGGAAGGCCTGAGGCTGCGGGTTGAGCTCCTCGTTCGCCTGGGGCAGGACGAGGCGGCGCTGTCGGCGATCGAAACCTATCTCTCGGCCCATCCCGACGACGCTGTGGCGCGCTTTCAACTCGCCGAGATCCACTTCAAGCACCGCCACGACCAGGCGGCGACCCTGGCCTATCGCCTGGCGCTGGCCGGCGGGCTGGATCCGTTCAGGGCCGGCGTCACGCGAACGCGCCTCGAAGCCATCAACAGCCGAAAGAGCCTGCGGGTCTGGATCGGGGGCTCCATCGCGCCCGACTCGAACGTCAACGCCGGCACCGACGCGACCCATGTCGATCTCTACGGCCTGCCCTTCCAGCTGGACGACGCGGCGCGTCGGCGAGGCGGCGTCGGGGTGTCGGGCTACGGGGGCGTGGAGAAGAGCTTTCGCGTCTCGCCCACCCTGTTCGTGCGCGCCACCGGAATCTTCAGCTTCAACGCGCTGCCGGGCGACGACCTCGACAACCAGCAGCTCTCCTTGCGCCTGGGCCCGGAATGGAGGGTCGGCCGCGACGCCACCATCGCCGTGCAGGCCACGGCCAGCGAAAGCTGGTTCGGCGGCGCGCGGCTCGAACGGCGCGAAGGCCTGCTGGCCGAGGGCGACGCCTATGGCCACGATCGGCGCTGGAGGGCGATCCTGACCGCGGACAACATCCGCCAGAGCCTGAGCCCGACGCGTGACGGCCGGAGCTATGCCATCGACCTGTCCAGGACGCGGTATCTCTCGACCTCCACGCTGTGGCGCTTGAACGGCGGGGTCACCCGGCGCGATTCCCTGGCCGGGTCGGAGAGCTACTGGGAAGGTCAGGTCGGGGTGGGGCGGCTATTCCCGATGCCCTTGGCGAGCCTGCTGTATATCGAGGCCGGCTATGACGAACGCCGGTTTGACGCAGCCGCGGCCGCCTTCGGCCTGACCCGGCGCGACCAGGAAGTCAGGCTGGAAGCGCGGGTTTCGAAGCGCGATTTGCTCATCCTGGGCAGCCATCCCTATGTCTCGGCGAGGTTCTCGCGGAACCGTTCGAACATCGGACTCTACAGCTATGACCGCAGCCGCGTGGAGTTCGGTTTCACCCGCGAGTTCTGAAGCCTGGATGGAAGGGCCGCGATGGAAGGCCTCGGGCGAAAGCCCTTAGCCCCCCGCCTTCACCGCGTCCCACGACCGGGAGGCGCTGGCCTGGCCGACGGCGGCGCGTAGCCAGGCCAGGTTGTTGTCGACCGATTCCGGCGGCAGGTCCTGGCGGGCCAGCCTCTCGGCCTCGTCGAGGCGACCCTGCAGCCCGACCACCAGGGCCAGGTTCTGGCGCACCTGGATGGTGGCGGTGGGCAGGGCGGCGGCCTGGCGCAGCAGTTTCTCGGCGCCGGGCAGGTCGCCGGTCGAGGCCAGGTGCATGGCGAGATTGGCCAGGGGGACGGCCTCGGCCGGGGCCAGGGCCACGGCCTGGCGGTGGGCCGCCAGGGCCTCGTCGTCGCGCTTGGCCTGCTCGTAGGCCACGCCCAGCAGCGACAGCGGCCGCCAGTCGCGCGGCTGCAGGGCGGCGGCCTTGCGGCCCGGCTCGATGGCGTAGAAGCCCTGGCCGCGCGCCACGTTGGCCCGGGCCGATTCCATCAGGGCGTCGTAGTTGTCGGGAACCACGATCAGCATGCGGGCGGCCGCGTCGGCCGCCTCGTCATAGCGGCCCAGGGCGCGCAGGGCCTGGGACAGGCCGACGCCGGCCTCGACGTCGCGACCGTCGCGCTCGGCCTCGGTCGACCAGAAGGCCATGCGGGTCAGGGGATCGGCGCGCCGCATCTCGGCCCGCTCGGCCGGGGTGGCCTTGCGCGGCGCCTGGGGCGCGGCGGCGGCGGGCGCGGCGACCGGGGCGGACGGCGCGGGCTTGTCGGCGGCGTGCGCCGACGCCGCCATCAGCAGGACGGGGGCGAGAACGGTTGCGAGGAGCGCGCGCTTGCGACACATGAAGAAGGATCTCCCGACGGTCCCGCATCCTCGCGCGCGGCCCTCAAGGAATCGTTAAGCATAATTTTCACCCCTCAAGGGCGCGTCCATGTCGGAACCGATCATCGCCTCCTCGTCCCGCTCCACCGAGGACGGCGCGCCGACGCCCATCCACTGCCTGTACGAGTCCGAACTGGCCGCCTTCGTCGAGGCGCGGCCCAGCTTCGTGAAGGGCTTCGTGGCCCTGGAGGACTTCAAGGCCAAGGCCGGCCAGGTGCTGGTCCTGCCCACGCCGCAAGGGGCCGTGGACCGGGTGCTGCTGGGATTGGGGACGCGGGACAAGGCCGAGGCCATGCTGTTCCGCGCCCTGCCGGCGCGCCTGCCGGCCGGCGACTATCGCCTGGCCGCGATCCCCGACGGCCTCGATCCCGGCCAGGTCGCCCTGGCCTTCGCCCTGGGCGCCTACCGGTTCGACCGCTATCGGCCCCGGACCGGCCCCGATGGCGGGGAGGCGCCGCGACGACTGGTCGCGGACGAAAACGTCGACCTGGACGAGGTCCACGCCGTCGCCCATGCCTGCGCCCTGGCCCGCGACATGATCAACACCCCGGCCAACGACATGGGGCCGCTGCAGATCGAGACCATCGCCCGCGAGATCGCCGAGCGGCACGGCGCGACCCTGGAGGTGATCGTCGGCGACGACCTGCTGGACCAGAACTATCCCGCCGTCCACGCCGTGGGCCGCGCCGCCGTCCCGGCCCGGGCGCCGCGCATGCTGGAGCTGAGCTGGGGCGAGCCGGCCCACCCCCGCGTCGCGATCATCGGCAAGGGCGTGGTGTTCGACACCGGCGGCCTGGACATCAAGCCCTCGTCCGGCATGCGGCTGATGAAGAAGGACATGGGCGGCGCCGCCCACGCCCTGGCCCTGGGCCGGATGGTGATGGCCGCCGGCCTGCCCGTGGCCCTCAGCGTGCTGGTCCCCGTGGTCGAGAACGCCATCGCCGGCGACGCCATGCGGCCGGGCGACGTGCTGGCCACCCGGGCGGGCCTGACGGTCGAGGTCGGCAACACCGACGCCGAAGGCCGGCTGATCCTGGCCGACGCCCTGACCCGCGCCGCCGAGCTGGAACCGGCCCTGACGATCGACCTGGCCACCCTGACCGGCGCCGCCCGCGTCGCCCTGGGGCCGCAGGTGATCCCGTTCTACACGTCCGACGACGACCTGGCCCTGGAGATCGAGGAGGGCGCGCGCGAGGCCTCCGACCCGGTCTGGCGCATGCCTTTGTGGGATGGATACAGGGAGGCGGTCGAGGGCGACATCGCCGACCTGAAGAACGACCCCGACGCCTGGGCCCAGGCCGGCTCGATAACGGCGGCCCTGTTCCTGCAGCGCTTCGCCCCGACCACCGGGTCGTGGGCGCACTTTGACATCTTCGCCTGGAATCCCAAGGCCCGGCCGGGCTTCGCCTCCGGCGGCGAGGCCCAGGTGATCCGGGGGCTGTACGGCATGCTGAAGTCGCGGTTCCCGAAGGCCTCGGCATGAGCGGTCCGCGCCCGCACGATCCCAGGGTGACCCTGGCCCGTCCCGACCTGGCGGACCTCGACCTGCAGGGCCTGGTCGCCGCCGAGCGCTATGAAGCGCCCACCCTGCGCCAGGTCGCCGTCCCGACCGCCGCCCTGCGCAAGGCCGCCCACCCGATGGCCGAGCAGTGGGACCAGCTGCTGTTCGGCGAACTGTTCAAGGTGCTGGAGGCGAAGGACGGCTTCGCCTGGGGCCAGGCGGCGCGCGACGGCTATGTCGGCTTTGTCGCCGAGGACGACCTGGCCGCCCCGGGCGCGCCGGCCACCCACCAGGTGGCGGTCCCGCGCACCTACGCCTTCGCCGAGCCCGACATCAAGTCGCGGCCGGTGGGCCTCTATTCGCGGAACGCCCTGACCGCCGTCGAGGCGACCGAGGGCCGCTTTTCCAAGGGCGAGGGCACGGGCTGGTTCGTGACGGCCCATCTGGCGGCGGTGGGCGTCGCGCTGACGGACCCTGTCGCCGTCGCCGAGGGCTATCTGGGCGCGCCCTACCAGTGGGGCGGCCGCGAATCGCTGGGCCTGGACTGCTCGGGCCTGGTGCAGCAGGCCCTGGCCGCCTGCGGCCAGGCGGTCCCCCGCGACACCGACATGCAATTGGCCTTCTTCGCCCCCATCGCCGAGGCCGAGCGCCGGCGGGGCGACCTGGTGTTCTGGAAGGGCCACGTGGCCATCCTGCTGGACGCCGAGACCATCCTGCACGCCAACGCCCACCACATGGCCGTGGCGGTCGAGCCCCTGGCCGAGGTGATCGCCCGGATCGAAGCAGCCGGCGGCGGGGGTGTGACGGGGTGGCGGCGACCCGCCTAGGCCGGGGACGGGGACAGGCGCATGCGCCTGTCCCCAATCGTCTGCCAGCCTATTTCGGCCATTGCGCCAGCCAGTCGACGATCGACTGCGGCGTCATGTGGCGGGCGTCGGTCAGGGCGAAGAAGGCGCCGTCATTGACCAGCTTGCCCTTGGCGTCGACCACCAGGAAGCTGGGCACGCCCTTCAGCTTGTCGAGGCCGTAGCGGGCCGGGATCTGCATGTTCTTGTCGTAGCGGCCGACGTTCACGGTCACGACCTCGTAGTGCTTGTCGACCCAGGCCTTGACGTCGGGCTGCTCGATCACCCCGGCGAACACCCGGCAGTCGCCGCACCAGTTGCCGCCGAAATCGATCAGGGTCAGCTTGTGGGTCTTCTTGGCGCGCTTCAGCGCGGCGGCGACATCGGCCTCGGCGTCGGCCTTCTCGTCATAGGGATAGGGCGGGGTCGGCAGGTCGGCCAGCGACTTCAGGGCCACGGTCGGGGCCTTGGCGGCGAAGGCGGATGCGGGCGCGACGAGCAGCAGGGCGGCGAGGGCGGCAAGAAGTCCAAGGTGGGCCAGCGGGCGAGACGTCATGGTCGAACGGTTCCGGTGAAGCGGTGCGGTTCGATACTCTACTCACGGAATGGGAAAAGACCGCAAGGCCAGCTTTGCTGCGGGCGGTTCCATCCGGCCTGGGGCGCCTCAATTGCAGGCGCCCGGAAAGGCGACAAGGAAAAGGCCGCGAAGCGAACTTCGCGGCCTTTTGATCTTGGTCGGACCTTGAGATCGATCAGGACTTGGCGGCGGCCGGGGCCGGGGTGGCCGGCGCGCCGGCGGCCGGAGCCGCGGGGGCGGCCGCGCCAGCCGCCGGAGCCGCGCCGGCCGGCTTCGGCGCCGGGATCGGCAGGCTGGAGCCCAGGCTGTGCAGGTAGGCGATCATGGCGATCCGGTCTTCCTGCTTCTTCAGGCCGACGAACGTCATCTTGGTGCCCGAGACGTCCTTGCCCGGGGCCTTCAGGAAGGTGTCGAGCTTGTCGTAGTCCCAGACCGGGTTCTTGGCGCCGTACTCGACCATGGCCGGCGAATAGGCGAAGCCGGGGTGGGTGCCGGGCTTGCGGCCGACCACGCCGAACAGGCCGGGGCCGGTGTGATTCTCGGGCGTGAAGTTGTGGCACGAGGCGCACTTGGCGCTGACGGCCTGGCCGGCGGTGACATTGGCCGGGGTCAGGACGCTGCCCCAGTCGGGCGCGACCTCGGCGGCTGCGCCGCCTTCGCCCGCCTCTTCGGCGACCGCGATCTCATAGCCGGGCTTTTCAAGCTCGTGCTTGGCGAAAACGATGTCCGACGCTTCCCGCAGACCGAAAATGATCAGGCCGGTCAGCAGCACGCCGCCAGCGATCTTGTTGAACGTCAGGTCGCTCATCTAAAGCCTTACCAGCCTCTTGGGGGCCGTCTGACGACAGGCCCGAAATCCGCGCCCGGAGGTTTCCCCCGCGCGCTCCATGTTGCGCTCGCGTCTCTTACACGCTACCGCCCGAGGCGCAACCGGGCAGCAACGGTTTTGACCCGCAACGGCCTTTCATGAACCCTATCGTCGTCATTCCGGCCCGCATGGCGGCCACTCGCCTCCCCGACAAGCCGTTGGCCGACATCGGCGGCGTGCCGATGATCGTGCGCGTGCTGCGCCAGGCCCAGGCGGCGGGAATCGGCCCGGTGGCGGTGGCGGCCGGCGACATCGCCATCGTCCACGCAGTCCGGCAGGCCGGCGGCCAGGCGGTGCTGACCGATCCGGCCCTGCCCTCGGGCTCGGACCGCATCCTGGCCGCCCTCGAGACGCTGGACCCCGAGCGCCGCCACGACGTCGTCATCAACCTGCAGGGCGACATGCCGTTCGTGCAGCCCTCGGTGCTGGGCGCCTGCGCCGACCTCCTGAGCGCCCATCCCGGCTGCGACATCGCCACCGTCGTCGCGCCGGAAGCCTCGCCGGCCGACCGCTCCAACCCCGACGTGGTCAAGGCCGTGCTGGCCATGGAGCAGAACGGCCTGTCGGGCCGGGCGCTGTATTTCACCCGCTCCACCCTCTATGGCGACGCGCCGGTCTGGCGCCACATCGGCATCTACGGCTATCGCCGCGCCGCGCTCGAGGCCTTCAACGCCGCCCCGCCCTCGCCGCTGGAGAAGCGCGAGAAGCTGGAGCAGCTGCGGGCCATGGAGCTGGGCCTCAGCTTGCGCGCCGCCGTGGCCGCCGAGGCCCCGATCTCCGTCGACAACCCCTCGGACCTAGAAGCGGCGCGCGCCTATTCGAACACCATCGGCGCGACCGGAAAGCCAGCATGAGCATCCTCAAGAAGATCGCCTTCCAGGGCGAGCCCGGCGCCAACAGCCACGAGGCCTGCCGGACCTATTTTCCGGACTACGAGGCCGTGCCCTGCGCCACCTTCGAGGAGGCGTTCGAGGCCATCAAGACCGGGGCCTGCCAGCTGGGCATGATCCCGATCGAGAACTCGATCGCCGGCCGCGTGGCCGACGTCCACCACCTCTTGCCCGCTTCGGGCCTGAAGATCGTCGGCGAGCGCTTCAAGCCGATCCGCTTCCAGCTGATGGCCAACAAGGGCGTGACGCTGGAGACGGTGAAGATCGCCATGTCGATGCCGATCGCGCTGAGCCAGTGCCGCCACAGTCTCAAGAAGCTGGGCCTGGCCCACGAGAGCGCCGGCGACACGGCGGGCGCGGCCAAGGCCCTGGCCCTGAAGCCCGACCCCACCCGCGCCGCCGTCGCCCCCGCCCTGGCCGCCGAGATCTACGGCCTGGACATCCTGGCCCGCGACATCGAGGACGCGCGCAACAACACCACGCGCTTCCTGGTGATGACGGCCGAGGCCAATCCGACGCCGCCGCCGTTCACCCACCGCTGCGTGACCAGCTTCGTGTTCAAGGTCCGCAACCTGCCGGCCGCCCTCTACAAGGCGCTGGGCGGCTTCGCGACCAACGGCGTCAACATGACCAAGCTGGAAAGCTACATGGAGGGCGGGGCCTTCACCGCCACCTTCTTCTACGCCGAGGTCGACGGCCGGCCCGAGGACCGCCCCCTGGCCCTGGCCTTCGACGAGCTGAAGTTCTTCTCCGAGAAGTTCGAGATCCTGGGCGTCTATCCGGCCGATCCGTTTAGGGACCGGGTGTAGGCGCATGTCTGAGCGTGAACTGTGCGAGTGTGACGACCATGGTCCCAAGCCCATGGCCTTTGTCTGCATTCACATTCCCGCTTCGTCTGGCAACTCGGGATCGGCAGGATTTGTCTGCTATCCAGGCCCTGACGACGACGGGTTGACCGACGCTTGGTGCGACGCCTGCGAAGCCTTTCTCCAAGCTAATGGCGGTGATTGGATTGAGGATGAGGTCGAGGTGCCTGGCGGATTGGCGATCCTCTGTTCAGAGTGCTATCTGGACATTCGAGCCAAGGCCCAAGCCGCTGGAAAGCTTCGAGTTCTGTAGACGGATTGGTCCTGCCGCAACGGCAAGCTTCGCACAACGACGTTCTGCGTCCATCCTCCCTGCATAAGCAAAAGTTCCGGGGAGGGAACGACGATGAACACGCTGGTCGCGCCGGTGATGGCGCTGACGGCCTGGTCGCTGGTGATCTGGCTGTGGATGTACGTTCAGCGGCTGCCGGCCATGCGCAAGGCCGGGATCAAGCCGCAGGACGCGGCCTTTCCTGGCGGGCTGAACGGCCTGCCCGCGCCCGCCCGCCAGGCGGCCGACAACTACAATCACCTGATGGAGCAGCCGACGATCTTCTACGCGGCCGCCCTGGCCATCCAGGTCGCCGGCCACGCGGACGGCTGGGCGCTGCATCTGGCCTGGCTCTATGTGGCGCTGCGGGTGGTCCACAGCCTGGTGCAGGTCAGCGTCAACGCCGTGACCTTGCGGTTCCTGGTGTTCGCGCTGTCGACGATCGCCCTGGCGGTGATGGTCGTGCGGGAGCTGGCGGTGCTGTTCGGGTAGGGACGAGGCCCGCGACTGCAGGCCCTCCTCCCACAGGGGGAGGGCCTGGGCGGAGGACGCTACGCCTCCTCGGCCCAGGCCTTGATCAGCTGGTGGGCGATGGCCAGGGGCGGGGGGGCGAAGAAGCCTTCCAGCTCGCCCTTGATCAGGGCCCGGGCCTCGTCCTTGGTGAACCACTTGACCGCTTCCAGCTCGGTCTGGTCGGGGGCGGCCACGTCGCTGTCGACGTCGGCCATCAGGCCCATCATCAGCGACGAGGGCCACGGCCAGGGCTGGCTGGAGTGGTAGCGGACGGCGGTGGCGGTCAGGCCGGCCTCTTCCTTCAGCTCGCGGGCGCAGCCTTCCTCGATGGTCTCGCCGGGCTCGATGAAGCCGGCCAGGGCCGAATACATGCCCGGCGGCCACATCGCCTGGCGGCCCAGCAGGCAGCGGCCGCCATGCAGGGCCAGCATGATCGCCACCGGGTCGGTGCGCGGGAAGTGCTCGGCCTGGCAGGACGGGCATAGCCGCTTCCAGCCGCCGTCGCTGACCGCCGTCTCCTGGCCGCAGTTGCTGCACCACTTGTGCTTGCGCCGCCATTCGAACATCGACTTGGCGGTGGCCAGGATGCCGGCGTCCGGCGGCGGCAGGGTCGGGGCGATCCCGCGCAGCTCCTCGAACCGGCCCAGGCCCCGCAGCGGCCCCTCGGCCGGGTCGGCCCCGCCCTCCAGGTCGACGGCGAACACCGCGATGTCCTTCCACAGGCCCAGGAACAGCAGCCGCTCGGGCGTGGCGGCCAGGTCCTTGGCCATGTCGGCGCGCAGATAGGCGATCTGGGCGCCGCTGACCTTGCCGTCCTCCCCGACGGCGTCCTCGACCAGCGCCTTGCCGTTCCAGACGGCCACGGCCAGCGAGTGCGGGTCGGCGGCCTTCTCGGCCAGCCAGGCTTCGTCGCCCCGGCGCTCGCTGGCGCGGTCGAGCGGATTGCCGGCGAAGATGTTGGTGATGATCGAAAGGGCCATGGCGAGTCTGTAGCATCCGCGACGAAGAGTCGTCACGAGCCGGCGCTTCGTGTCTTGCATCCGTCTCAATGAGTCGCGATATAGGCCTTGGAGATCGGTGACGGGCGGAGTCCTCGCCAATCTGGTCAGGGCCGAGAGGCAGCAGCCACAACGAGTTTCGCTCCGGGTCGTCTGCCGGTCTCCACCTTTCCCCACATTCTGACAGCATTGCCGCCTCAAGCGCCGGCCGAGCCTTTTGCTGGGCGCTGCGGCGCACTACACTCCCGCCATGGCCGACCACGACGACCTCAAGACCGATTCCGCGCCGCCGTGGGACGAAGAACCCGCTGAACGCGACGAGAACACCGCCGACATCTTCGGCGGGCCGCCGGCCGCGCCCGAGGCGACGCCGCCCGCCGTGGCGACGCCCGTCGCGGCTCCGGCCGCCCAGCCGCCGTCGGACCCGGACGCCGCCTACACCGTGCTGGCGCGCAAGTACCGGCCGCGCACCTTCGAGGACCTGATCGGCCAGGAGGCCATGGTCCGCACCCTGGCCAACGCCTTCTCGACCGGCCGCATCGCCCACGCCTTCATGCTGACCGGCGTGCGGGGGGTGGGCAAGACCACGACCGCCCGCCTGCTGGCCCGGGCCCTGAACTACGAGACCGACACCGTCCACCAGCCCTCGGTCGACCTGACCGTCGACGGCCGCCACTGCAAGGCCATCGTCGAGGGCCGGCACATGGACGTGCTGGAGCTGGACGCCGCCAGCCGCACCAAGGTCGACGAGATGCGCGAGCTGCTGGATGGGGTGCGCTACGCCCCGGTCGAGGCGCGCTACAAGGTCTATATCATCGACGAAGTGCACATGCTGTCGACGGCGGCGTTCAACGCCCTGCTCAAGACGCTGGAAGAGCCGCCGCCGCACGCCAAGTTCATCTTCGCCACCACCGAGATCCGCAAGGTGCCGGTGACCATCCTGTCGCGCACCCAGCGCTTCGACCTGCGCCGGGTCGAGCCGGACGTGCTGGTCAAGCACTTCGGCAAGATCGCCGCCAAGGAAGGGGCCCGGGTCGAGGAAGACGGCCTGGCCCTGATCGCCCGCGCCGCCGAGGGGTCGGTCCGTGACGGCCTGTCGCTGCTGGACCAGGCCATCGTCCAGGGCGAGCGCGGCTCGACCGTCACCGCCGCCGTGGTCCGCGACATGCTGGGCCTGGCCGACCGCGGCCAGACGATCGCCCTGTTCGAGAACGTGATGAGCGGCAAGCCGGGCGAGTCGCTGAAGGGCTTCCGCGCCCTGTGGGGCTTCGGCGCCGATCCGGCGGTGGTCATGCTGGACCTGCTGGACCACTGCCACGCGTCGTCGGTGGCCAAGGCCCTGGGGCCGGACGCCCTGTCGATGCCCAAGGAGCAGGCCGCGCGCCTGACCGCGATCGGGGCCCAGACCTCGGCCGGGACCCTGTCGCGCCTGTGGCAGATGCTGCTCAAGGCCCATGACGAGGTGCGCCGCGCGCCCGACGCCATGGCCGCGGCCGAGATGGCCCTGATCCGCCTGTGCTACGCCGCCGACCTGCCCGGTCCGGAAGAGGCGCTGAAGGCTCTGCGCGACGGCCAGCCTGTCGGCGGTCCCGGCGGCGGGGGCGGCGGCTCGATCGGCGGGGGTGGAGGCGGAGGCGGTGGGGCCGTCAACGCCCAGGCCCGGGTGATGGCCGCGCCCTCGGCGCCGGCCGCGCCGGTGCTGGCGTCCTTCGAAGACGTCGTGAAGCTGATCGCCGAGAAGCGCGACATCGGCCTGAGGCTCGACGTCGAGCAGTATGTCCGGCCGATCAGCTTCCGGCCCGGGGCGATCACCTTCGAACCGGCCCCCGGCGCGCCCGGCAACCTGGCCGGCCGTCTGGTGCGGGCGCTGAAGGAGTGGACCGGCCAGCCCTGGCTGGTGGCGGCCGAGGGCGGCGGCGGGGCCGAGAGCCTGTTCGAGCGCCAGAAGCGCGAGGAGCGCGAGGAACTGGCCTCGATCAAGGCCGACCCGTTCGTCGCCTCGGTGCTCAGCGCCTTCCCCGGCGCCGAGATCGTCGAGGTCCGCAGGATCATGACGCCCGAGGCGCCGCCGATCGAGCCGGACGAGCTGGAAGAATAGTGGCACCGAAGTTTAGGTTGGAGTTTGAACGATGAAGGACCTCGGCGGCCTGATGAAGCAGGCCCAGGAGATGCAGCAGAAACTGGCCGACGCCCAGGCGCGCCTCGCCGAGCTGACGGTCGAGGGGACCGCCGGCGGCGGCATGGTCACCGTCACCCTCAAGGGCTCGGGCGAACTGGCCAGGGTGGTGCTGGACGAGAGCCTGGTCGAGCCGGGCGAGGGCGAGGTGATCGCCGACCTGATCGTCGCCGCCCACGCCGACGCCAAGAAGAAGCTCGACGCCAAGCAGGCCCAGCTGATGCAGGAAGCCGCCGGCCCGATGGCCGGGCTGATGGGCGGCCTGCCGGGCATGAAGTTCTAGGATCGCCTGCATCTTGGTTCATATTTCCGCTCATCCCGGCGAATGCAGGGATGAGCGGATCTAGGGAGAGGACGCCATGTTCCATTTGCCCACCGCCCTGGTCGCCCTGGCCCTGGCCGCGCCGAGCGTGGCTCTGGCCGCCCCCCTGCCGGCCGACCTGGCCGCCGCCGCCCACGCCTATGACGCGGCCCAGGTGAACGGCGACCGGGCGGCGCTGGAGCGGCTGGTGGCCGACGACTACGTGCTGGTCAACGGCGCGGGCCAGGTCCAGGACAGGGCGCGGCTGATCGCCGACTACGTGGCCCCGGGCTTCAAGCTCGACCCGTTCACGATCGAGGAACCGGTCGAGAAGGTCTTCGGCGACACCGCCCTGCTGGGCGGCCGGGTCAACATGACGGGGACGGACGGCGGCCAGCGCTTCGCCCTGGTGGTGCGCTTCGTCGACGCCTGGGCCAAGCGCGACGGCCAGTGGCGCGTGGTCTATTCGCAGGTCACGCGGGTTTCGAAGTCCTGATGGCCGCCTCCGCCGGACCCGAGATCGAGCGCCTGATCGCCCTGCTGTCCAAGCTGCCGGGGCTGGGGCCGCGTTCGGGCCGGCGGGCGGCGCTGGCGCTGCTCAAGAAGCGCGACACCCTGCTGGCCCCGCTGGCGGCGGCGATCGTCGACGCCCAGGCCAAGGTGCGCACCTGTTCGGTGTGCGGCTCGCTGGACACCTCCGACCCCTGCGCCGTCTGCTCGGACGCCACCCGCGACAACCGCCTGCTGTGCGTGGTCGAGGAGGTGGGGTCGCTGTGGGCCATGGAGCGCGGCGGCGCGTTCAAGGGGCGCTATCACGTGCTGGGCGGCCTGCTGTCGGCGCTGGACGGCGTGGGGCCCGAGGCGCTGAGGGTGGGTGAACTGCTGGGCCGGGCCAGCAACAGCGAGATCTCCGAGGTCATCCTGGCCCTGCCGGCCACGGTCGACGGCCAGACCACGGCCCACTACCTGGCCGACCGCCTGGCGCCGACGGGGGTCTCGGTGACCATGCTGGCGCGCGGCGTGCCGGTCGGCGGCGACCTGGACTGGCTGGACGACGGGACGATCGCCCAGGCGCTGAGGGCGCGGCGGCCGGCCTGACGTTGTTGTCGACCGCGCCGCGCCCCTTTGGCATCACAAGGACCTGGCCGCAGATTCGGCCGTCGCGTGAGAGGATCGCAAGATGGTGGACGCCGGCCCCGAGATCGAAGCCCATCATCACGGTCATACCGGCCACCGCTGGCTGGACGTCCTGCTGGGCGTTTCGGCCATGGTCATTTCGGTGGCCTCGCTGTTCCTCGCCATCCATCACGGCCACACCATGGAGAAGATGGTCGAGGCCAGCACCTGGCCCTATGTCGAGATCAGCTTCTCCAACGCCACGGTCGACGGCCGTCCGGTCGCCAAGCTCGACGTGATCAACAGCGGCGTCGGTCCGGCCCGGATCGAGACGACCGAGATGTTCTTCCAGGGCAAGGCCATGGCTTCGCGCCACGCCCTGGTGAAGGCCATGGCCCGCTCGGACCAGATGAAGGTGCTCAGCTCCACCGTCAGCGACCGCGTGCTGCGGGCCGGCGACACGATCCCCGCCCTGCAGACCGACCCGGGGATGGCCGCCTCGCCCGCCTATTTCCAGCACTTCCAGGAGAACCTGTCCCAGGTCACCAGCCGCATCTGCTATTGCTCGGTGCTGGAGCAATGCTGGCTGCGCGACAGCCGGCAGCCCAAGCCGGAGAAGGTCAAGGCCTGCCCGAAGCCGGCCGTGCCCTACGAAAGCTAGGGGGGGGGCAAGAGGGGGTTCTTCAAACCCCCGACTCCGGCTAAGAACGGAGCATGAACTTTTCCGATCCGTTCCTGATCCTGGCCCTGGTCCTGCTGGTGGTGGCGTTCGCCGCCGCCGCGGTCGCCGTCTGGGCCCTGCGTCGGGCCGCCGCCGCCGAGGCCAAGGCCTGGGACCTGAACGCCCGGCTGGTCCAGGCCGACGAGCGGGCCCGGCTGCTGGAGGACCAGACGGCCACCCAGGGCGAGCTGATCCGCGCCCAGGCCGCCCAGCAGGCGACCATGACCGCCAACACCGTGGCCGAGGCGCTGATCAAGCGCACCGAGGAGAACTTCAAGAGCCGCGAACTGCTCAGCCAGCAGCGGCTGGAGGCCCAGCTCAAGCCCGTGGCCGAGACCCTGGCCAAGTTCGAGGCCCAGGTCACCGCCGTCGAGAAGGCCCGCGCCGAGGAGACCGGCGGGCTGAAGGCCCAGATCGCCGCCCTGATGGAGGCCTCGACCGCCACCCAGTTCGAGGCCCGCAAGCTGTCGGCCGCCCTGCGGCGCGGGGCCGGCGTCCAGGGCCGCTGGGGCGAGCAGACCCTGCGCAACGTTCTCGAGGCCGCGGGCCTCAACACCCGCTTCGACTTCGAGGAGCAGTTCAGCGTCGACAGCGACGAGGGCCGCCGCCGCCCCGACGTCAAGGTCAAGATGCCGGGCGGCGGGGTGTTCGTGATCGACGCCAAGTGCTCGCTGAACGCCTTCCTCGAGGCCCAGGAGGCGACCGAGGAGCACCTGCGGGAAAGCGCCCTGGCCCGCCACGCCGCCAGCGTCCGCGCCCACATGCAGAGCCTTTCCGCGAAGGCCTACTGGGACCAGTTCGCCAGCGAGGGCTCGCCCGACTTCGTGGCCATGTTCGTGCCCGGCGACGGCTTCCTGGCCGCGGCCCTGGACCGCCTGCCCGACCTGATGACCGAGGCCATGGACCGCCGGGTGCTGCTGGTCACCCCCACCACCCTGTTCGCCCTCTGCAAAGCTGTTGCGTATGGCTGGCGGGCCGAGGACCAGGCCAAGAACGCCGCCGCCATCGTCGCCGTGGGCCGCGAGCTCTACAAGCGCATCGCCGTGATGGGGGCCCACGCCGGCTCGGTCGGCAAGGCGCTGGAGGCGGCGGTCGGCCGCTACAACCAGTTCGTCGGCTCGCTGGAAAGCCAGGTCCTGACCCAGGCCCGCCGCTTCGAGGACCTGTCGGTCGACCACGAGGGCAAGGAGATCGCCGAGCTGACGCCGGTCGAGAACGCCGTGCGGCCGCTGGTCAAGCTGGCGGGCGAGGCGCCCGACGAGGCGCCGGTTGCGGGGTTGCAAGCTAAGCCATAAGCTGACGACATGATCTTCCTGGCCTGCGCCGGCGCCATCATCGCGTCGCTCTACATGCTGCTGACCCAAGGCCTGATCGTGCTCAACGCGCGGCGGACCGGCGTGCTGGTCAGCAAGTCCTACGGCAAGGCCAAGATTGAGCGGGCGGTGGACGCCGAGCGCTTCGACAGGCTGCTGCGCGGCCGCACCAAGGCCCTCGGTGGTCCGGCGCTGATCTTGCTCGGCGCGATCGGCCTGCTGGCCTATCAGATCCTGGCGATGGTCCTGGCCGCCTGAGGTCGCACCCGCGCCCTTCGGTCACCTTGACGCTGAACGGCGCGAACCTTACGTGACTGTCGTCATGGCCATCCGTCGCATCCTCACCGTCGATAACGCCGCCGATCTGGCGGTCCTCAAGCAGGTCTCCAAGGACGTGCCCGCCGTCGACGACGCCCTGCGCGCCCTGATGGACGACATGCTGGAGACCATGTACGACGCCCCCGGCATCGGCCTGGCGGCCGTGCAGGTCGGCGAGCTGGTCAATGTCATCGTCATGGACCTGGCCCGCGAGGGCGAGGCGCCGGCGCCCCGCTACTTCGTCAATCCGAAGATCATCTGGGAGTCCGAGGAGCTGTTCTCGTACGAGGAAGGCTGCCTGTCGGTGCCCGAGGTCTACGACGCCGTCGAGCGTCCGGCCCGCGTCAAGATCAGCTACCTGAACTACCAGGGCGAGCCGGTCGAGGAAGAGGCGCACGACCTGTTCGCGGTCTGCATCCAGCACGAGATGGACCACCTCAAGGGCGTGCTGTTCATCGACCACCTGTCGCGCCTGAAGCGCGACCGGGCGATCAGCAAGGTCAAGAAGGCCCGCCGGGCGGCGTGACCCCCTCCGGCCCTTCGGGCCACCTCCCCCAGAGGGGGAGGATCTAAGCCGTGCAGATGCTCCCCCTCTGGGGGAGCTGTCGGCGAAGCCGACTGAGGGGCTTACCGCGTCGCCTCGTGGACTTCCTTCTTGGCGTTCGAGCCGGCCTTCTTGGCGTCGGCGTTGAGGTCGGCCGCGGCTTCCTTGGTTTCCGCGCCGGCCTTGGCGCCGACCTCCTGGGCCTTGTCGACCGCCTTGCCGGCCGCGACCTTGGCGTCGGCGGCGGCTTCCTCGGTGCTTTCCTTCAGCGCCGTGCCGGCCTGCTTGACGTCGGGGTCGTTCTTGATGTCGGTCGCCGCCTGCTTGATCTCGGAACCGGCGGCCTTGGCGCCTTCCTTGATCTGGGTGGCGTGCTCGTCGGAGCAGGCGGCCAGCGACAGGGCGGCCAGGCCGGCGGCGGCGAACAGGGCGATGGAGCGCATGGCTTTTCCTCCTGGAAAGGGTCGCCCATAGAACGGCGCTCTACGGTCGAGGTTCCGACACTGCGGCGCCCCTCTTTCCTGGCCAGCCTTCCTAAGACCCGCCGGGCCGTCTAAACCTCCGCCATGCGCCTCGCCTTCCTCGGAACCCCCGAATTCTCCGTCGCCTGCCTGGCCGAACTGGTCGCCGCCGGCCACGAGATCGCCTGCGTCTATTCCCAGCCGCCCGCCCCGCGCGGCCGTGGCCAGGACCTGAAGCCGTCTCCCGTCCACGCCTTCGCCGAAAGCCTGGGCCTGCCGGTGCGCACGCCGGCGTCGATGAAGACGGTCGAGGAGATCGAGGCCTTCCGCGCCCTCGACCTCGACGCCGCCGTGGTGGTGGCCTTCGGCCAGATCCTGGTCCGCGACGTGCTGGAGGCCCCGCGCCTGGGCTGCTTCAACCTGCACGCCAGCCTGCTGCCCCGCTGGCGCGGCGCCGCGCCGATCCAGCGGGCGATCATGGCCGGCGACGCGGTGACCGGCGTCCAGGTGATGCGGATGAGCGAGGGCCTGGATGAAGGCCCGGTGCTGATGGGCGAGCAGGTGCGGATCGACGCCCTGGAGACCGCCGGGACCCTGCACGACAAGCTGGCGGCCGTCGGCGCGCGCCTGCTGCCCATCGCCCTGGGGGCCATCGAGCGCGGCGCGGCCCGCGAGGTCCCGCAGGCCAAGGACGGCGTGACCTACGCCAGGAAGATCAAGGCCGCCGAGGCCCGCATCGACTGGACCCGCCCGGCCGCCGAGGTCGACCGCCACATCCGCGGGCTTTCCCCGTTCCCCGGAGCCTGGTTCGAGGCCCCGTCGGACAAGGGCCCGGTGCGCGTGAAGGCCCTGCTGTCGCGGGTCGAGGATGGTGACGGCCTGCCCGGCGCCGTCCTGGACGACGCCCTGTTGATCGCCTGCGGCGCCCATGGCGAGGGGGACGCGGTGCGCCTGCTCAGGGCCCAGCGCGAGGGCAAGGGCGCGCAGGACGCCGAGGTCTTCGTGCGCGGCTTTCCGCTGGCGGCCGGGACGGTCCTGGCCTGATGCCCCGCTACCGCCTGACGATCGAATATGACGGCCGGCCCTATAACGGCTTCCAGGCCCAGGCCGCGCAGCCGTCGGTGCAGGGCGCGATCGAGGCGGCGGTGAAGGCTTTCAGCGGCCAGGCGATCCGCATCGCCGCCGCCGGCCGCACCGACACCGGCGTCCACGCCACGGGCCAGGTGGTGCAGGTCGACCTCGAGCGCGACTGGCCGGCGCGGACGGTGATGAACGCGCTCAACGCCCACCTGACGCGCGAGGCGGTCAGCGTCTTGGACTGCGCGGTCGCGCCGGAGGGCTGGCACGCCCGGTTCTCGGCCAACGAACGGCGCTACCTCTACCGCATCCTCAACCGCCCCGCCCCGCCGGCCCTGGACCAGGGCAAGGTCTGGCACATGAAGAAGGCGATGGACGCCGAGGCCATGCACGCCGCCGCCCAGGCCCTGGTGGGCCTGCACGACTTCACCACCTTCCGCGACATGGCCTGCCAGTCGAAGTCGCCGGTCAAGACGCTGGACGTGGCGCGGGTGTTCCGCGTCGGCGACGAGGTCCATCTGGTGTTCGAGGCCCGCTCGTTCCTGCACCGCCAGGTGCGGTCGATGACCGGCACCCTGGCCGAGGTCGGGGTCGGGCGGTGGACGGCTCAGGACGTGCGCGACGCGCTGGAGGCCAGGAACCGCACGGCCTGCGGGCCGGTGGCGCCGTCCGACGGGCTCTACCTGACGGGGGTCGGCTACGAGGGCGAGGGCTAGGGGGATCATGTGATCCGGATTTCCCCTTTGATCCGTCATCCCGGGCGCAAGACCTCGTGCCCACCGGAATCGACAGGCGCTGGCGGTGATGATCTGAACGTCCGCTTGCTGGCAGGATGCCAATGAGGAATTTCGACCCAAGTCGGACCTCTGGGCCACCTCCCCCAGAGGGGGAGGAGAGGGCCGCCATCCACCCTTCAACGACCTTGGCGATGTCCGCTCAGAGGCCGACCACCAAATGTCGGGTTTACGCGTCGGCCTAATTTCCGGACCCGACCCTTGCCGACCTTGCCGACCCCCATCTGCGAGCTGTCAAAAGCTTAACTTGCGACACCGCGCCAAGCGGCCGAGCTTGCGGCATGCGCATTTTCCTGTCGGCCGTTCTGTCACTGATACTGTCGGTCGCCCAGACCGTGCCCGCAGCCGCCAAGACTGCCCGGGTCGAGTCTCGTCTTGCCGAGACAATCGACGGCTATGTTCGAAATCGGGGCTTCAACGGGGTGGTGCTCGTGGCCAATGCCGAGGGCGTGATCCTGCATCAGGCCAAGGGCCTATCCTCGCTTGAACAGGGCACAGAGCTTACCCCCAACGACGTCTTTCGTATCGGATCGCTGACAAAGCCGCTGACCGCTGTCCTTGTTCTGTCGCTCGTCAATGAAGGGCGGCTGCGTCTAGGCGGCTCACTCGGCGAATATCTTCCAGAACTCTATGCCGGTACGCCGGCCAGCGCTGTGACCGTCGAACAACTGCTGGCCCACACATCAGGACTGAAGGATGTGCCCGGGAACTATAATGATCCCTTCTGGCAGTCAGCGGCGCGGCAGACCTTTACGCCCGAGGTCTTCGCCAAGACCTGGATTCTGCCGGAAATTTCCAGCCCACCCGGCAAGTGGCGGTACAACAACAACGGCTTCTATCTTCTGGGACTGATCGTGGAACGGGTGACCGGGACACCCTATGCGGAGGCCCTTCGACAACGCGTCCTGGCTCCCGCCGGCATGACGCACAGCGGCGTCTATGATGTCAGTACGGTCGTGCCGCACCTGGCGAGCGGCTACGCGCGGTCGAACTTCGGCGTGATGGAACGGCCTATGATCATCGACCCGACGGTCAGCTATGCGGCGGCGGGAACCTACTCCAACGCAGACGACCTGCTTGCCTTCAGCAAGGCTCTGGCGACCGATCGGCTGCTGCCGGCCGACCTGAAGGCGCGCATGTTCACCGACGACGGCGACCAATACGGTCTGGGCTGGGGCGTTGAGCGTTGGCCTGCCAAGGAGGGTGAACTCGTGACCGTTCAAACGCACACGGGCAGCATCCCAGGATACCAAAGTCTGTTCGCCCGGGCAGACGACGGCACCGTGATCGTGATCCTCGACAACTTCTGGCAGGGCGCGACCGTCCTCGAGATGGGACACGATCTGTTCGCCGTCGCTCGCGGCGGCCCCGCGCGCGCGCCCAAACGGCTGCTTAGCGACCTGCTCACCCCCATCGCGGCGCGCGACGACGTCGATGCCATGGAGATCGCCTTCCGCTCGGCGCCAATTGAGGGAGCTGATGCCTATGACGTCAGCGAAGGTGCGCTCAACAGCCTTGGCTACAGCCTGCTTCGCAAGGGCTTCAAGGCCCCCGCGCTTCGGGTTTTCGAGTGGAATGTCGCGGCGCACCCGCAGTCGGCCAACGTCCATGACAGCCTCGGCGAGGCCTACCTTGGCGCAGGCCGCCGGGACGATGCGCGGCGAAGCTACGAGAACGCCCTTCGCCTGGATCCGTCCAGCACCAGTGCGAAAGCCGCGCTCGCCGGGCTGTGAACCTCGAGGCGCAAGTGTGTCTGCTGCCTCAGGCCTGAGCGTCCGCTTTCCACCGATTGTGTTGAAAAAGTCGACCTACCGATTTTATAGCCATATTTTCAGCACGAATATTGCCGGACGATTTAGTGTGGCGAGATTCTTAATCGGCGGTGAGAACGTTCGCGCACAGATTTGCCTCGCTCGCTGAACCCGGCGGACTTTTTCAACACCATCCACCCATCACAGACTCTCAAAACGTCCGCTTGGCGCAAGCCCGCATCCGCTCCGGATGGGGTCTCGCCGTTGCGTGCGGATTGTGGGCAACTCAGCCCTTTCCCTTCCTTGCTTGTCATTCCCGCCCCTCGTGGCGGGAACCCTTGGTTCAGCTGACGGTGGGGCGCCGTGGCGCGCCATCCCTCCGCACCCGCGGCGGACAGAGGGGGCCCGGGCACAAGGCCCGGGATGACGGATGTATTTGTAACCGCGCGGAAAGACTGACTGCGCCTACCCCGTCATCCCGGAAGCGGCCGAACCGCCATCCGGGATGCGAGGGCCGGCGTCAGTCCATCAGCTCGGCGGGGACCTTGCCGCCGTTCTCCGACAGCTTCTTGATCACCTGCTTGTGCAGCCAGATGTTCATCGCGGCGCTGTCGTTCTTGTCGCCGGTGTAGCCCAGTTCGTCGGCCAGTTCCTTGCGCTCGGCCAGGCTCGACTCCAGGCCCACCAGCTTCATCAGGTCGACGATCGAGTGACGCCAGTCCAGCTTCTGGCCGGCGTTGGCGGCCAGGTCGTCCAGCGAGGCGGTGACGTCGACGGCCTGCGGCGGCGGGGCGGGCGCGACGGCCACGGCGGCGGGGGCCTGGGTCTGCGTCTGGGCCGGGGGCGGGGTGGGAGCCGGCGCGGCGGCCGCCGCCTTGGGCTTGTGATGGAAGATCTTGTCCATGATGGTGCTGAAGATGCTCATGTCGCCGGGCTCCTGGAGGGTGAGGCGCGACACCAACGCCCCAGACTCCCGGGCGTTCGAACCTTGACTACAGCACCGAGCAATTGGTCAGCTGGCTGAACCGCTCCAGGGCCACGGTCCCGACGACCGAGGTGCCGAACCGGTCCAGCTCCGGCGACCATACGGCGATGGCCGCCTTGCCCGGCACGATGGCGACGACGCCGCCGCCGACCCCGCTCTTGGCCGGCAGGCCGACGCGGTAGGCGAAGCTGCCGACGCTGTCATAGATGCCGCAGGTCAGCAGCAGGGCGTTCAGGCGCCGGGTCAGGCGCTCGGGAAAGATGGTCTCCTCGACGACCGGCGAGAAACCGCCGGCCGCCAGGGGCAGCATGGCCCGGGCCAGCTGGCGGCAGCTCATGGTCAGGGCGCACTGGCGGCAATAGGCGGCGACCACCGCCTCGGGATCGTGGCGGATCGTGCCCTTGCCGCGCATCAGGCGATGGCCCGGTTCTGCCAGGCGTGGGCCAGTTCCGAGGCCGCCACCGCCTCGTCGATCTCGACCTTCTCGCCGGCCAGGAAGCCGGCGAAGCCGCGCACCAGGGCTGGAGGGTCCTTGAACACGTCCATCAGCTGGTCGCAGATCGCCAGGGCCCCGGCGTTGATGAACGGGTTGCGCGGCACGCCCTCCTCGGCCTCCAGCTGGGAGAGGTGGTTGAACGGCGTGCCCGACGGCTCCTTGCCGACCCGGGTCCAGACCTCGTCGCCGAAGCGGTTCAGCGCCAGCCCGAGAGAGAACACCTTGGTGATGCTCTGGACCGAAAAGCCCTCGTCGGCGTCGCCGACCACGGCCTCCTCGCCCGAGACCAGCCGCACGGCCATGCCGAACTTGGTCGGCGGCACGCAGGCCAGCTGCGGGATGTAGTCGGCGGGCCGGCCCTTGCCGAAGTGCGGCTTCACCAGCACGGCCACCTCGGCCAGGACGTCGGCGATCGAGAGTTCGTCCATCGCCGTTCCCCCGAGGCTAGGCCGCGAAGGCCGTGAAATAGCGGCCGATCAGGGCTTGGTAGATGTTGGCCAGGTCGCGGACCTCCTGCACCGGAACGCGCTCGTCGACCGCGTGCATGGTGGCCCCGACCAGGCCGAACTCGACCACCGGGCACAGGCTGCGGATGAACCGGGCGTCGCTGGTGCCGCCGGTGGTGGACAGCTCGGGTACGCGGCCGGTGGCGTCGCCCACGGCCCCGACGATCACGTCGGTGAAGGCGCCCGGCTCGGTCAGGAAGGCCTCGCCGCTGATCTTGCACAGCGCCTCGACCCGGCCGGAGAAGCCCTCGGCGGCCTCGCGGCACTCGTGCTCGATCCAGGCGGCCAGGTCCTTGCCCTGGTGGGCCGGGTTGAAGCGGATGTTGATCCGGGCCTTGGCGCTGGCGGGAATGACGTTGGTGGCGGTGTTGCCGACGTCGACCGTGGTCACCTCCAGGTTCGACGGCTGGAAGCCCGTATAGCCCGCGTCCAGCACCCGGCTCTGCAGGCGCGACAGGATGTCGACCATCACCGGGATCGGGTTGGCGGCGCGGTGCGGATAGGCCACGTGGCCCTGCCTGCCGTCGACGGCGATCCAGGCGTTGATGCTGCCGCGCCGGCCGATCTTGACCATGTCGCCCAGCAGGTTGGCGCTGGTCGGCTCGCCGACGATGCAGTGGTCGATGATCTCGCCCTCGGCGGCCAGCGCCTGGACGACCTTGACGGTGCCGTCCTCGGCCACGCCCTCCTCGTCGCCGGTGATCAGGAAGCTGAGCGAGCCGGGCAGGTCGCGCGGCAGGTTCGAGACGGCGGCGACGAAGGCGGCGATGGCGCTCTTCATGTCGACCGCGCCGCGGCCGTAGAGCACGCCGTCCTTGATCTCGGCCTCGAACGGGCCGGCGGTCCAGGCCGCGTTGTCGCCCACCGGCACCACGTCGGTATGGCCCGCGAAGCAGAGGTTGGGCCGCGCCGTCCCGCGCCGGGCGTAGAGGTTCTCGATCTCGCCGAACCTCATGCGGCGGCACGTGAAACCCAAGGCTTCCAACTGGCGTTGCAGCACGTCCATCGCCCCTTCGTCGGCCGGGGTCACGGACGGACGGCGGATCAGGGCCTGGGCCAGGGCGACGGGGTCGATGCTGACGGTATCGGGAGCGGGGCTGGTCATCATCCTGCCTTTAGGCTTCCCTCCGACGGGACGCAAACCACGCACGCTTCTTCCACGGATTCCCATGCCCAAGATCGACATCGCCGCCGCGCCCCACCGCGAGGGCAGCAACTATCCCGCGCCGTTCGACGCGCCCTGCCTGGGCCGCAGGCGCTGGGCCCTGGGCGACGCGGCCGGGCTGGACCAGTTCGGGGTCAACCTGATGCGCCTGCCACCGGGCCAGTGGAGCAGCCAGCGTCACTGGCACTCGGCCGAGGACGAGTTCGTCTGGGTGGTCGAGGGCGAGGTGGTGCTGGTCGAGGACGGGAGCGAGACGGTCCTGCGGGCCGGCGACTGCGCGGGCTTCAAGGCCGGGGTCGCCAACGGCCACCACCTGCAGAACCGCTCGGACCGCGAGGCGGTGCTGCTGGAGATGGGCTCGCGCCGCCCGGACCAGGACGCCTGCACCTATCCGGACATCGACATGGTGGCGCGGGCGGGGGAGGATGGCTACCGGCGCAAGGATGGGACGCCGTATCCCGTCCCAGGCTAAGGCGTCAGGGCGCAGGGACGGGATCGGCCAGCCAGGCGCGGTTGGAGGCAGGCCGCGGGCCGAACCGGTTGGCCCCACGCGTGCCGCGACGAAAGCCAAGTTCGATCCAGGCCCAGACCTCCAGCGCCAGGCCGCCCAAGGACAGCGGAAGCGCCGCCAGAAGGCCCGCCGCCCCGAAGGCGCCGGCCAGCCCGTGGGCGGCGCTCAGCAGGAGATAGGGTCCGACGCTGAACGGCAGTATCCACCAGCCGGAGCGATCGCGGTCGTGCAGCCGGCGGACGCCGACGTAGATCGCCGCGGCGACGATCGGCACGATCAACATCAGCGGCGCCAGGCCCAGCCGGCCCCCGGCCATGGTCGTGAACATGGTCAGGCACCAGACCATGGCCGCGCCGAGAGACTGCACGACCTGGAAACGCCAGAAGCCCAGCCGCGAGACCCGGCCGGATATGCTGAACACGCGCGGCAATAGCTTCATCATGCCCTGATCCCCCATGGCTCAGCTATAGGGCGAGAGGCGCCGCGCTGGCTAGTCCGCGCGGCGATGGCGCAAAGGCGCGCAGGCCGTCGACTGCTTCGGTCATCGTTGGTCGGGCCGCCGGTTGAGCGACCACGCAGCGTCGCTGCAGTTCGATCAGCCCTGCCGGCGTCGCCGCGGCGGCGTCGCAACGTTCCAGCAGTTCGCCCAGCAGCCGTCCCCAGGCCAGGACGTCCAGCCGTTCCAGAGGGGCCCCGGGGCCGCCGGGCAGGAACGAGGCCCCGCCCAGGTCGCTGAGCACGGCCTGGCCGGTCGCGCCGTCCCACAGCGTGTTGTGGGCGTAGAGGTCGCCGTGCGACAGGCCCCTGGCGTGCAGGTGGGCCGCGCCGGTCGCCACGTCGCGGGCGATGCGCAGCGCCACGTCCAGGTCGAGGCGCAAGGCCGGGTCATAGACGTCGCGGCTGCAGCTTTCCGGGCTGGGTGGTCCGGCCAGCACCCGCCAGTCCGGCGGCAGCAGGGCCATCAGCAGGCCCTGGGCGTCGTCGGGGTGGTCGACCAGTCGGCCCAGGGCGCCGGTCAGGTTCGGATGCTCGCCGGCGGCCAGGCAGGCGGCCATCTCGCGCTCGGGCAGGCCGTCGCTGGTCATCGCGCCCTTGAACAGCTTCAGGGCCACGGGACGGGTCTGGGCGCCGTCGATCCAGTCGGCCGCCTGGACCTGGCCCGAGGCGCCTTCGCCCAGCGGCCGGCCCGGCCGCAAGGCCGACCAGGCGACCGTGCGACCCGGGGGCGGCGCGCCGTGGTCGAACGGATTGCCAGCCCAGGCCAGCCAGGCCAGGCTCGGCGCCTCGGCCAGCCAGCCGGGCAGCGCCTCGAAGCGATTGGCCGACAGGCGCAGCAGCTCCAGCCGCGCATGGCCGGCCAGGCTGCCGGGCAGGGCCTGCAGGCGATTGCCCGACAGCATCAGCTTCTGGAGCGCGGGCCGTTCGCCCAGGGCGTCGGGCAGGGCTTCCAGGGCGTTGTCGGTCAGGGTCAGCCAGCGGAGGACCGGGGGCAGGGCTTCGGCCGGGACCTCCCGCAGGCCGCAGCCGCGAAAGCCGACCTGGCTCAGCGACGCGCAGTCGCCCAGACCGGGCGGCAGCCGCTCGAACCGGTTGCCCGAGCAGAACAGCACCCGCAGCCGGGTCAGCCGGCCCAGGTCGTCGGGCAGGTCGGTCAGGGCGTTGCCGCCCAGGTCCAGCACCTCCAGCGTGTCGGCCAGGCCGAAGATCTCGCGCGGGAACTCGGTCAGGCCTTCGCGCAGGGTGAGTTCGCGGGCGCCGGCCAGGTCGCCGTCGCGCAGGGCGTTCAGGGTCTGGCCGGGCATGCCGTGGTCCTTGGCGTCAGGGTGGAGGCCCCCTCAGTCGGCTTCGCCGACAGCTCCCCCAGAGGGGGAGCATCTATTCAGTGCGGCGGCGGTTATCAGATCCTCCCCCTCCGGGGGAGGTGGCCCGAAGGGCCGGAGGGGGGCGGCCTAGTCGCGCAGCAGGTCGTTGATCGAGGTCTTGGACCGGGTCTTGGCGTCGACCGTCTTGACGATCACCGCGCAGTAGAGGCCGGGGCCGCCCTTGGGATCGGGCAGATTGCCGGGCACCACGACGCTGTAGGGCGGCACCTTGCCGATGTGGACCGCTCCGGTGGCGCGGTCGACGATCTTGGTCGAGGCGCTGATGAACACGCCCATCGAGAGCACCGAGCCCTCGCCGACCACGACGCCTTCCACCACTTCCGAACGGGCGCCGATGAAGCAGTCGTCCTCGATGATGGTCGGATTGGCCTGCAGGGGCTCCAGCACGCCGCCGATGCCGACGCCGCCCGACAGGTGGACGCGCTTGCCGATCTGGGCGCACGAGCCGACCGTCACCCAGGTGTCGACCATGGTGCTGTCGTCCACATAGGCGCCGATGTTCACGAACGACGGCATCAGGATGACGTTCTTGCCGACATAGGCGCCGCGGCGGACGATCGAGCCGGGCACGGCGCGGAAGCCGGCGGCCTCGAACTGCGGGGCGTCCCAGCCGTCGAACTTGTTGGGGACCTTGTCCCACCACGGGCCCACGGCGCCGCCCAGGGTCCCGGCGTGCATGACCTTGTTGGGGTTCAGGCGGAACGACAGCAGCACGGCCTTCTTCAGCCACTGGTGGGTGGTCCACTCGCCGTCGATCTTCTCCGACACCCGGGCCTTGCCGGCGTCGATCAGCAGCAGGGTCTCCTCGACCGCCGTGCGCACCGGGCCGGTGGTGGCGGTGGAGACGCCGTCGCGGGCCTCCCAGGCGGCTTCGACTTCGGCTTGCAGGTCGGCGAGGGTCAGGGCGGTCATGTCAGGCTTCCTTCAGGCGCGCCGAGGTCAGGAACCCGGCGAGGTCGTGCGTGCGGTGATGGACGAAGTCGGCGGTCGAGGCGGCCGCGTGGGCGCCGACCAGGACGGTGGTCATACCCATGAGGGCGGCGGGGGCCAGGTTCTTCTCGCTGTCCTCGAAGAAGGCCGTGGCCGGCGGGGCGAAGGCGTGGCGGGCCACCACCTTCTCGAACGTCGCCATGGCGGGCTTGGGGATGTAGTCGGCCGTCTCGATGGCGAAGACGTCCTCGAACAGGTGCGCCAGGCCCAGGTGCGCCAACACCCGCTCGGCGTGGCCCAGCGAGCCGTTGGTGAACACCAGGCGCCGGCCGGGCAGGGCCGCCACGGCCGCCTGCAGCGCCGGGTCGGGCGTCAGCCGGTCCATCGAGACGTCGTGCACCTCGTCGAGGAACGCCTTGGGCTCCAGGCCGTGATGGGCCATCAGCCCGGCCAGGGTGGTGCCGTGCTCGAGGTAGTAGCGCTTCTGGATCGCCCGGGCCTCTTCGCGGGGCAGGCCGGTGGTCCGCTCCATGAAGTCGGTCATCTTGCCCTCGATCAGGGCCATGAACTCGCATTCGGCCGGATAGAGGGTGTTGTCCAGGTCGAACAGCCAGGTCTCGACATGCGCGAGATCGACCGTCATTTCGAGATCAGCGTACCCGCGCCATGCTCGCTGAACAGTTCGACCAGCATGGCGTGGGGACGGCGCCCGTCCAGGATGACCACGGCCTCGACGCCCGATTCCACGGCGTGGATGGCGTTCTCCAGCTTGGGGATCATGCCGCCGGTGGCGACGCCCGACGTGATCAGCTCGCGGGCCTCGTCCAGCGTCATCTGGCGGATCAGCTCGCCGTTGGCGTCGAGCACGCCCTTGATGTCGGTCAGCATCAGCATCCGCTTGGCCTTCAGGGCGCCCGCCAGGGCGCCGGCCACGGTGTCGGCGTTGATGTTGAAGGTCTCGCCCTGGGCCGAGACGCCGATCGGGGCGATCACCGGGATGTAGTCGGTTTCCGAGGTCAGCAGGGCCTGGATCAGGTGCGGGTCGACCTTGGTCGGCTCGCCCACGAAGCCCAGGTCGACGGCCTGCTCGATGTTGCTGTCCGGATCCTTGCGGGTGCGGGTCACCTTCTCGGCGGTGATCAGGCGGGCGTCCTTGCCCGACAGGCCCACGCCGCGCACGTCGGCCTCGGCGCCGGCCTGGGTGATCCAGCTGGCGATTTCCTTGTTGATGGCGCCCGACAGCACCATCTCGGCCACTTCCATGGTGGCTTCGTCGGTGACGCGCAGCCCGTCGACGAAGGTCGACTTCACGCCGGCCTTGTCGAGCATGCGGCTGATCTGCGGGCCGCCGCCGTGCACCACGACGGGGTGCACGCCCAGCAGCTTGAGCAGCACGACGTCGGCCGCGAACAGCTTGGCCACCTGCTCCTGGCCCATGGCGTGGCCGCCATATTTGATGACCACCGTCTCGCGGTCGTAGATCTGGATATAGGGCAGGGCTTCGGCCAGGGTCTTGGCCGTGGCCCAGCCCGCTTCCTCGGCGACGTCGGTCAAGGCGGCGGTCCTGTAAGGCGAAAGGCGCGCCTCGATAGCGGACCCCGTCCCCCCTGTCACCAAAAACGGCGGCTCAGGGGCGAGGCGGGACCGGGACCAACGGCGGCGGCGGGAGCGGCGTCATCGGCGGCTTGGCCTCGCCGGCCTTGCAGACGCACTCACAGGGCGCCGTGGTCATGACGGGGCTCTGGCCCGTGGGGCAGGCCTTGAAGCTGCATTGGGCCTTCTTGGCGTCGCATTGGAGGGCCTGGATCGCCTCCAGGCTGCCCGGAGCCGGCGACTGCTGCGCCCAGGCCGAAGTCGAGAGGAGCGCGGCCAGGACGGCGGCGCCGGCGAGATGTTTCCGGTTCATGGAAGGCCCCTGGGTGCGAGCGGCTCCCCCGAAAACGGCCGCTGCGATCCGACCCAGCCTCTACTGTCGCGCTTCCCGGATCAAGTAACGTTGTTATCGATCGGAGTCCTTGCGTCCGAACCGCCACTTCAGGGCCAGCACCGCGCCGGACATCAGCAGACAGGCGGTGTTGGAGGCGATCACCGGCCAGGCCTTGATCAGCACGCCGTAGGCGATCCAGCACGCGAAGCCCGTGACGGTGACCAGATAGGTGCGCAGCGACACCGACTCCGCGTCCTTCTCCTTCCAGATCTTGACGATCTGCGGGGCGAAGCTGGTGATCGACAGCAGGGCGGCGGCCGTCCCCACGACCGAGGCGATCAGCGGAACGCCCATCGCCTAGCCGGTGGCGCGGGCCAGGCCCGGCAGGCCCCAACGCTGGGCGTAGGCCGGGGCCAGTTCCAGGCCGACCGGCGGCGGGCCGGGCGCCTGGCCCTCGCGCAGGCAAACCGTCAGATAGGTCAGGGCGGTCTTCACGCCGTGCTCGGAATAGGGCTTGCCGATCACCCCGCAGGCGCCGGCGAAGTCGTCGGGCAGGCGCTTGACGTTGGCGGTCATGAACAGGGCCACGCCGCCGCAGTCGTCGTGGATGGTGCGCGCCACCTCGACGCCGGTCGGACCGTCGCGCAGGTGGACGTCGACCAGGGCCAGGTCGGGGCGCAGGTCGCAGGCCAGGGCCTTGGCCTCGTCCGAGCTCATGGCCAGGCCCACGGCGTGGCAGCCGACCTCCTCGACCAGGAACTCCAGTTCCGTGGCCAGCAGGACCTCGTCTTCCACGATCAAAACGTCGAGCGGACGCTCGGTCATCACCTAATCCAAACCTTGTCTCAGTGATGGACGCCGTTGACCGGCAAGTGCACCACCACGCGGGTTCCAGGATCGGCGGGCGTGGTCTCCGAGCGCGCCTTCAACTGCTGGCACAGCAGCTGGACGATGGTCAGACCGAATCCGCCCGACGACGCGGAATTCCCCACCCCAACGCCGTTGTCGGCGATTTCGATCCGGAATTCGGCGTCCTGGCGGGTGATCCGCACCAGGATTTCGCCGGCGCGGCCGTCCATGGCCGCCCCCATGATCTCTGGCGGGAAGGCGTGGCGCAGGGCGTTGGAGAACAGCTCGCTGATCACCAGGGCCAGGGGCGCGGCCTTGGAGGCGGCGATGTCGATGCGCTCCAGGTCCAGGCTGACCTTGATGTCGTCGCGCCGGGCCGCGCCCATCATGTCGCTGACCAGGTCGCGCACGAAGGCCGAGACGTCGAAGCGCTCGACGTCCTCGCTCTGGAACAGGCGGCGGTGGACGGTGGCGATGGCGCTGACCCGCTCCAGCATGCCGCGCAGGCTGTTCTTGACCCCCGGATCGGTGACCCGGCGGTTCTGCAGCAGCAGCAGGGACGAGATGAGCTGGAGGTTGTTCTTGACCCGGTGGTCGACCTCGTGGAGCAGGGCGGTCTTCTGCTGCAGGGCCTGGGTCAGGTCGGCGGTGCGGGCGGCGACGGCCGCCTCCAGCCGGTCGCGGGTGTCGTCCAGCTCGAACTCCACGCGCTTCTTGTCGCTGACGTTCAGCTGGGAGCCGAAGAAGTAGACGATCTCGCTGTCCTTGCCGCGCACCGGCGACAGGTAGAGGGCGTTCCAGAAGGTGGAGCCGTCCTTGCGGTAGTTGAGGATGTCGATGGCGATATCCTCGCCGTTGGCGACGGCCGCGCTCAGCTTCTCGATCGCGGCCGGATCGGTGTCGGGTCCCTGCAGGAAGCGGCAGTTGCGGCCGATCACCTCGTCGCGGTGATAGCCGGTCAGGGCCAGGAAGGCGTTGTTGGCGAAGATGATCGGATGGTCGGGCTGGCGGGCGTCGGTGACGATCATGGCCATGCGGGTGGCGCGGATCGCCGCCGCGAACGGATCGCCGGCCCCATGCTCAGCCGCCAGTTCTTCCGCCGCCCGTTCCGACCGCAATATGTCCGTCATTCGCTGGACGCCCGACCTTTACGACATGCCCCGTGGCTCCCCAGAACGCCGTTTTGGCGGTCGGGTTCCAGACATTGACCCAAAACGCCGTCCCGCGAAACGCAAGACGGCGGAAACCCGAAGGTTCCCGCCGCCAGGGTCTGGAAGGTCGAGGCCGGCTTACCGGGGCTTGTAGATCCGGTCGAAGACGCCGCCGTCGTTGAAGTGGGTGGCCTGGGCCTTCTTCCAGCCGCCGAAGGTGTCGTCGATGGTCACCAGCGGGATCGACTTGAACTTGCCGGCGTACTTGGCGGCCGCCTGGGCGTTGCGCGGGCGGTAGTGGTTCTTGCCGATCAGGTCCTGGGCGATGGGGCTGTAGAGGAAGTTCAGATAGCCCTCGGCCACGACGCGGGTCTTGTGGCGGTCGACGTTCTTGTCGACCAGGGCCACCGGCGGCTCGGCCAGGATCGACAGCGACGGATAGACGATGTCGAACTTGCCCGGCAGCTCCTCCTGGGCGAGGTAGGCCTCGTTCTCCCAGGACAGCAGGACGTCGCCCAGGCCGCGCTGGGTGAAGCTGGTGGTCGCGCCGCGGGCGCCGGTGTCCAGCACGGGCACGTGCTTGAACAGCTCGGTGACGAAGGCCTCGGCCTTGGCGGGGTTGCCGCCCGGCTGCTTCAGGGCCCAGGCCCAGGCGGCCAGGTAGTTCCAGCGCGCGCCGCCCGAGGTCTTCGGGTTGGGGGTGATCACGTCGATGCCCGGCTTGATCAGGTCGCCCCAGTCCTTGATCTTCCAGGGATTGCCCTTGCGGACCAGGAACACGATCGTCGAGGTGTAGGGGGTCGAGTTCTGCGGCAGGCGCGACTGCCAGTTGGCCGGCAGCAGCTTGGCCTTGGCCGAGATCTCGTCGATGTCGTAGGCGAGCGCCAGGGTGACGACGTCGGCCTGCAGGCCGTCGATCACCGAGCGGGCCTGCTTGCCCGAACCGCCGTGAGACTGGTTGATGGTCAGGTCCTGGCCGACCTTGTCCTTCCAGTACTTGGCGTAGGCGGCGTTGATGTCCTTGTAGAGCTCGCGGGTCGGATCGTAGCTGACGTTCAGCAGGGTCACCGGCTTGGCGCCCTGGGCGTGGGCCGAACCGGCCAGGGCGGCGGGGACGGCCAGGGCCGCGGCGCCGGCGGTGGCCGAGCCCAGGAGGCCGCGACGCGTGGGGGCTTTGAGATCTTTGATCATGGCGATGTTGCTCGCGTGAGAAGGTGGATCTTTTGAACGCTTTGCGACCAGCCTGGCCCGGACTGGCGACGCCGCGGGAGGCGCCGGCCGGCGCCCCCGCGACGCGGGGACGCCGGTCCGCCTATTCCTAGAACGCGTACTGGCTGCGCAGGTTGACGGCCTTGTAGCTCTGGCCGATCTGGGCGCCGCTGGCGTCGCGACGGTCGACGTCGACGTCCAGATAGTCCAGCGAGAACTTGGTCACCGAATTGGGGAACCAGTTCAGGCCGACGGTGGCGATCTCCTGCACGCCGCCGCGCACGCGGTCGGCCGCGACGGTGGCGTATTCGTGGTGGTTGACGTCCAGCACCGAGTAGCGCGCCGCCAGTTCCCAGGCGCCCCACTGGCCCTTCTTCGGATCGAAGGGATTGTCGATGGCCGGGGCGTCGAAGGCGAAGTTGGCGGGATTGTACTTGCGCTGCTCGCCGGTCAGCACCCAGCCGCCTTCCACGTACCAGCCGTAGAACTTCGGATCGGTGACGTTGGCCGGCTTGTTGCGGCGGTCCAGCGCGATGTCGAAGTACTCGCCCTGGATCAGGAAGTTCTTCTTCTGGGCGGCCAGTTCGAAGCCGTAGTGGCGGGCGCCCGACGAGTCGATCGCGCCGGAGCTGACCAGGCGGGTGCCGTCGGTGCGCAGCTCGGGACGATCCTCGACCGTGATCGGATAGGCGCCGCCGGCGGCGATCTGGGCGGGCTGGGCGATCTTGCTGGCGTTGACGCCGACATGGGTCAGCCAGTCGTAGCCCTTGAACGGGATGAAGGCGACGCGGCCCACATAGCCCAGCTGCTCGTCGAAGGTGGCTCCGTCGCCGGTCTTGGCCCCGGTCACGGCGCCCGAGACGATCCAGCGCTCGCCGACGGCCTGGGCCTGCAGCGAGATGCGGCGGTCGGCGCCGGCCAGGCCGCGGGCGGCTTCGGCGCCGGCGGGGCGCTCGGGGAACAGCGAGCCGTTGGTCGAGGCGGCGTCCTCCAGGCCCAGGTTCGGCGCGAAGGCCCCGACCTTCACCTTGAACGGCGCGTAGTTGTACTGGAGGTAGATCTCCTGCAGCGCGCCCGGACCGTCGGTGCCCGAACCGCCGAAGTCCAGCAGGATGCCGTAGTCGAAGTTCTTGAAGGCCTTGCCGTCGACGCCCAGGCGGGCGCGGCGGAAGTTGGTGCCGCTGTTCAGGTCGCGGCCCACGGTGTTGGCCGGCAGGTTGCTGTCCTGGTTGTACCAGGTGGCGTCCAGCTGCATCACGGCGTGGATGTTGGCGCTGAAGGCGCCGTCGCCCGAGGCGATGGTGGGCTTGCCGTTGGCGACGCTGACGGTGGTCTGGGACTGGGCGGCGCGCACGTCCTTCAGGCTGGCGGCGGTCGCGGCCTTCAGGTCGGCGATCTGGCCGGACAGGGCCTCGATCTGGGCTTCCAGCGCCTCGATCCGGGCCTGCTGCTGCTCGGGCGTCAGGGTCTGGGCCTGCGCCGCGCCGGTCATGGCGACGAGCGAGGCTCCGCCGATCAGGGCCGCGCGCAGGGCTTTCTGTGTTCTGGTCATGGTCTTCCCCTCTCGACGCCCGGCCGGCGTCGCTGTTGCGGTGGACAAAAGACGATTATTCCTACGTGTTAAATAGAGATAAGGGCGCGGGGCTTTGAGTTTTCCTTCAGGCCCCTCGGCGAGGCCGATGTCGCCGTATGGTCAAGCTACTGGATTCCCGAACGAAAAAAGGCCCGCGCCGAAGCGCGGGCCTATTCGTCAGTGTTCGTCATGTTTGCCCCCGAAGTCCAGGGGGCGGCCCGAAGACTAGAACATCGCACGGCCGGTGAGCTTGAGATTGTAGCGTTTCTGCTTCTTGGCCGCCTCGGCGTTGGCTTCCAGCGCCAGATACGACATCGGCGTGCCGGCCCGCAGGGCGAAGCCCAGGGTGACCGCGCCGTCCTTGTCGTTGGCCGACGCCAGGGTCGCGGTGGGCGCGCCGGCGTAGGTGTAGCTGAAGGTCGTGTCGCCGATCTCGCCGGCCAGCAGCTGGCGATAGCCGACCCGCACTTCCGGACGCCACCACAGGTCGCGGCCGTAGTCGGCGCCGAGCACGATGCCGACGTCGCCGGTCAGGCCGTCGGATTTGCGCTTGTGGACGATCTGGTCGAAGCCGATCCCGCCGCCCGACTCCTTGCGCTCGCCTTCGCTCAGATAGAGGTAGTTCAGATAGCCTTCGGGGCGGACGAAGTAGCGGCCGCCGAACTTGGCCTCGTAGGCCGTGCCGGCGAAGGCGTTGAAGGTGTAGCCGTTCCACTTGGCGGTGTTGTGCAGCTGGACGTCGGCCGTGCCGTTGCCGTCCAGGTCGCCGGTGTTGAACGTCCGGTCGCCGTCGTACCAGCCGTAGCCGCCGCCGCCGCCCAGGTTCATGCGCCAGCCGCCGATCGCCCGGCGCCAGTAGGCGCCCAGCTGCAGGTAGTTGCCGGTGGTCTGCTCGCCCACCTTGGCGGCGATGTCGTGCTCTTCGATGCTGACGAAGGCCAGGGTGAGGCCCAGCGCGCCGCCGGCGTCGCCCATGGCCTCGTAGCCGCCGACGAAGCCGAAGGCCTGGGTGTCGGAGCCCATGGAGGTGTCGGTGTCGCGCCGCACCAGGGTGTTGATCTCCTGGACCCACAGGCTGTCGGGCCCGTAGCGGTCGCCCGGATCGGGCCGGAAGGCCGTGGCGGTCGCGATCGCGTGGGTGACGTCCTGCATGGCGGCGAAGAAGCCTTCGCCCTGGTCGGGCATCATCTGGTCGTAGAGGCCCAGATAGCCGTCGTGGGTGGTCTGGGCCAGGTAGGCCTTGGCGATGTTGGCGTCCTTGGTCAGCGCCGCGTTGGTGACGTCGAAGGCCGAGGTCTGGGCCTTGTTCATGCCGATCTCAGCCGCCGTGCGCTGGCGCACGTCGAGATAGACGTTGTTGGTGTCGACGCGGCTGCTGGCCACGTACATGTACGGCGTGCCGCCCAGCAGGTCCTGGTTGATCGTGCCGGCCGTCAGCGTGCCCGCCGTGATGACGGTGTAGCTGGTCGGGGCCGTCAGCAGGCTGTTCAGCCGCAGGCCCAGCTGGGCGCCGGACGCGATGTTGGCCGCGCCCGAGATCACCAGGTGGGTGTTCGTGCCCGACGCCGGGTCGGCGGTGAACAGCAGCTTGCTTTCCGCGCCCAGGGTCAGGCTGGTGGCGTTGATGGTCTCGGCGTTGGCCAGGCCCAGCGAGCCCTTGCCGACATTGATCGCCAGCTGGCCGTCCGAGTCGCGCAGGGCGCCGACCACGGCCGCGCCGCCGCTGATGTTCAGGGCGTCCGCCCCGGCGCCGAAGCTGATGTCGCCGATGACGACGCCGTTCTGGACGTTGAAGGTGTCGGCGCCGGAGCCGAAGTTGATGGCCCCCACGATCGACGGCTCGTCCGCGTCGTCCACGCCGTCGCCGTCCGCGTCGGGGTCGGCCACGCCGTCCTTGCCGTCGTCGCCGTCGTTGACGCCGTTCTGGGTCAGGGTGACGCCGGTGGTGTTGTGGCTGACGTCGATGGCGATCGCCTTGCCGGTGATCACCTCGTTGGTGGCGTCGTTGTCGGCGTCGTCCTTGTCGTCGGCGTCGTCGGTCGCGACGACCGAGGCGCTGATCCGGCCGGTGTTCTCGATGGTGGTCAGCGTGCCGGAATTGTCGATCACGCCGTAGGCGTTGCCCTTTTCGCCGCCCAGGGTGGCCGCGATCGATCCGGCGTTGCGCAGGGTGGTCATGGTCGCGCCGGCGTCGATGGCGACCCCGCGGGCGTCGAAATTGCCTTCCGAGATGCCGAAGACCGAGATCTGGCCCTTGTTCCACAGGGTCGGGACCGACGCGCCGGCCTTGACCTGGAAGGCGGTGGACGTGGCTTCGTAGGCGGTCGCGGTGACCGTGCTGTCGATGCGCGCGCCGCCGGCGAGGGTGGTGGTCTGACCAGCGTTGCCGCCGATCTGGATCGCGGTGGCCGAGACGCCGTCATAGACGCCGTTGGCCGTGACGCCGCCCTTGCTGACCAGGCCGTAGGCGTTGTCGCCCGTGCCCACCGCGCCGATGGCCACCGAATGGGTGTCCGAGCCGATCAGCAGGGTGGGGGCGGCGCCGTAGCTGACCAGGGCCGCCGTGCCTTCGCTGGCGTCGGCGACGCCGTCGCCGTCCTCGTCGGTCTTGGTCGAGTCGAGGTCCAGCGGCGGGACGTCCAGCAGCACGCCGCCGCTGACATTGGCGGTGACCCGCACGGCCGAACCGCCCTGCAGCAGGTCGTCGGCGTCGAGGATGGCGCGCAGTTCCTTGGTGGACGGGCGCGTGGTGTAGCGGTAGCCGGTCGCGCTCACGCCGCCCTGGACGACGAAGGCGCCGTTGACGTCGCCGTCGATCGCCACGCCGGTGGCGTTCAGGCCCGTCACGCTGGTGGAGCCGTTGATCGAGACCTTGCCGGTCACGGGGGCGGCCACGTGGACGCCGTAGGTGTTGTCGCCGGTGACGGTGATCGCGCCGCCGGTGGTCAGGTTGCCGACCAGGCCGCTCTCCAGCGAGATGCCGGCCGAATTGTTGCCTTCGATCGTGATCGAGCCGGTCGAGCTCTGGACGATGTCGCCGGTGAACACGCCCGGGCCGACCAGGCGGATGCCGTAGCGGTTGGTCCCCTTGGCGAACGGACCGTCCAGGTCGCCGTCGGGCTTGGCCGCGCCGGAGGCGTCCTTGTCGTCGTCGGTCGGGGTGTAGTCCTCGGTCAGGCTGATAGCGGCGTTGTTGGTCACCGAGCCGGTCGTGCCGCCCTGGATCAGGACGCCCGTCGAGTTGTCGACGCCGACCGAGGTCAGGCCGTTGCCGCCCAGGGTGACCTTGTTGTTGCTGTTCACGGTGACCATCGGGCCGGCCGTGGTCAGGGTGATCCCCCCGCCCGTGTCGACCTTCACGTCGTCGGCCGTATTGGTCGACGAGGCCGTCGCGGTGGCGATCGGCGTCGTGCGGGCCGTTGTGATGACCGTCTCAGCATAAGCGCCGAACGCCATGGCCAGGAGAGGAGCGGTTGCGACTGTCGCGACCAGGACCTTGCGCTGCATTCCGAACGACACCTTAGAGATAAACCCAGACCCCAGATTGCGGCACGTTGCGGCGAAATTGCGGTGCTTTCCGTCAACGTCGCGCTACGAGGCGTTTGACGGTCTATCGCAAGCGTTCACAGGGCGCCATATCTGGATCGCCGAATCCTCCCTTCGCCGTAATCGAGACTGCCGCATGCCGATGGCCTCGCCGTCCTCGTCAGCCCGTTCCGACGGGTCCGCCAGCACGCCCCTGGGCGTCTGGGGCGTTGTCCTGGCCGGGCCCGGGGCCCTTCTGGCCCTGGCGGCGGCGGGCGGCGCCAACACCGCCGCGGCGGTGCCCCTGGCCCTGGCCAGCGGCGTCACCGGCTATGTCCTGGCCCGCCGGGCCCTGAGGCGATCCGCCGACCAGGCCGTCCCGGCGCCCGTTCCGGCCGCGCTGGACCAGCCGCCGCCGTTCGGCCTGATTCTGGAGACCCTGCCCGATCCCCTGATGGTCATCGCCGCCGAGGAGGCCGACGACCTGACCGGCCGGCGGTTCGTGTTCGCCAACGCCGCGGCGCGCGAGCTGTTCAAGCTGCAGCCGCGCGGCGGCCTGCTGGTCTCGGCCCTGCGCAGCCCGCAGGTGCTGGAGGC
>Ga0209758_1000560_pt1 | contig 58586 bp, 63 predicted proteins | sample AraplaMF_Col_mMF_FD_184258 | JGI IMG/M metagenome (GOLD analysis project Ga0209758, IMG submission 184258) | Arabidopsis root microbial communities from the University of North Carolina, USA - plate scrape MF_Col_mMF (SPAdes) (version 2) | ecosystem: Host-associated > Plants > Roots > Endosphere... | reverse complement strand
GCCGCCATCGCGGATCGCAAGGCCTGAGAAGGCGATATGGCCGTCGTGCAAGTTCTTGTAGACGTCATCGCGCAGATCCATAACGACGCTTTCGCGCAAGCGCTCGCTGTCCACCTTGTAAATGATGCGCGATCCGCCCAGCTTCTCCATCTTGTCGCCGACCAAGGCCGTGATCTTGGCGCGCATCCTGTCGAACTGACTGTCCTCGGCGAGCGCAGTGCGCGGCAAGACGATCGCCGCTGCCATGGCCAAGGCGAGGATCAGTCGAGTGGCGCGGTCCCGCCGGGGCGTGGTCATGATCACCTCACGTCTTGCGGCAGGACGCTGGCAGATGAGTCCAATGCCAGTTCTTGGTAGCCGGATCGAGCAGGGAGGTTCAAAAATCGCCCGGCGAGGTCTATGGCCGCTGCCGCCAGGCAATGGACGAACGCCCGATCATCCATCATTGTGGTCCCGCTCGACCGGTCATCGGTCGGGGCCCCGCCGACCCAAACGTCAAAACGACAGGCGGCAAGGGGACGACATCTGAGGGAGGACGGTATTCCATGGCGGGCATCCACGCGCTCGATCGCCTCATCGGCGATGACTATCCGGAGCTTTTGACGGACGAGGAGGTCCGGACCTTCGAGCAGGTCCCTTATGCCGATCGGGTCGCCGCCGAGAGCACCTACGATGCCATCAGGCTCGGTGCCGCGCGCAACCCCGACGGGGGAGCGCTCCAGTTTCTGCAAAATGCCGATCCGGCCGATACGCCTGTTGTGGTCACCTACCGCGACTTCATCGCGCGCGTCACGCAGGCAGCCAACATGTTTCATGTGCTCGGCGCGGAAAAGGGCGACGTCATCTCCTTCATGCTGCCGCTGCTGCCCGATGCTTTCGTGACGCTGTTCGGCGCCGAGGCCGCCGGCATCGCCAATCCCGTCAACCCGCTTCTCGAGCCGCACCAGATCGCGGAAATTCTGGAAGCTGCGAACACGAAAATCCTGGTCGCGCTTGGGCCGATGCCGGGCACCGACATCTGGCAGAAGGTCGAGCAGATCCGGCCGCAACTCAAGCATCTCAAGGCGATCGTGCAGGTGGCGGGTGGCGGTGATCCCGCCAACGGAATCTTCGCGTTCAGCGATTTGATCAAGCAGCAGCCGTCGGACCGGCTTGTCAGCGGGCGCAAGATCGCGGGCCACGATATCGCCGCCTATTTCCACACCGGCGGCACCACAGGTACGCCGAAGCTCGTGCGGCACACCCACGCCAATCAGGTCTATCAGGCCTGGGCGCTCAACCTGCTGCTGAAGTCGAAGCCTGGCGCCAACTTACTGTTCGGCATGCCGCTGTTTCACGTCGGGGGATCACTGACGCAGGTGCTGCTGACGCTGTCGAGCGGTGGTTCGCTGGTGGTGTTGTCGCCGAGCGGCTGGCGCAATCCGAACGCGGTGAAGAACATCTGGGGGCTCGTCGAGCGCTTCAAGCCGGAGGCGTTGTCGAGCGTGCCGACCGTTCTGGCCGCAGCTCTCGCGGTGCCGCCTGGCAATTCCGACATATCCAGCCTGAAATACGCAGCCGGCGGTGGCTCGGCGATTCCCGTTGCGGTCGGCTCGGCGATTCAGGAGAAGCTCAAGCTGCCCGTGGTCGAGGTCTACGGCATGACGGAGACGTCGAGCGTGCACACGCTCGCCTATCCGTCGCGGCCGATCCGGCTCGGCTCGGTCGGCCTGCCCATGCCTTACTCGCGGGTGCGCATCGTGCAGCTCGATGCCGACGGCAATTTGATCCGCGACTGCAAACCCGACGAGATCGGCGTCGTCATCATGGCCGGCCCCGGCGTGTTCGGCGGCTACCTCAACGACGCCCACAACAAGGGCGCCTTCGTCGACGGGGTCTGGGTGAATTCCGGTGATCTCGGCCGGTTAGACGCCGATGGTTATCTCTGGCTCACGGGCCGCGCCAAGGATCTCGTGATCCGCGGCGGGCACAACATCGATCCCGCGCCGATCGAGGAGATCATGTTCCGCCATCCCGCTGTCGGCTTCGCTGCGGTGGTCGGCCAGCCCGATGCCTATGCCGGTGAGCTGCCGGTGGGCTATGTGCAGTTGAAGCCGGGCGCAAAGGTCGAGCCCGGCGAGCTCGAGGCATGGGTGCGCGAGCGCACGCCGGAACGTGCCGCTGTACCGGTGCAGGTCATCCCGATCGACCCGATGCCAGTGACCGGCGTCGGCAAGGTGTTCAAGCCGCAGCTGCGCTGGGACGCGGCACAGCGCGTGTTCACCAAGGTGCTGGCGCCCCTCGTTGAGCGCGGCATCGATTGCAAGGTGAAGGTCGGTGCCCATGGCAGCCACGGTTCGATCGCCACAGTGACGCTGGCAGGCTTGCCTGCGGACCAGCGCGAGGCCGTGGCGGCCGAGGTGCATGCGCTGCTCGCGCCGTTCGTGATGCGGCATGAGGTGGTGCAGGCGTAGGTGAGGGCGGGGCTGGCTTCGGCGTTGCCTCAACTGCCGCGATAAGTCGAGTAGCTCCACGGCGTGACCAGGAGCGGCACGTGCAGGTGCTGCTCCGGTTCCGAGACGCTGAAGCGCAACGGAATGACATCGAGGAATGGCGGGTCACTCAGCGGCACGCCACGGCCGGCGAAATAAGCGCCGGCCTGAAAGCGCAGCTCGTACGTGCCGATCGGCACGGGCCGTCCCTCGATCGGCTCGGGGCTGGTGCGCCCGTCGGCGTTGGTGACGAGGTCTGCGATCAGGCGCTCCTCGCCATGGCGGGACAGCTCGACCAGGTTGAACTTCATGCCCCCGGCTGGCAGTCCGCGATGAGTGTCGAGGACGTGGACCGATAGCGTGCCGTGGACCGCCAGCGGCTCCTCACTCGCGATCATGCTGGCAAGGCGAAGGCTTGCGATGCGCGCGATCTCGGTCAACGCCTCTTTTTCCTCCTGCGCGGGGTCGTTGTTCAGCCGGCGCGCGAAGGCGTCGAGGATCGAATCCTTGGTGTGGCGGCGCACGCAGATCATGAAAGGAAAGCCGAACTTCGCCTTGTAGGCGTTGTTCAGCTGCTCGAACATTGCGAACTCGAGGTCCGATAACCGGTCGAGGCCGGCGCCGTCCTGCTCGTGTGTCGAATGTGCAGTCAGGCCCCGCGCGCGCTGGGCTTTGTTGGCAAGGTCGGGATGAGCGCGGATCAGCTTGAGCCGCTGTTCAGCGGGCGCTCGCTCGATCGAAGCGAGCATCGCATCGCGCAACGCTGCGAGGTTCTTGTACGGCCGCCGCGCAGCGGCTGCCTCCGCGACCCAGGGCGAATATTCGAATATCTCGCCGAGCGCAGCGGCGAAATCGGCCGTGCCGGCGCGGTTGAGGCCGTCGAGGGTGAGTTGTCCGCGCACGAAAATCTCCGTTCAGTGCATCTGCCGGGTCAGCCCGGCAAAGCGTTCGGCGAGCAGCATCAGGATCAGGGTGGCGATCACGATCGCGCCTGACGCGGCCGCGGTGCGGACGTCGAGATTGGTCTCGATCTGTTGCCAGAGGTGAATCGGCAGCATCTCGGTGCGTTCGTCGGCGAGGAATAGCGACACCGGAACGTTGTCGAAGGACGCCATGAAGGCGAGAAAGGCGCCCGCGCCAATGCCGGGCCCGATCAGCGGCAGGGTGATACGGCGAAACGTCGTCAGGCGATCGGCGCCGAGACTCTCGGAGGCCTCGAGCAAACTGGCGTCGAGCTGCGACAGGGAGGCAAGGGTCGTTCTCAGTACGAAAGGCACGCAGACGATGCCATGGCCGAGCACGAGGAGGGGAACGCTCGGCGAGAGGCCGAGCCTGTTGATGAAGATCAGCGCGGCAAAGCCGAATGACAGCGCAGGCAGGAGCAGCGGCGACATGAACAGCAGGTCCGCCGCGCGCATCAGTGGGGAGCGGCTGCGCGCGATCGCGAGCGCTGCGGCCGTGCCGCATATGCTCGACAACAGCGTGGTCCAGAAAGCCACGATCAGGCTGTTCAGTCCTGCGCGCTGCATCTGGTCGGCGTCGAGCAGCGCGACATACCAGCGCAACGAGAACCCGGGCGGCGGAAAGCGCAGGGATTGCGATGAGGTGAGCGAGGTCAGCAGCACGACGGCGGTAGGCAGCACCAGGAACAGCAGGGCGATGGCCGCAAGCAGCCCGAACACGAGCTCGAGCGACAGGGCTTCCCAGCGGATTCGTCTACGCCCGGCCATGAATCTCGCTCCTGCGACCGATGGCGCCGAGCACGCCGACGACGATCATCACCGTGATCATGAAGATGATCGACAGCGCTGCGGCAAAAGGCCAGTTATTGGCGCCGACCGCCTGCTGGTAGATATTGAGCGGCATATAGATCAGCCGCGCGCCGCCGATCAGGGTCTGCGTGACGAAGGCCGTAATGCTCGCGGCGTAGGTCAGGATGCAGCCGGCGATGATGCCGGGCAGCGACAAAGGCAGCGTGATGCGGAAGAAGGTTCGCCATTCGCCGGCCCCGAGCACGCGCGATGCATCGCCAAGATTCGGGTCGAGCTTCGACAGCACGGTGAGGATCGGCAGCACCATCAGCGGCATCTGCACCTGGGCAAGCACCATCACGACACCAACCTCGGTATAGAGCAGTCGCAGCGGCTCGTTGCTGAGGCCGAGCCCCGTTACGATTTGGTTGAGCAGGCCCTGCCGTCCCAAAATCACGATCCAGGAAAAGGTGCGAACCACCACTGAGGTCAGGATCGGAAGGATGACCAGGAACACCAGCACGCTCTGCCAGCGTGCACCGGCGCTTGCGCAGAGCCAGGCGACGGGATAGCCGAACAACAGGCACACCAGCGTCGCCTTGACGCCGAGCAGGAGCGTGTCGATCAGGATCGAGTAGCTGAAGGGATCGCTGAAGAACTTCACGTAGTTGCCAAGCGTCCAGCCCTGCATGGCGATGTCGCCATGCAGGGACAGCAGCAGGAGGACCACGAGCGGCGCGACAAAGAATGCCGTGAATAAGGCAGCAAGGGGCAGGACGAGCCTGGAATCGGCTTCCATCGCCAGTGCTCTCCTTAGAGCTTGATCTCGCGGTTGAAACGATCGATCAGCGCGCCGCGCTGCGGATTGATCTTCTCCCAATTGATGGTGCGGATCTTGGCGACATCGTCGAGCGACTTGGCCAGCGACTTGGTGATGGCGCCCTCGAGCTTGACCTTCGCGTTGGTCGGAATGACGTCGTAGGGCGGCTTCAGCAGCTTCTCCTGGGTTGCTGCGGCGAGATGCAGGTCGATATATTGGACCGCAAGCTCGGGCTCAGCGGCGCCTGCGACGATGTGCAGGCTGGTCGACCAGCCGACCGGTCCAGTCGCCGGGATCGTGAACTCGACCGGCACGTCCTTGGCCTTGAGCGTCTGCACGAAGTTGAAATTATAGGGCGCGATATCGATCTGCTCCTGCTGCCACAGCGTCGCAAACGCGCCGAGATTGGCGCCGATCGCACCGACATTCGGCAGGAGCTGCTTCAGGAACTTGAAGGCCGGCTCGAAATTCTCATCGGTGCCGCCCTTGAGGCGGTTGATCTCGGCAAGGAAGGCGATGCCGAGCTGGCTGTTGAGCGCGGTCAGGCCGACGCGACCTTTGTATTTTGGATCGAGCAGATCGTCCCAGCTCGTCGGCGGAGTCTTGACCTTGTCGGGATTGTAGCCGAGGCCGATCACCTGCATGGTGATCTTCGGGCCCCATTTGTCCTGGGCAGTCGGCAGCAAGTCCTTGTAGTTGGGCGACTGCGCGATGGGATATTCCACGATGAGGCCTTCGCGGACCGCATCGATCACCTGGGGGGCGTCAAAGAACGCAACGTCGAATGGCGGCTTGTTGCCTTTGGCGGCAATGAGCCGCGATACCTGGTCGGTGCCGAGGATGATGGATTGCGTGACGGCGGCGCCGGTCAGTTGCTTGAACGCCGGTGCGATGACGTCGCGGTCCGCCTCGTTCCAGGTGCCGGGGAAGGTCGCCGCGATCAGCGTCTTGTTCTGTGCGTGCGCGAAGCGCGGCAGGCTCGCCGCGAGCGCGAGGCCGCCCGCGCTGCGCAAGAGGCGCCGGCGGTCGATCGTAACGGTCCTGAATGTCGTCATGGCGGTGTCCTCTCTGGGCTCAGGATGCGGGGAATACATGGCAGGCCGCCGGTGAGGCCGGCGCCAAATAAACGGTCGCGCCGACCTCTCGCAGCTCGCCCTCGGCATCGCGGGGCTCCGCGACCTTGAGCGAGGGGCCCCCGGTCAGCGCGACGTCGTAGACGACCTGCGCACCGAGCGGCAGCACCGTGGTGATGATCGCGGTGAAGACGCCATCGGACGGAGCTGGCTGGAAGCGCAACTGCTCAGGACGGATCGAGACGACGACCGCGTGCCCTTGTTGGAAGGTTTTGTCAGGGCTGACGGGAAGAACGAGTCCGTGCTCGAGCTGAACGGCGGAGCCGTCGATGAATTCGCCGCGCAGCACGTTGGTGGTTCCGACGAACTCGTTTACGAACAGCGTTTGCGGGGTGTCGTAGATGCCGGTCGGCGTCGAGATCTGCTCGATCCGCCCGCGCGACATCACGGCGATGCGGTCGGCCATCGACAGCGCCTCCTCCTGGTCGTGGGTGACCAGGATGGTGGTGATGCCGGATTGGCGCTGGAGGCGCTTGACCTCGATCTGCATGTCGAGGCGCAAATTCTTGTCGAGGGCCCCGAAGGGCTCGTCGAGCAGCAGGACTTTCGGATCGATGGCGAGGCAGCGGGCGAGCGCCACGCGCTGCTGCTGGCCACCGGACAGCTCGCGCGGCTTGCGGCCGGCGAATTCGCCCATATGGACGAGATCGAGCATCTCGGCGACGCGCTTGGCGATGCGCTCGCGCGACCATTTGTGCGCCTGAAGGCCGTAAGCGACGTTCTCGCCGACGCTCATGTGCGGAAACAGTGCGTAGTTCTGGAAGACGATGCCGACGCCGCGCTCTGCGGGCGACAGGGCATCGGCTATGCTGTCGTCGAACAGGACGCGGCCTTCGCTCTGTCGGATGAAGCCGGAGATGATCCGTAGCAAGGTCGACTTGCCGCAGCCGGAGGGGCCGAGCAGGGCGACGAGTTCGCCGCCAGCGATATCGAGGTTGATATCCCGCACGGCCGTGCTCGCGCCGAACCGGTGCGTGATGGCGTCGAGCCTGACCCGATGCGAGCGAGACGCAGTCATGAACGTTTTGCCTCAAAACCTGCGACGGGCACCTTGCAGTGGTCGAAGGAGATCACCTCAGCGCACATGTTCGGCTCAATCCCCCATTGCCGTCCAGCACAGAATAGGCAATTCTCCATACGCAAAATTAGAACGGGGTGCGGGCAGGTGCAGGTCACGTGAGAGGGTCGCTCGTTCCGGCGGCATTGCACTACGCCGACCAGGTGGCGCGATCCGGATCAATCCAGAGCGCTGCCCGGGAAATGAATATCGCGGCTTCTGCCATCAACCGGCAGATCCTGCTTCTGGAGCGCGATCTCGGCGTCACCTTGTTCGAGCGCGTGACCGGCGGCATGCGGCTGACACCGGCCGGCGACGCGCTGGTGGCGCTGACGCGCCGTTGGCGCTCGGATGAGCGGCGGGCCAATGCCGAGCTCAAGCAGTTGCAGGGCATCAACCAGGGCCATGTGCGCCTCGTTGCGATGGACAGCCATGTCAACGGGTTCCTGCCGCGGTTCGTGGGCGAGCTGAACGAGCGCCATCCCCGTATCTCTCTCGAGATTCAGGTCGCCAGCACCGATGACGCGCAGACCGCGCTGCTGTCCGGAGCCGCCGATCTGATCGCCGCCTTCAATCTCAATCCGCATCGTGAGATCCATGTGCTGTGGCGCCGCGAGCTGCCGTTCGGCTGCATCGTCGCGCCGCACCATCCGCTGGCCCAGCGCAAGACCACCAGCATGCAGGAGGTGGCGGGTTATCCCATCGTTCTGCAAAACAAGGCATTGGCGATCAGGCGCTACCTCGAGGCACGCCACGGCTGGCTATTGTCTGAGGGGACGATCGAGACCAATTCGCTCCAACTGGTGAAGCGCCTCGCGAGGAGCGGTAACTACGTTGCTTTCACCTCCGAGCTCGATGCCGCCCCCGAACTCGTCAGCGGCGCGCTGGTTTTCGTGCCCGTACGCGACAAGGGTGCCGATCCGCAGACCGTGAGTGTGGCCATCGATGCGCGCAAGCCGTTCCCGAAGATCGCGCGAATCGTCGCCGACGGGCTTGCCGCCGGCATGGATGCGGATCTGCAAGATGTGCGTCGCCGCGCGTCCTGATGGCTCGGCAAACCGCGCGAGGATGAACGGAGGTCGCCGCTGAAGTGCCGCCGCGACTTGCCTATCTAGCTCGCTGGCATCCGCGTCTCGATCAGGCGCACCCAGAACGAGGCGCCGTGGCCCAGAATGTTATCGTTGAAGACATAGGCCGGGTGGTGGCACTCGTTGCCGTCGCCCATGCCGACCAGTACCATCGCGCCCGGGCGGGCTTCCAGCATGAAGGAGAAGTCCTCGGCGCCCATCATGGGGATGAACTTGTCGTTGACGCGGTCGGCGCCGACGATGTCACGGGCGACGTCGGCGGCAAGCCCGGCCTCGCGCGCATGGTTCATCGTCACCGGATACATCCGCGTGTATTTCGTCTCGGCCGAGCCGCCATAGGCGCGCGCGACGCTGTCGGCGACTTCGCCGATGCGGCGCTCGACGAGATCGCGCACCTCGGGGTCGAGCGTGCGCACGGTGCCGCCAAGCTCGGCGACTTCCGGAATGATGTTGAAGGCGGTGCCGGAGTGGAATTGCGTGATCGAGATGACCGCGGACTTCAGCGGATCGACGTTGCGCGCCACGATGGATTGCAGCGCATTGACGATTTGCGAGCCGATCAGCACGCTGTCGACGGACTTGTGCGGACCGGCGCCGGCGTGGCCGCCCTTGCCGTGGACCGTGATCCGGATGTTGTCGGAGGACGCGAGCATCGCCCCGGGCGTGGTCGCGAAATGGCCTTCGGGCAGACCGGGCATGTTGTGCATGCCGTAGACCTCCTGAATGTTCCAGCGTGTCATCAACCCGTCCTCAACCATGGCCTTACCGCCGCCGCCACCTTCCTCGGCGGGCTGGAAGATCAAAACCGCGGTGCCGTCGAAATTGCGCGTCTCGGCGAGGTATTTGGCGGCGCCTAGCAGCATCGCGGTGTGGCCGTCATGGCCGCAGGCGTGCATCTTGCCGGGAACCTTGGAAGCGTAAGGCACGCCCGATGTCTCCATGATCGGCAGCGCGTCCATGTCGGCGCGCAGGCCGATGGTCTTACCGGAGGCCGACTTGCGGCCGCGGATCACGCCGACGACCCCGGTGCGTCCGATGCCCGTCACCACCTCGTCGCAGCCGAACTCGCGCAAGCGGTCGGCGACGATGCCGGCGGTGCGGTGGACTTCGTAGAGCAGCTCGGGGTTCTCATGGAAGTCATGGCGCCAGGCGGCCATTTCGTCGGAGAGGGCAGCGATGCGGTTGACGATCGGCATGAGGTGGGTCCGTTTCTTGTTCGTGGGGCGGGCAGGCAGCGTAACCCGTCGCGATGCCGGGGTGAAAGGCGGATTGCGCTGTGCCAGTTCGCCTCAGGGGTGAGGGGCAGTGGTCCGGTCGGCAGATGGCCTCAAATATTAACTGTCAATCACGGATCATTGACTGACAGATATTGAAATCTGTCATCGAGACGTGTATATCCGTCTCCGGACGCTCCGATTGGGCGTCCCGTGGCTACCTCCAGGGGGAGCCCGACATCCGAAGATACCGCTCGGATCGAGGGTCGTCATTGAAGGGCGAGGGCCGCGGACGAATGGAGACTTAAGACAATGACGACCGAAATCATCAACATCACCGGGACGATTGGGCATTGGCTCAATTTACTGGTCGCGCGCCAGATCGCGGCGCAGGCTGCAAAACTGCCTCATTAAGGCGAGAGCTTTCCGAAACGACCGGTAGGGGCGCTTCGGAAGCAGCTCCATCGCCGGATGAACCCGAATGGGAACAAGGTGCTGGCATGAACGAAGCCGTTATCCTGACGCCGGAGCGGATCCTCGAAGTCACCGAGGACGTCTTGCGGCGCTACGGACTTGCCAAGGCCACGGTGGTCGACGTTGCCCGTGCGCTCGATGTGAGTCACGGCAGCGTCTATCGCCATTTCCCAAGCAAGGCCTCGCTGCGCGAGGCCGTCGCCAAACGCTGGCTGGACCGCATCGACGCGCCTCTCCTGGCGATCGCCGAGGAAAAGGGTCCTGCGCCTGACAGGCTCGACCGCTGGCTGCGCACCCTGTTCGCGGCCAAGCGTTCGCGCGTGCTCGACGACCCCGAGATGTTCGAGACCTATCTGACGCTGGCGCGCGAGGCGTGCGCGGCAGTCAAGTGCCACAAGGACACCATGATCGACCAGATCGCGGCGATCCTGGCCGACGGTGTCAAGCAGGGCGTGTTTGCCGTGGACGACGTGAGGGTTACTGCGCGGGCGATCTTCGACGGCACCTGCCGCTTTCACCACCCGGCCCATGCCGATGAGTGGAAGGATGCGGAGTTACCGGCCCGCGTCGATGCGACGCTCGCGCTGCTGTTGCGCGGGTTGAAGGCCCATTAGACCGCGGCGACTGTTCGATACAGGCTGCGGCAATCAACCTCTCGCCTTGTGAAGAAGAGCGGCATCGTGAGCCGATGACGAAGAATTTCGCGTGCGGAAAGCGCCGTTGGACGATGGCACGACCGGCGGGCTTTCGGGATACGCATTGACGGCGATTTCGACGTCGTCCTTTGACCGCTTGCGAAGGCGCTCGAATGCCAGCTCCTGATCGAGCATGGGGCAACGGAAGTGGACCACGGCAGTATCGGGAAGGCGGCAGAGCTCGTCGATGAGCTCTCCGACCGTGATGATCTGGGGATGGGCGACTGTCTTGTGGTGACCCTTGTTCATGACCTTCTACTCCTCACTCAGTCGTCAACCGGAATGGAATAGCCTCCGTTCCAATCCACCCGGCAGATCGGAGAATTTCATGGTATTCCAGCCTATGCGGCAGTTCTGCTGCTAGATCCTGGTCAGTCCGCAAGCCGCCGCGAGCCGCACCAGCTGCGCGTCCGTGCGCGCGCCGGTCTTGGTCTTGATGAGATAGTGATAGTTCTGGACCGTCTTGACGCTGAGATTGAGATGCATCGCGATCTGCTCGGTGGTGGCGCCGCCGGCAAACTGCCGCAAGATCTCGATCTCGCGCTCGCCCAATTGATCCAGCGCTGATCCGGTCGGCGAGAGGCTGTCCTCGGCCAGCACATGGGCGATGTCGTCGCTCATGGCGCGCTCGCCGCGTGCGACGCCGCGAATGGCATTGACGACGGCGGTTGGCGCGCTGCTCTTGGTGACGAAACCGGAAGCGCCGGCATTGAAGGCGGCTTTCACCAGCACGGCCTCGTTGTGCATGGTGAAGACGAGGATCCGCGCCCGCGGACTGCGTGCGCGGATGTTGCGGATTGCCTCCAGCCCGCTGGCGCCCGGCATCGAGATGTCCATCACGATGATGTCCGGGTCATGCGTCTTGAAGGCGGAGTAGGCGTCGGCGGCGTTGTCGGCCTCCGCCACGACATGGAGATCGCCTTGGCTTTCCAGCACGCGCCGGTAGCCTTGGCGGACGATCGGATGGTCGTCGACCAGCAGCACCGAGATGCCTGTTGCTGCGACCTCGCTCATGACGGCCTCACGCGGCGAGCGGAATCGTTGCGGCAATGCTGAGGCCGCGCCTTGCGGACAGGATCGACAGCGAGCCGCCGGCAGCCGTCACCCGCTCGCGGATGCCGGTGAGGCCGAATCCGGCCGACCGTTCCACGCACGCCGCATTGCCGCCGCCATCGTCTTCGACATGGATCAGAAGCGCATCGTCCTCGCCCGGGCGCCGCTCGATGCGCAACGAGATCTCGCTGGCCACACCGTGCCGCAGCGCATTGGTCAGGCATTCCTGCGCGACCCGATAGGCGGTCGTTGCGGCCGGGCCGCTGATGTCGGTGAGGTCGCCTTTGAGGTCGAGCTGGATCGTCGGCTGCGTCGCGCTCTGCGAGCGCCAGCTGTCGACGAGGTTGACAAGGCTGGCTTCCAGCCCGAGCTCCTCGGGCAGGGGATTGCGCAGGCGCTTCAGTGCATCGCGCAGCGAAGCCATCAGATGGTGCGTGGCCTGCGAGATCATGCGCGCGTCCTGCGCGATGCCGTGATCGTTGCCGTGCTGCGCGCTCGCCGTCTCGATCGTATTGGCGAAGGCGAGGACGGCCGAGAGATTTTGCCCGAACTCGTCATGCAGCTCGCGGGCGAGCGCGCGCCGCTCGTCGTCGCGGATCCCGATCAGGCGCCGCGTCAACGCCGCGCGCTGATCGGTGGCCTCTTCAAGCCGGCTGGCGAGCGCATCGACGGCCGCTCCGATCATCGTCAACTCCATGGAGCGGAAGCGCGGCAATTTTGTGCGATACTGGCCGCGTGCCATGCGCTGCAGGGCCAGCACGATGGCGCGCGCCGGCGCCAGCGTGTGCGCGATCGCAAGCGAGGCGAGCAGGGCAATCGCCGCCGCCATCAGCAGCGCGACGTCGATCACGTTGAGAATGTACTCCCAGGCGAGCGAAATCGAAGCTGATTGATCCGGCGTCGCCACCACTGTTCCAGCGGCGGCGGCGCGCGGGCTGACCGGCCGCACCACCTCGGCGTGGCTGCCGAGGAAGGTCGGAACGATGGACGCGAACCAGCGTGGCGGCGTCCGGCCGATCCCCTGGCTCTGGCCGCATAGCGGCTTTTCAAAAGCTGCCGCCGGTTGGAACTCGACGCAGACGCCGGGCGAAATCAGCTTCATCGTCTCCAGCGTGCGCCATTCCGGAACGGGCACGAGATGCTCGCGCATTCTGTTGCTGCGCAGCAAGAGTTCATGCCAGTACAGGCCCTGAAGCGCCTGCGCGACCCGCTGCGCGGACGCCGCAGTCGCCCGGTCGACGCTTCGATAGGCATCGAAGGTGGCCCACATGGTCGCCGCGCCCAGGCACAGCGCAACGATGAGAAGCAGACGGGCGACAAGCTGAAGCACGAGGCGCATGCGATCACCCCAAAGTTTGGTAAGCTCAGCCTAACAACGCGGCCGAGGCTTGCCAATTGCGGGGTTGGGCCAGATTGCAGCTCGGGCAAATTTCCCAAGCTCCATTGGGCATGAGTCTTTGGACCCGGCATCGCGGTTTTGATCTAATCGGGACGGAATCGTTCGAGGTTAGGAGCAGCGCAGCATGAGTTCAATGACGATTGGACCGATCGCAAACAGCCCGACCGACCCATCCGAGCGCAGTGCGCTCTTGTTCTGGATGATCTTCACCGGGCTCTCGATTTTCGCCGTGGTGCTGCTGTGGCGGTTCGGCCTGATCCATCTGATGTTGACCTCGGACCGAACCTACATTTCGAGCGTGATCGCGGTGCTCTATCTCGTCACCTGCGGCCACTGCTTTCTGCGGACACGTGCGATTGCGCGCGAGGGTGCGGCGGCGCGACGCTGCCGGGGGGTGCTCGCCGCGCCGGATGGCAGCAAGGCGCTCGACGCGCACGCGTCGGGCCTGCCGCGCGGGCTGGTGCGGGACCACATCGAGAGCCTCGTGACCAAGGCCGCCGCGCAGGATTATCGCCCGGTCGATCAGACGCTGCTGCTGCGGACGCTCGCTGATCGCCTGCGCGGCTCCAACGGGTTCGGCGCGTTCGTCTCTGACACGCTGATGAAGCTCGGCCTGCTCGGCACCATCATCGGCTTCATCATCATGCTGGCCCCGATCGCCGGGCTGGACGCCGCCGACAAGGTCGCGATGCGCTCCTCGATGGGGTTGATGAGCGATGGCATGGCCGTGGCGATGTACACGACCTTGGCGGGTCTGGTCGGCTCCATCCTGGTCCGCATCCAGTACTACATGCTGGACGCCGCAACCCAGCGGGTGTTCTCCGATGCCGTGGTCCTGACCGAGACCTATGTGACGCCGGTTCTCGAACGCCGAGGCGCTGGAGTCAAAGGCGCTGGATCGTCGTCATGATGGATGATTTCGGTCTCTACCCGCGCGAGGAGCAGTTCGATCCGCTGGGCGTCATGCTGTTCAAGGCGCTCCAGGTGGTGGCCTTCCTGTTCTTCCTCGCGCTGCTCGCGGTCTCGCCCGATGCCAAGGACGGCAAGATCGACTCCAAGGCCGAGTTCATGATCACGCTGGACTGGCCGGACAATCATCCTGACGATCTCGACCTGTTCGTGCAGGATCCCGCCGGCAACATCGCCTGGTATCGCCATCGCGAGGCCGGCTTTCTCACGCTCGACCGCGACGACAGAGGCGGAGCCAACGACTTCATCATGGTTGCCGGCAAGAAGATCGCTTCGCCGATCCGCGAGGAGATCGTGACGCTGCGCGGCATCGTCCCCGGCGAGTACACCGTCAACGTCTCGCATTTCGTCGCGACGACGGGTGAACCGGTGACGGCCAACGTGAAAGTGCAGAAGCTCAACCCGACCGCGCAGGTGATCTTCGACAACAAATTCACGCTCGATCATACCGGCGATGAGAAGACTGCGGTGCGGTTTCGGCTCGATGCCGAAGGCAAGGTCATCGATGTCAACCAAAGGCCGAAATCGCTGATGGAGACTTTTCGCAGCACATGGCGCAACGGGGCTGATCTCGACCCGAGGACCGGCGTGAGCAGGAACGCTACGAGAATTCGCCGTGATTAATTTGCAGACGGTCATCCTCACGCTTTCGGTCGCCTATGCCGTGATCGGCGCGCTGCTGCTGGTCGTGCTGGTCTATGCACGGCTGCACTGGTCGCTGAAGGCGGTCGCGGTGATCGTGACCAGCGCTTTCTATATCGTCAGCTTCACGGAAATGCGCGGGCTGCTCGGCTGGGCCAGCACCGACCGGCTGCCCACTGCCTTCAAGCTGCTCAAGGCGCGGATCGTCGAGCCGCATTCGCTGGAGGGGGATCCCGGCTCGATCTATCTCTGGGTCGAGGAACTCGACGAGGACCACCGTCCGAGCGGCATCCCGCGCGCTTTCCGCGTCCCCTACAACGATGGTCTGGCCGAGAAGACCCATGCCGCGGAGAACGAGATCGCGGCCGGCCATCCGCAGGGTGGGCGCGCGGCCGACTTTGGCGGCGGTGAGGGCAGCCTGATCGACATGGTCCGGGAATATGTGACTCCCAAGGCCATCCTGGAAACCAGTGGCGGGGATTCCTCGACGGGGGAATTCAATGCTCCACCCGCCGGCGCCCAAGGCGCCGTCTTCACGCCGCTGCCACCGCCCCGTATGCCGCCGAAAGACGAGCAATAGGCTCCATTGCCGTCGGTCTTGCGCTGGCCAACTGCCCCGCGCTGGCGCATCTTGTTGACCTTCCTCAAATTGGCTTTATCGGCTTCCAATAAGAATTTGAGGGTGGAGGGTGCGTGCTTCTCGCTGTCTTCTCGGATATCCACGGCAACCGGCAGGCGTTCGAGGCGTGCCTGAAGGTGGCCCGCGCCAGGGCTGCGGAGCGGTTCATCCTGCTCGGCGACTTCGTCGGCTATGGCGCCGATCCGGAATGGGTTGTGGACACCGCCATGGATCTGGTCGCTCATGGCGCCATCGCCGTGCGCGGCAATCATGACGAAGCCGTCAACACGACCTCCGAGAACATGAACAACGACGCGCAGATCGCGATCGAGTGGACGCGCGGGCGGCTCGACACGGCGCAGCGGCGGTTCCTGGCCGAGCTGCCGATGCTGGTGGAGGACGGCGATCGTCTGTTCGTGCACGCCGAGGCTTCGAGCCCGAAGCGCTGGAATTACGTTCGTTCGACCACGGATGCTGCCAAGAGCCTGATCGCGACGCCGTCCCACGTCACCTTCTGCGGCCACATCCACCGGCCCGCGCTCTATTCGATGTCGGTGACCGCGAAGATGACGAGCTTCGTGCCCAAGACCGACGTGCCGGTACAGCTCCTGCGCGGGCGGCAATGGCTCGCCGTGCTCGGCTCGGTCGGCCAGCCCCGCGATGGCGATCCCTCTGCGTCCTTCGTGCTGTTTGACACGGTTTCGTGCCAGATCACCTATTGCCGTGTGCCCTATGACATCGCGAGCGCGGCGAACAAGATCCGCGAGAACGGCCTGCCGCCCTGGCTCGCCGACCGACTGTCGCAGGGACGCTAGATGCCTAAATCCCTGATCAAGTCGGGCGCCGTCATCGACGGCTACACGATCGGCGAATGCGTCCATGCCGGCGGCATGGCGACGCTGTGGACCGTCTCCCATCCCGGCATCGAGGCGCCGCTGCTGATGAAGGTCCCGCGGGCTTCGGAAGGCGAGGATCCTGCAGCGATCGTCTCGTTCGAGATGGAGATGATGATCCTGCCGAGGCTCGCAGGTCCCCACGTGCCGCACTGCTACGGCACCGGCGATTTCGCACGCCAGGCCTATGCCGTGATCGAGCGCATTCCCGGGACCACGCTCTACAAGCGGCTGCCCGATCTTCCGCTGCCCTACGAGGAGGCGCGGCTGCTGGTCGCGAAGATCGCGGCCGCGCTCGCCGATCTGCACCGGCAAAACGTGATCCATCACGACATCAAACCGAGCAGCGTCATGTTTCGCGAGAGCGGGGATGCTGTGCTGATCGATTACGGCCTGTCGCATCACGACCATCTGCCCGATCTGTTGCAGGAGGAGTTCCGCCTGCCTTACGGCACCGCGCCCTATATGGCGCCGGAGCGCCTTTTGGGTGTGCGCGACGATCCGCGCAGCGATCTGTTTTCGCTCGGGGTGCTGCTTTATTTCTTCACGACAGGCGAGCGCCCCTTCGGCGAGGGCGAGACGCTGCGCGCGATGCGGCGAAGGCTGTGGCGCGATCCGCACCCGCCGCGAAGCTTGCGCGCCGACTATCCGCCGTGGCTCCAGGAAGTGGTGCTGCGGTGCCTGGAGATCGAGCCGGTCTGGCGCTATCCGACCGCGACCCAGCTCGCCTTCGATCTCGCCCATCCCGATCAGGTCAAGCTGACCGCGCGTTCGGAGCGGCTGAAGCGCGATCCCCTCTCCGTCGCGTGGCGCCGCCGCTTTAATCCGGATGTCAAGCAGCCGCGGGCGAAGTCGGATGTGGCGGAACAGATCGCTTCGAGCCCGATCCTTGCGGTCGCGCTCGACACGGTGGAGGGTACGCCCGAGCTGAACGACGCGCTGCGCGTCACGACCGAGCGCATCCTGGCGACGTTGCCGTCGGCGCGGCTCGCCTGCGTCAACGTGCTCAAGCTCAACCGCATTGCCATCGACAAGACGTTGGACGAGCAGGGCTCCAACAAGCATATCGACCGGCTGGTCGCGCTCCGGCACTGGGCGGCGCCCCTGAAGCTGGACGAGAGCCGACTATCGGTTCATGTGCTGGAGGCGGTCGATCCTGCCGCCGCGTTGCTGGAATTCGCCGAGGTCAACCAGGTTGACCATCTCATCGTCGGCGCGCGGCAGAGTTCGTTCAGGCGCACGCTGCTCGGCAGCGTCTCGGCCAAGGTCGCCGCGGAGGCGACCTCCACCGTCACCGTGGTGCGGCCGCCGCGGATGGCTGCGGCGAAACCGGGCGCCGGCGTGGTGTGGGGCTAGGAAAAATCAAGCCGCGTGAGCGGTATGGATCGCGCGCTTGCGGCGGATCGGCCAAGCGAACTGAGGGCCGGTCTCGCCGTGGTCGGCATGGCCGCCGAAGTACTGGATGATCTCGCGGCAGGGTTCGCAGGCAAAGAGGTTACGCGACGCGGCTGCCTTGGCCATTTCCTTGAGACAGTTGGGGCAGTGCGGTTTCATGGTTCAATCCGGAAAAGAGAGTCTCAGTGTCGGCGTTGCGAGGCGAATGCCGGAGCCGGCATCCTTGTCGAAGGCACGATCGGTACGCTCGAGGCGACCGAAGAAATAATCGAGGTTCGGATGCGGACGACGGGGAATGCGGCAGCGGCGCTTCGGCAGGCGCTTGACCAGGGCGATCTGCATGGCGTCAGCCCCGGTCGCGGCGGATGAGACGCGCGGAGCGCGCCGGGACCTTTTCCGGTCCGGCCGATGGGCCAAACACAACAAACGCACTGAAACCGATCCACAACGCTACGCCAGTCCAAACCAGGGTCGTCGTCATGATGTGCTCCCGTCAAAAGCAGGCAGGAGCTAGTAGCGGTGATTTGCGCGAATCAGTGAAGACCGGATGAGTACGGATCGTGATTGCAATTTTAGGCAATGCGCTCCGTAAAAACCGCGGCTTTTTCGGCGCTTGCGCAGCCCGGTGCAGCTCAGATCGCTTCGCCGCGTGCGCCGAGGGCCGCGTTGCGGATCGCTGCAATATTGTTCTTGTAGGCCTCGAGCGTGCCGCCTTTGAACACGGAGGTGCCGGCGACGAAGGCGTTTGCGCCGGCAGCTGCGAGCGCACCCGCGACATCGGGGCCGACGCCGCCATCGACCTCGATGTCGATGGGTCGGCCAGCCGTCATCGCGCGGATATCGCGGATCTTGCCGATCGCGGACGGAATGAAGGCCTGGCCGCCGAAGCCGGGATTGACCGACATCACCAGCACGAGGTCGACCAGGTCGAGCACGTATTCGAGGACGCTGATCGGCGTGCCTGGATTGAGCGAGACGCCGGCCTTCTTGCCGAGCGCGCGGATCGCCTGCAACGAGCGATGCAGATGGGGACCCGCCTCGGCATGCACGGTGATGTGGTCGCAGCCGGCCTTGGCGAAGGCTTCGAGATAGGGGTCGCAAGGCGAGATCATCAGATGCGCATCGAACACCTTCTTGGTGTGCGGGCGCATCGCCTTGATGACATCGGGGCCGTAGGAGATGTTGGGGACGAAGTGTCCATCCATGACGTCGAGATGGATCCAGTCGGCGCCGGCCGCATCCACCGCACGAACCTCCTCGCCGAGCTTGGAGAAGTCCGAAGCCAGGATCGAGGGCGCGATTGCCAAGGGGCGGGGGGCGAAGGCTTGGGTCATGACGCGGTTTCCCGAAGGCGGCATAGGGACTGATAGCTTCGCCTAACATGGGCCTCCCAGCCGGGCAATGCAGGCGGGGTAAGCTTGCTGTGGGCGGAAAATTCTGCCGTCGCCGGCATGAATTGCCGATGTTCCCGCAGCCTGCAAGACGCGATCGAGCCCGATTTCATTGAGCTTTTCGCGCTGGCATGACGCTTGCTGACCTCGTCCAGGGAACATTGGCCGCGGCATGCCGCAAGGGTTGGAGTAGTGCAATGTTGTTTGCGCTTGGCGCCGTATCGAGTGCGCTTGATGCTATTCAGTCGCTGACGAGTTCGAAGTCGTCCTCGACCCAGCAAACCGGTGCATCGCATCGCGCATCGACCAATCCCTTTGCGATCGACAGCGACAACGCTGCGACGAGCAACGCGGCCTCGTCGGTCAATGCGGGAAAACATCCACAGATCTCGCCGGAGACAATGAACGCGTTGTTTGCGGCGCAGAGCCAGTCGACGGGTTCGACCAGCTCCACATCATCGAGCGCGACGACATCGACGTCGAATGGTCGAGACGCTGCTCTGAAGGACCTGTTCTCGCTAATCGATGCGGACGGCGACGGCAAGATCACCAAGTCCGAATTCGAGAACGCGCTGGGCGCCGGCGGCACCAACCTCGCGCAGGCCGACGACGTGTTCTCCAAGCTCGATAGCAATTCCGACGGCAGCGTCAGCCTGGATGAGATGTCGAAGGCGCTGAAGCCCGGTCATCACGGCCACCATCACGCGCAAGGGGCGAGCGGGTCGGGCGACGTCGCCGGTGGCGGCTCGGATTCCGCTTCGTCGCAGTCCAGCGGCGGGTCGACAGCGACCACGACGACCAATGCCGACGGCTCAACCACGACGACAGTCACCTATGCCGACGGCTTCAAGATGTCGACGACGGTGCCCGGCGCCTCCAGCTCATCAAGCGCGTCAGGCGGTGGCCATTCGCCCTATGACTGGTTCGGTCAGATGATGCAGCGCCAGGCTCAGAGCGCACCGGGGTCCGCCGCCTCATCGATGTCGATGAGCGTGTGAGCCCATTGATGCTGTCATGCCCCGCGAAGGCGGGGCATCCAGTACGCCGCGGCTTCTCGGTTCAATTACGACATTCTCTGGAATACTGGATCGCCCGGTCTTCGCCGGGCAATGACACCTGACCGACTTGGGGAGAAAACAACGCGCTCTCCTTAGCAGCCGAACCGGTCCTTCCACGCCGGCTGAGCGCCGGGGAACGGCAATGCGGTCGCGCTGTAGACGCCGCGGGCGATGGCGCGGGCGACCACGTTGGCGGCGACCATCCCGAGCTCGGTCATGCCGACGATCGGATCGATCGGCTTTGCACCTGTCGCGGCCGCGAACAGCACGTCACCATCGGTCGGAGCATGGACGGGGTAGATCGCGCGGGCGAAGCCGGTGTGCGCAATCATTGCCAGCCGCCTGGCCTGAGGCTTGGTCAGCACTGCATCGGTGACGAGGACGCCGATCGTGGTGTTCTCGCGCTCGGTTGCGGCTGGGCCACCCTTGATGCGCATCCTGAGCATGTCGTCGGTGAATTTGTCAGGCAGTCCGCGGCCGCCGAACTCGCCGTCGACCTCGAACGGCGCCGCCCAGAACCACGGTCCGTCGCCGACAGTGGCGCTTCCGACCGCATTGACCGCGATGATCGCCGCGACCTTGACGCCGTTGGCGGTGACAGCGGATGCCGAGCCGAGTCCGCCCTTGAATGTCGCGGTGGTGGCACCAAAGCCCGCGCCGACGCTGCCGAGTGCAAACTCCGTCCCGGCGGCGAACGCCGCGGCGTAGCCGAGATCGCGATAGGGCGCGAAGCGGCCCCAGCCCTTGTCGCCGCCATTGAGCAGATCGAACAGGATCGCCCCCGGCACGATGGGGATCAGCGCCTCGCGGACGCGGAAGCCGCGACCCTGCTCGGCGAGCCAGGCCTGGACGCCGCCGCCAGCTTCGATTCCGAAGGCCGAGCCGCCGGACAGCGCGATTGCGTCAACGCGTTCGACCGTGCTGGCGGGATCGAGCAGGGCGTCCTCACGCGTACCGGGGCCGCCGCCGCGAATGTCGATCGCCGCCACCGCCGGCTGGTCGAACACGATCGCTGTCGTGCCCGAGGCGAGCCTCGCATCATGGGCATGGCCGACTCGGACGCCGGCGATATCGGTGAGGAGGTTTTTCAAGGGCGACACTCCATGCGCTGCAGCAGAATCCGGAAACGTGCGAAGCGGTTTTCCCTCGCGACAAACGCGCAACTCGTTTGCGCGGAGATCATGCTCAGACAACGATCTGAAGCGCGATGTCGCTTCGACCAACATCGCATCGCGCTTCGGGCCTCAGCGATAGCGCACGCCGGCGTCCCGCTCAACTCGACAGCGCCATCCTGAGCATCTTGGCGAGCTCCGACTTGCGGTAGGGCTTGGCCAGCAGCAGCACGCCGGAATCGAGCCGGCCGTGATGGACGATGGCGTTTTCCGTGTAGCCCGAGGTGAACAGCGTCTTCAGATCCGGTCGCCGCCGCGCCGCCTCGTCCGCGAGCTGGCGGCCGTTCATGTTGCCGGGCATGATGACGTCGGTGAAGAGCAGGTCGATGTCCTTGTCGGCGTCGATGATGACGAGGGCTTCGGCCGCGTTGGCCGCTTCGAGCGCGGCATAGCCGAGGCTCTTGATCTGGGTCACGACATATTGCCGCACCAGCGCGTCGTCTTCGACGATCAGGATCTTCTCGTCGCCGCCGGTGATGGGCACGTTCTGCAGCGCCTCGTACTCGGTCTCCTGCACGCCGGTGGACCGCGGCAGGTAGATCTTCACGCTCGTGCCGTGGCCTTCCTCGCTGTAGATCTTGATATGGCCGCCGGACTGTTTGACGAAGCCGAACACCATGCTGAGGCCGAGACCCGTGCCCTTGCCGACCTCCTTGGTGGTGAAGAAGGGATCGAACACCCGCTCGAGCAGCTCGGCCGGAATCCCCGAGCCGGTGTCGCTGACCGCGATCATCACGTAATTGCCGGCAACGACATCGGGATTCATGCTGGCATAGCCGTCGTCGAGAAAGATGTTGCGGGTCTCCAGCACCAGAGTGCCGCCATCGGGCATGGCATCGCGCGCGTTCAGTGCGAGATTAAGGATCGCGGTCGAGAGCTGGCCCGGATCGATCAGGGCGGGCCAGGCATCCTCGGTGAGCTGCGGCAAGATGGTGATCTGCTCGCCGAGCGTCGGATGCAGCAGCTTGGCGGCTTCGAGCACCAGCGCATTGACGTCGATCTCGCGCGGCTGGAGCGGCTGTTTGCGGGCGAAGGCAAGCAGGTGCTTGGTCAGCTGCGCGCCGCGCTCGGCGGCATCGTCGATCAGCTTGGTGATGGCGGCAAGCTGGGGCCGGTCGGCGACCGCCTCCGACAGGATCCCGATCGTGCCGGTGATGACGGTGAGCACGTTGTTGAAATCGTGGGCGACGCCTCCGGTCAACTGGCCGATCGAATCCATCTTCTGGACCTGCCGGAGCTGGGCCTCTGCGGCCTGCTTGTCGGTGAGGTCGCGGCCGATGAAGAAATGGCGCTTGACGGGCTCCGACCAGGTGCCCATCCAGTTCAGCGACACCTCGTGGCCGTCATAGTGATAATAGCGCGCCTCGAAGCTGCGCTTGACCGCGCCACGTCGCGCCGCGCGCATCTCGCCCCGCGTCTTCTCGAGGTCATCAGGATGGATGAATTCGGTGGCGCTATGCCCGATCATGTCCTCCGGATTGAAGCCGAGGATGTCCTTCACGCTCGGGCTGACCTGGATGAACTTGCCGTAACCATCGGTCACCAGGATCAGGTCCTGCGAGGTCTCGAAGATGCGCTGGCGCTCTTCGATCTCGCGGCGCAGCTTTTCTCGCGACTGCTTCTCCTCGGTAATGTCGTGGGCAATCTTGGAGACGCCGATGATCTCACCGCTGGCTGATTTCAGCGGAGATATGTTGAGCACGAGGTCGATCGGGCGGCCGTCCTTCCGCACACGGACGGTCTCGTGCTGGGCAATCGATTCGTTGCTGGTGACGCGGTTGAGGATGCTTCTGACTTCGGCCTTGCGATCTTCCGGGACGATTATCTCGATCGATTTGCCGATGGCCTCTGCGGCCGAATAGCCGAACAGGCGCTCGGCGGCTTTGTTCCAGCCCGTGATGATGCCGTCGAGGGATTTCGTGATGATGGCATCGTTGGAGGACTCGACGACCGCGCCGTAGAGCGCGAGGCGTTTGCTATAATAGTCGCGTTCCGAAGCCGACTGCTCGCGCAGCCGGCCAACGAGTCCCATCGTGCTCGCCTGGAGGCGAACGTTTTCGATCAAGAGCACGGCAAGCACGAAGCTCGCGGCGCAAAGCCCGTAGAGACGGCCGGCGTAGAAGCCGAGATCGTAGCGGACGACGTTGACGATCGCCGACAGCGCGATATCGAACAGCCAGGCGCACATCGTGACCATGAGCCAGATGTCGATCACCGTGTGCGGCTTGCGGAGCCACAGCGTGACCAATGCCGCGAAACTCAACGACCAGACGAACGCCACGACGGCGATCATGGTGGTGGTGTAGCGAGCGTCTCTCAGCAGCACCGGCAAGAGATCGTGCTGCGCGGTGACGAACCAGGCAATTACCGCCATCGCCGCGACCACGCCAAGGACGATCGGCACGATCACACGCGCGGTCGATCCCTCGATCTTGCTGTCGCCGCTGTCGTCCTTCAGCCACCCATATGCCAGTACAAACAGCGGGAACCCGCCGTGCCAGATCATGTAGAGCCAGACTGTGGTCTGTGGGCCGGCGCCCAGCAGTCCGGTCGGCGCGAACAAGCCCGGGAAGGTGAGGGCGTGGGTCACCGCCGCCGCTGCGGTGAACAAATAGCCGGTCGACAGCAGCAGCAGCGCGCGGCTGCGCAGGACCGAGAATTGCGACAACAGCAGAACCGCGGTGATGATGTCGTTGACGGCAAGCGCCGATTGATAGCTGGCCACGAAGGCCGGCACCGGCGTCAGGGGGATTCCCGCGAAGGGGACAGCCAGCGCAAACAGGATCGCGGAGACAGCGACGATCGCCAGTGCTGCAGTGCGATCGTTCTGCGCGGCAGGTAAGGTGGAAAGAAATGTGCTTCGGTCGTTCTTTGCGTGCACGTTGACCTCTCGCTGGGTCCGTCATGGGTAGTCCGCGCGACTTCGTTTGGCCGGCTGCCTTGGCCTCCATGGTAACCGGCTCCGGGCGCTTATCCCGAGGAGATACGCCGACGACTCAACCGAGGGTTACAGCTTACTTAACTTGGGCAGGGAATCGGAATAGGGAATCGGTAAGATTGGCTTTACTGGAAGGCCCCCATACTGCCGTGGCGCACAACGCCGTTGAATTGAACCAATTAATGATGTGAATCCGGGAGTTGTTCCCATGCCCCGTGTCCTTGTTGTCGATGACCAGAAGGACGTGCGCGCGATGGTTTCGATCGTTCTTCGGGTCAACCGTTATGACGTGGTCGAAGCGGACAGCGGCGGGGCCGGCCTGAAGGCCTTTGGCGAAGATGTTTTCGACGCGGCGATTGTTGACATTTTCCTGACCGACACCAGCGGTATCGATGTCATCGCCGCTATCCGCGAGCGAGCTCCCGGATTTCCGGTCGTGGCCGTGTCAGGCATGACGGCGCTGGATTTCATCGGCGAAGCGCCCGGTTTTGACGGCGTGATCTGCCTGCAAAAGCCGTTTCGGCCGAACGATTTGTTGCAGGCCCTCCGAAAGGCGCAGGAAGCAGCGGGCGGGGAACTGTCCGCCGCCGTCTGATCGGGGCCAAAAGAAAACGCCCCGGCGGACCGGGGCGTTCACATCAATCCAGTCAAAGGGTCAGGGGTCCTGTCTTAGGTGCCGTTGGCGTTGAGCTCAGCGTAGCCACCCTTCGCGTCCCATTTGTAGACGACATAGTCGATCTGCTTGATGTCGCCCTTGGCGTCATATTCGAGCTGGCCAAGGACCGTATCCCACTTGCCTGCCTTGATGGCCGCCATGACCTTTTTGGCATCGGTGGTGCCGGCCTTCTTGGCCGCCTGCGACCAGACCTGCATCGCCGCGTAGGTGTAGAGGGTGTAGCCCTCAGGATCGATGCCCTTGGCCTTGAAGGCCTCGACGATCTTCTTTGCGGTCGGCTTGTTGCGCGGATCGGGACCGAAGGTGAACAGCGTGCCTTCGCCGGCCGGACCCGTGATCGAGGCGTATTCCTTGTCGGCCAACGCGTCGCCCGACATCAGGATCGTCTTCATGCCCTGGTCGCGCATCTGGCGCAGGATGAGGCCGGCTTCCTGGTGATAGCCGCCGACATAAACGAGGTCGATATTCTCTTTCTTCAGACGCGAGACGATCGCGTTGAAGTCCTTGTCGCCCTTGTTGTAGGACTCATTGAGCTTCTCAGTGATGCCGGCCTTGTTGAGCGCCTTCTTGGTCTCGTCGGCCAGACCCTTGCCGTAGGTGGTCTTGTCGTTGAGGATCGCGATGTTCTTGCCCTTGAAGTTCTTGGCGATGTACTGGGCCGCGATCAGGCCCTGCTGATCGTCACGGCCGCAGACGCGCGCCACGTTCCAGAGCTTGCGCTCGGTGAACAGAGGGTTGGTCGAGGCGGGCGTGATCTGGAGAACGTTACCGTCGGCGTAGGCTTCCGAAGCCGGGATCGACGACGACGAGCAGAAATGGCCGGCGACGAACGGGATCTTCGCACCCGCGATCTTTTCGGCGACTGAGCGAGCCTGCTTCGGGTCGCACGCGTCGTCCTCGGAATCGAGCACCAGCTTCTTGCCGGCAACGCCGCCGGCAGCGTTGATGTCGGCCACCGCCAGTTCGGCGCCGTTCTTCATCTGGCGGCCAAAGGCGGATTCGGTGCCGGTCAACGGGCCGGCGACCGCGATGGTGATGTCGTCTGCGAACGCCGCCGTCGACAGCGCGACCGACGCGCCAAATGCCAGACCGATGAGTTTCAGTGATTTCATGAGATACCTCGCGGGGTGATCGCCTGTGGGAGTTGCCGGGCAAGCCCGGTCCAAACCGGCGCCATTGTTCAATGAATTTTTCGAGAAGTCACCGGCAAAATACGGGCAGAAGCAAAGATATCTAGCCGCATTCGCGCGCAGGGCCGGCCAGTCAGTGCCGACCGCCTTCCAGATAGGCCGCGCGAATTTCTGGGCGCTGCAGCAAGTCGGCGCCGGACCCGGCCAGCGTGATCAGGCCGTTGACCATGACATAGCCGCGATGGGCAAGCTTCAGCGCGTGATTGGCGTTCTGCTCGACGATCAGCACGGTCAGGCCGTCTTGGCGGTTCAAGGTGCGGATCGCGTCGAAAATCTGCCGCGCGATCAGCGGCGCAAGCCCCAGCGAAGGCTCGTCGAGCAACAACAGCCGCGGGCGGCTCATGAGGGCGCGTCCGATCGCCAGCATCTGTTGCTCGCCGCCCGACAGGGTTCCGCCGCGCTGTGCGACCCGTTCCTTCAGGCGGGGGAACAGCGCGAAGACGCGCTCCAGAGTTCCTTCCCGTTCCGCCTCGGTGCTGTCGGTGACATCGGCGCCCATGCGCAGGTTTTCCGCGACGCTCATGCGCGGGAAGATCCGGCGGCCTTCCGGCGACTGCGCGATGCGCAGGTGTGCGATCTGATGGGTGGGGACGGAGGTAATGTCCTTGCCGTCGAACAGGATCTGGCCGGCACGGGCGCGCGGCTTGCCGAAGATCGTCATCATCAGCGTGGATTTGCCGGCGCCGTTGGCGCCGATCAAGGCGACGATCTCGCCGGAATTGATCTCGATGTCGACGCCCTTCAGCGCTTCGATCTTGCCGTAGGCGGCGCGCAGGCCGCGGATGGCGAGCAGGGGAGTGGACGCCGCGCTCACGATCCGCTCTCCATCACCGCCATGGCTTCCTCTTCATCGGCGCCGAGATAGGCGGCGATCACCTTGGGATCGTCGCGGACCTCGCGCGGAGAACCCTCCGCGATCTTCACGCCGTGATCCATCACGACGATATGGTCGGAGATCTCCATCACCACGGACATGTCGTGTTCGATCAGGAGAATCGAGGTGCCCTCGGCCCGGATCGAGAGCAGCAGCTCGCTCAAGGCCGCGCTCTCCCGCGCGTTGAGGCCTGCGGCGGGCTCGTCGAGGCACAGCAGCGCGGGACCGGTGCACATAGCGCGCGCGATCTCGAGGCGGCGCTGATCGCCATAGGCGAGGTTGCCCGCGGCGTCGTCGGCACGGTCCAGGAGACCAACCCGTTTCAGCCAATGGGTCGCAAGGTCGATGGCGTCTTGCTCCGCGCTGCGGTAGGAGGGCACGCCGATCAGGCCGAGGAAAGTGAAGCCCGAGGCGCGCATCAGCATATTGTGCTGCGCCACCATCAGGTTCTCGAGCGTCGTCATGCCCGGAAACAGACGGATATTCTGGAAGGTGCGCGCGATCTTCGCTTGCTTGGCGATGCGGAAATCCTTCAGCCGCTCGATGGCGAAATGGCCGCCGTTTTCATGGGTCAGGCGAATCGAGCCGCCGCTCGGCTTGTAGAAGCCGGTGATGCAGTTGAACACGGTGGTCTTGCCGGCGCCGTTCGGTCCGATCAGTGCGGTGATCTTGCCGCGTTCGGCGGCAAACGACAGCTCCTGCACGGCGAGGATGCCGCCGAAGCGCATGGTGAGCTGATCGACGCCGAGAATCTGGCTGTTGGTCGCGGCGCTCATCCGTGGCCCTCCTTGACGAGATCGGAGGAGATCGCCTGCGACTTGGTCAGATACACTGTCGGCGCACGATGGCCGATGATGCCGCGCGGCCGCCAGATCATGATCAGGACCATCGCCATGCCGAACACCAGCATGCGGTAGGTCTCGAGTCCGCGGAACAGCTCGAAACCACCGATCATGGTGAGTGCGGCAAGCGCCACGCCGAGCTGCGAGCCCATGCCGCCGAGCACGACGATGGCGAGCACCAGCGCCGATTCCTGGAAGGTGAAGGATTCCGGGCTGATGAAGCCTTGGCGCGTCGCGAAGAAGGCGCCCGCGAACCCGCCGAACATCGCGCCCGTCGCGAAGGCCGTGAGCTTGGTGGTCGTGGTGTTGATGCCGAGCGCGCGGCAGGCGACCTCGTCCTCGCGCAGCGCCTCCCAGGCGCGGCCGATCGGCAGGCGCCGCAGACGGATCGTGACCCAGTTGGTGAGCAACGCCAAGGCCAGGATCAGATAGAACAGGAAGACGATGCGGTGGGTCGGCGAGTACTCGATGCCGAGTTTGGCGGCGAGCCCGTCGTCGCTGTTGTCGAGCGGAATGCCGAACAGGGTAGGCCGCGGAATACCGGAGACGCCGTTCGGCCCGCCGGTCAGGTCCTGCCAATTGATGATGACGAGCCGGATGATCTCGCCGAAGGCCAGCGTCACGATAGCGAGATAGTCGCCGCGAAGCCGCAGCACCGGAAAGCCGAGCATCACGCCCCAGCAGGCGGCCAGCATGCCCGCGAGCGGCAGGCAGACCCAGAACGACCAGCCGAAATTGGTGGCCAGCAGTGCGTAGGAGTAGGCGCCCACCGCATAAAACGCGACGTAGCCGAGATCGAGGAGCCCGGCGAGCCCGACCACCACGTTGAGGCCCCAGCCGAGCATCACATAGGTGAGCACGAGGATCGCCAGGTCGAGGATGTAGCGCTGGTTATAGAAGATCACCGGCACGAGCAGGGTGAAGACGAGGAGCGCCGGTCCGAGGAAGCTGCCTGCCAGCGAGATGCCTTTTTGCACGGCGGGCGGCACGAGCTTCTCGGCCCCGCTCGGCCCGATCCACTGTCGCAGCAGCTCAATCAAGATGGAGCCGCCGAACACGGCACCGACGATGGAGGCGAGATCGCCGAAACGGGTCCAGAAAGTCAGTTGTCCGTCGGGACCGGCCTCGGTGCGGATGCCGATCATGAGCGAAAACAGCACCAGCGCGACGCATGCGCTGAGGAAGGCTTTTTTCAGGATGAAGGGGATGCCGGAGGTGCGGCTGATGTGCGAGGTTTCGGTTGAAATGGCTGTCACGCGCGGCGCCCGTCAGACTTTTTCGACTTCGGGGCGGCCGAGCAGGCCGGTCGGCATGAAGATCAGGACAATGATCAGGATCGAGAAGGCGGCCACGTCCTTGTACTCCACGGAGAAATAGGCCGACCAGAAGGTCTCGATGAGGCCGATCGCGAGCCCGCCCAGCACAGCGCCGGGCAACGAGCCGATGCCGCCCAGCACGGCCGCGGTAAAGGCCTTGATGCCGGCGACGAAGCCCATGAAGAAATCGACCTGACCGTAATAGAGCAGGTACATCATGCCCGCGACCGCGGCGAGCGCCGCCCCGATAACGAAGGTCATGGAAATGGTTCGATCGACATCGACACCGAGCAGCGCCGCCATGGTCTGGTCCTGCTCGCACGCCCGCATGTCGCGACCGAGCCGCGTCCGCGAGACCAGCCAGGTGAACATGGTCAGCAATGCGATCGTGACGACCACGACCATGATCTGCATGTTGGAGAGCTGCACCGCAAAACCTTCGGCGCCTTCATGCAGCGTGTAGCCGCCCGTGATGATCGGGGGCACGGGCTTGACGCGGGCGCCTTGCGCGACTTGCGAGTAGTTCGTCAGCACGAAGGACATGCCGATCGCCGACAGCATCGGGGCGAGGCGGAAGGAGTGCCGCAGCGGCCGATAGGCGATGCGCTCGACTGTCCAGCCGTAGAGTGCCGTGACCAACATCGCGACCACCAGAACGACCAGCAGGATCAGCGGGATCGCGGTCAGACCGAACGAGACCAGAAGCAGGAAAGAGATCAGTGCGATGAAGCCGCCGATCATGAAGATGTCGCCATGGGCGAAATTGATCATGCCGACGATGCCGTAGACCATCGTGTAGCCGATCGCGATCAGGCCGTAAATGGAGCCGAGCACGAGGCCGTTGATGAGCTGCTGGGCGAAATAATCCATAGGCTGCCGTTACCAAACCTGACGCGGGTTCAAAGGGAGCTGTTCGAGAGAGTGTTCAAGTTTCTTCTCGGGCCCCGGCAGCCCTTTAGTTCTTCCCGTTTTGTAACAGGAGGGAACTGGCGGCTGCAACTGGCCTCGCCTCCGTCTAAAGGCTTGTACAGAACTCATTTCGGTTTCGGACGGTGGCTTCCGGGTTCCGCACCTGCGAGGAACCTGGTTCCGCGGGCAACCAAAATGGCCGCGGTAAGTTGTCTCCCACTGACGTCCAACAAGGGAGTTTCCCCGAATGACGAAGCAGCAGAACCAGAATCCGGGCCAGCGCAACCCGCAGCAGCAGCAGGGTGGCGGCCAGAAACCTGGACAGCAGCAGCAGGACCCGATGCGCCAGGGCGAGAAACCCGGCCAGCAGCAGGGTGGACAGCAGGACAACAGACTGGATTGAAGGTCCAGGGATACCATGGGAGAGGGCCCCGCCGGATGCGGGGCCTTTTTCTGTGGGCCGACGGCGCCCGCGGGGCAGTTAAGGTAAACAAAGAGTTTAAATTGCCGCCACAGTCTGATGCGAGTTAGCTCCCGGCAAAGCCTTCCGTCCGAAGGCGGGTAGCAGACGAAGCGGGAAGCGGCATGTTCAGAAACTGGCGGATCGGCTCGGTCAACGGCGCGCTGCTGGCGGCCTATTTCATTCCGGCCTGGACGCTAGTTGCCTTCAGCATCTTCGTGGCACCAGTGCACGGCCTCTATGAGCGGCCGAGCGTCGCGGTGGCACTCTTTCTCAGCGACCAGCTTCAGATCACCGGAATGAGCACTGTGCGTGCCGCCTGGCTGCTGGCGCTCGGACGGCTCACCGTGGTGGCGTTCTTTGCGATCTATCTCGCGCTGCTCGCCGTTCCGCGCACCCGGAAGAACGGGGCGAGCGACGAGGCGCTCGGCATTGCGCTTGCGATCGGCAGCTTGATCTCGTTCGCGAGCATGATGATGGCCTCGAAGGTCGGTGAGATGGCCGCGCTTCGGCTGCATGCCACCGAACTTCTGCTGCTGCTCGGTGCCGCGATCGTGCTGGTGATCGAGCGGCCGGCGGCAGCGCCGAAGACCGTCGATCTCGAACATGTCGCGCCGCTAGCCTTTGATGAGGCCGAGCTCCTGCACAATCGCTGAGGCTTCCTTGACGGCGTGGTTCGCTGCCGGAACGCCGCAATATATCGCCTGCTGCAGCAAGATTTCCTTGATATCGTCGGGGGTGAAGCCGCCCTCGGCCAGCGCTGCGCGCACGTGCAGGCGGAATTCGTCCCATTGCCCGAGCGCGACCATGGTGCCGATCACGAGCACGCGGCGCGTGCGTTCGTCGAAATGCGGCCGCGTCCAGATCTCGCCCCAGGCGTAGCGGGTAATCATGTCCTGGAAGTCGGTGTTGAACGCGTTGCGGTTCGCGATCGACTTGTCGACCCAGGCATTGCCCAGCACCTTGCGGCGTACGGTCATGCCGGCATCGCGGCGCTTCTGGTCGTCCATCTTGTTTCCTCCGGTTCTGTCATTCCGGAGCGCCTCGGAGAGGCGAACCCGGAATCTCGAAGTGGGTGAAATGCGGATCGAGATTCCGGGTTCGATGCATCGCATCGCCCCGGAATGACGATGGCCGCGATCAGCGTTGCGTCAAGAATCCCACCACCGCGTCGGTGAATGCGTGCGGCTGCTCGACATTGGAAATATGGGCGGCGTCGATGATGGTCATGCTGGCGCCGGGAATGTTCGAGCGAATCAACTCGCCGGCGGAGATCGGCGTCGCCACGTCGTGGCGGCCGGCAATCACCAGGGTCGGGCTCTTGATCTTTGGCAGCAGTGCGCGCTGGTCGAGCGTCGATAGTGCCTCGCAGCAGGCGAGATAGCCCTCGACCGGGGTCGCGAGCAGCATCGATTTCATCTTTGCCGTGATCTCGGGCGTGCGCTCGCGGAAATCCTGGGTCAGCCAGCCGGCGATCACGGCGTCGGCGACCGCCGCGATGCCGCCCTTCTTCACCGCGTCGATGCGCTCCAGCCATTTGGTCGGCTCGGCGTAGTAGCAGGAGGTGTTGGCGAGGATGAGCTTGCCGAACCGCTCAGGCGCATTGGCGCCCAGCCATTGACCGACCATGCCGCCCATCGACAGGCCGCACCAATGCACCTTCTCGATGTTGAGATCATCGAGGATCGCCAGCACGTCGCGGCCGAAACGCTCCATCGTGTAGGGGCCGGGCGGGACGTTGGACTTGCCGTGGCCGCGGCGGTCGTAACGGATGACCCGGAACACCTGCGTCAGCGCCTTCATCTGTGGCTCCCACATCTGCAAGGTGCAGCCGAGCGAATTGGAGAGCATCAAGGTCGGCCCGCCGTCGCGGCCCTCGACGGAGACGTTGAGCAGGCAACCGTCGGCATCGATCATGGGCATGCGGCGTCTCCGTTTATTTTCGCTCAGGGCTGCTCTATTCGCGGTCGAGGTTGTCGAGCAGCCGGTCGATCAAAGCTTGGGAAGCTCCTTGATAGGCCATCGGCTCGAACAATGCCGCAATTTTCTCGGGCGCCAAGTGCGCGGTCACTAGCGAATCGGCCGACAGCACCTCGCGCAGATGCTTCTTCTCGGCGACCGCGCGCTTGCTCGCAGCCTCGATGAGATGATGCGCATCGCTCTTGCCGATCTTGTCGGCGAGCGCAAAGGTGACCGCTTCCGCCATGATCAGCCCATGCGTCGCATCGAGATTGCTGCGCATCCGCGCGGCATCGACGTCCAGCCCTTCGGCGATGTCGACGATGGCGGCAAGTGCGCCTGAAGTGACCAGCATCAATTGCGGCAATGTCGGCCATTCCGCGTGCCAGGGCCCGGCGCTGCGCTCATGGTCCTGCACCTGGGCTGCAAGAATCGTAGCAGCGAGCTGCGGCGCCATCGTCGCGCAGCCGAGCGCGCTGGCCGCCGCGACCGGGTTGCGCTTGTGCGGCATGGTCGAGGAGCCGCCGCGGCCTTCGCCGGCGGGTTCGAACGCCTCGCCGACATCGGTCTGCATCATCAGCGAGACGTCACGTGCGATCTTGCCGCAGCTTCCGGCGAGAATCGCTAGGGCTGATGCAGCCTCCGCGATGCGGTCGCGATGGGTGTGCCAGGGCGCTTCCGGCAGCGGCAAATTCAACTCCTGCGCCAGCCGTTCGGCCACGACGAGACCTTTGTCGCCGAGGGCGGCAAGTGTGCCGGCGGCGCCGCCAAATTGCAGCGCAAGCCCTTCGCGGCGGAGCCGCCGCAGGCGGCAGCGGGCGCGGGCGAGGCTCGACGCGTATTCCGCGGCCTTCAGACCGAACGGCATCGGCAGCGCGTGCTGAAGCCAGGTCCGCGCGACCATTGCGGTATTTCGATGGGCGCGCGCAAGCGCGGCAAAGCCCTTGATGGCGCGGCTGAGATCGACCTCGAGCGCGTCGATTGCGGCGCGCAAACCCAGCATGGTCGCGGTGTCGATGACATCCTGGCTGGTCGCGCCCCAATGCACGTAGCGCGCGGCCTCGGCATCGGCCTTGGCCACATTGGCGGTCAGAGCCTTGACCAGGGGAATCGCGAGATTGCCCGACCGGGTCGCGGCCTCGGCCAGAGCAGCCATGTCGAAGGCGTCGGCCTTGCAGGCCGCTTCGATCGGGCCCACCGCGGATGTGGGAATTACGCCGCTTGCGGCTTCGGCCCGCGCCAGAGCTGCCTCGAAATCGAGCATGTGCTGGAGCGTGGACCGGTCGTCGCAGACGGTGCGGATGGCTGCGCTCGACAGCATCGGCGCAAGCAGGGGGGAGAGGGCTGTGCTCATGTTGCGCGGGACCTAATCACCATGCCCCGGCTCTGCCAATCCCCGACGGGTCGCGCAAGACTTTTTGCAAGTGCGAATATGCATTGCACGTGACCGTGGGTGCCCTTTCCTTTGCGGCCTTCGTGCGTTACTTGAGCAATATTGTTCTGATGTGATCCCGGGAGGCGCCCTCATGGCCATGACGATGAACGGCGAAGTCCAGCTCGCAGCGCCGCGCGAGGCCGTGTGGGAAAAGCTCAACGATCCCGCAGTGCTGAAGGCCTGTATCCCCGGCTGCGAGGAGCTGGAGAAGACCGAGGACGGCGGCTTTCGCGCGACGGCCAAGATGAAGGTCGGCCCTGTCTCTGCGCGCTTCAAGGGCAAGGTCACGCTCTCTGATCTCGACCCGCCGAACGGCTACAAGATCTCAGGCGAGGGCGAGGGCGGCGTCGCCGGTTTTGCCAAGGGCGGTGCGACCGTGAAGCTCGCCGAGAAGGATGGCGGTACGCTGCTGTCCTACGACGTCGAGGCGCAGATCGGTGGCAAGTTGGCGCAGCTCGGACAGCGCCTCATCAACGGCGCCGCCAAGAAACTGGCCGACGAGTTTTTCGCGAACTTTGCCAAGGCGGTACAGGGCTGATCGCCCTCGCTTTTCGTCATGGCACCTTGCGCCTGGGGCAATGTTGCCCCCGGCCATAATGGCCCATATGATGGGTTGGAATAATTATAAAAAAGAACCGCTTCGACGGGACCCGTCGGGGCGCTGACAGAGAGTGCTTATGGCAAAAATCTCCCTCATCGTGAACGGCAATCCTGTTACGGCCAATGTCGATCCCCGTACGCTTCTGGTGCAGTTCCTGCGCGAGAATCTGCACCTGACCGGCACCCATGTGGGCTGCGACACTTCGCAGTGCGGCGCCTGCGTCGTGCATCTCGACGGCAAGGCGGTGAAGTCATGCACCACCCTGGCCGTGATGGCCGACGGCCACGAGGTCAAGACCATCGAGGGTCTGGCGGCCGACGGCGCGCCGCTGCATCCGATGCAGGAAGCCTTCCGTGAGCACCATGGTCTGCAGTGCGGCTTCTGCACGCCCGGCATGATCATGACCGCGATCGACATCGTGCACCGCAAGGGTCACGAACTCGACGACCATACGATCCGGGAAGAACTAGAAGGCAATCTCTGCCGCTGCACCGGCTACCAGAACATCGTTGCCTCGATCGCCGCCGGCGCCAAGGCGATGGCCAAATCCGATCTCGCGTAATCGCACGCCCTCCGCGATCAGGACACCCCCATGTACGAATTCAAATACCACCGCCCCGGCACCGTCCGGCAGGCCGCCAATCTCCTGGTGAAGAACGAAGACGCCAAGGTGATCGCCGGCGGTCACACGCTGATTCCGGTCATGAAGCAGCGACTGGCAAGCCCGCCGCATCTGGTCGACCTCTCTCATATCGAGGGCCTGAACACGATCGAGATGAAGGGCCGCTCGCTGGCGATCGGCGCCACCGCCAAGCATGCAGAGGTCGCGACCTCCGCGATCGTCGGCGAGGCGATTCCCGCGCTGGCCGATCTCGCCAGCCAGATCGGTGATCCCGCCGTGCGTCACAGGGGCACGATCGGCGGCTCGCTCGCCAACAACGATCCGACCGCGGACTATCCGGCCGCCGTGCTGGCGCTCGGCGCGACCATCGTCACCAACAAGCGTCGCCTCAAGGCGGAAGAGTATTTCCAGGGCCTGTTCTCGACCGCGCTGGAAACCGACGAGATCATCACCAAGGTGATGTTCCCGCTGCCCAAGAAGGCCGCCTATATCAAGTTCCGCAACCAGGCCTCGCGCTATGCGCTGGTCGGCGTGTTCGTGGCGCGGCGTCCCTCGGACGTGCGCGTCGCCGTCACCGGCGCCGGTTCGAACGGCGTGTTCCGCGTCGAGGCGTTCGAGGAGGCGCTGAAGAAGCGGTTCTCGTCGAAGGTGCTCGATGGCATCGAGGTGCCGGCGGAAGGGCTGAACAGCGATATCCATGGCAGCGCCGAGTACCGCGCCCATCTCATTGGCGTGCTGACGCGCCGTGCTCTCGATGCCGCCAACGCCAAGGAGTGAGTGAACCTCACGCCTCGGCCAAACTTGTCCCGTGAGGGCGTAAACGAGACTGGCTTTACATGACTTCAGCGACCCTGCCGGCATCGGTCGATGCGATGCTCGAACTCTTGACCTCGCGCGGCTATCTCGCCGAGCGGTCGCTGGCGACGGTGACATATCTCTCGTTGCGCATGGGCCGGCCGCTGTTCCTGGAAGGCGAGGCCGGCGTCGGCAAGACCGAGATCGCAAAGGTGCTGTCGGCAGCGCTGGGGCGGAAGCTGATCCGCCTGCAGTGCTACGAGGGCCTCGACGTCTCCTCCGCTGTCTATGAGTGGAACAGCGCCGCGCAGATGATCGCGATCCGGATGGCGGAAGCCGCCGGCGATACCGATCGCGAGCAGCTGTCGAGCGACATCTTCGCGGACCGATACATGATCAAGCGGCCGCTGCTCCAGGCGCTGGAGCCGGACGTTGCCGGTCCGCCGGTGCTGCTGATCGACGAACTCGATCGGGCCGACGAGGCGTTCGAAGCTTACCTGCTGGAGATCCTCAGCGACTTCCAGGTGACGATCCCGGAATTCGGCACCGTGAAGGCGCCGCACCCGCCGATCGTCATCATCACCTCCAACCGGACCCGCGAGATTCATGACGCGCTGAAGCGGCGCTGTCTCTATCATTGGGTCGACTATCCCGCCGCCGAGCGCGAGCTCGCGATCGTCAAGTCGCGCGTGCCCGGCATCTCGGCAAAACTGTCGCAGCAGGTGGTTCGCTTCGTGCAGGCGCTGCGCGACCAGGACTTCTACAAGTCGCCTGGTGTCGCCGAGACCATCGACTGGGCCACCGCATTGTCGGAGCTCGACGCCCGCTCGCTAACCCCGCAAGTGGTCGGCGACACGCTGGGCGCGCTGCTCAAGTATCAGGACGACATTATCCGGATGCAGGGCGACACCTTGCAGAAGGTGCTGAAGGAAGCGACGAGCGAGAATTGATCTCGCACCACAATTCAGCTCGTCATTCCGGGGCGCGACGAAGTCGCGAGCCCAGAATCCATAACCACGATCGGGAGTATGGATTCCGGGCTCGCGCTACGCGCGCCCCGGAATGACGGAGGATGGGAACGACCATGGCCATCAACCATCTCACACCTGAAAAGACCGAGCAATTCGCCGACAACATCGTCGGTTTCGCCCGTGCACTGCGCTCCGCGGGTATGCCGGTCGGCCCGGGCGCGGTCATCGATGCCATGAGCGCGCTGCAGGTGATCGACATCGGTAACCGCGCCGACGTCTTCACCACGCTGGAGGCTATCTTCGTCAAGCGTCATGAGCACGCACTGATCTTCAAGCAGGCCTTCAACCTGTTCTTCCGCGCCTCGGAGGAATGGAAGCACATGCTGGATTCGGTGCCGCTACCGGACCAGGCCAAGAAGAAGCCGCAGGCCGGTGCCCGCCGCGTGCAGGAGGCGATGTCGCAGCCGCGCATGACTGAGACGCCGCAGCACCAGGAGCAGGATCTGCGCCTGTCGGTATCCGACAAGGAGATCCTTCAGAAGAAGGATTTTGCGCAAATGAGCGCGGCCGAGATCACCGAAGCGCTCCGGGCCATCGAGATGATGCACTTGCCTCAGGCGGAGCTGCTGACCCGCCGCTACCAGCCCGATCCGCGCGGGCTGCGGCTCGACCTGCGCCGCACCTTGCGCGCCTCCTTACGCACCGGTGGCGACATCATCGACATTCATCGTCGCGGGCCAATCGAGAAGCCGGCCCCGATCGTGGCGCTGCTCGACATTTCCGGTTCGATGAGCGAGTACACCCGCCTGTTCCTGCATTTCCTGCATGCCATCGGCGATGCACGCAAGCGCGTCTCGGTGTTCCTGTTCGGCACGCGCCTCACCAATGTGACCCGCGCGCTGCGCCAGCGTGATCCCGACGAGGCGCTGGCGAGCTGCTCTGCCGCGGTGGAGGACTGGGCCGGCGGCACCCGAATCTCGGCCTCGCTGCACAACTTCAACAAATTGTGGGCGCGGCGCGTGCTGAGCCAGGGTGCCATCGTGCTGCTGATCTCCGACGGTCTGGAGCGGGAGGCCGATTCCAAGCTGGCCTTCGAGATGGACCGGCTGCACCGCTCCTGCCGGCGCCTGATCTGGCTCAACCCGTTGCTGCGGTTCGGCGGCTTCGAGGCCAAGGCCCAAGGTATCAAAATGATGCTCCCGCACGTTGACGAATTCCGGCCCGTGCATAATTTGAGTTCGATCCAGGAGCTGATCACGACGCTCTCCCGGCCGCTGCCGCCGCATCACCGCAGCCTGATCCGCTCCGCAGCTTGAGAGGTCCACCATGCTCGATCGCGACGAGGATATCCTGAAGGCGGCGGAGGACTGGCAGAAGGCCGGCCGGGGCGTCGCGCTGGCGACGGTCGTGGAGACCTGGGGCTCGGCGCCGCGCCCGGCGGGCTCGAGCCTCGTCATCAACGACGAGGGCACGTTTCTGGGCTCGGTCTCCGGCGGCTGCGTCGAGGGTGCCGTCGTCACCGAGGCCATGGATGTGATCGAGAGCGGCAAGCCCAAGATGCTGGAGTTCGGCGTCGCCGACGAGACCGCTTGGAATGTCGGCTTGTCCTGCGGCGGCACCATCCGCGTCTTCGTCGAGAAGGTCGGCTAGCCGTGAAGCTCGCAATCCTGCAGGAACTCAATGCCGAGCGCGCCGCGCGCCGGCCGGTGATCTTGGTGACCGACACCGAGAGCGGCGAGCAGCGCCTGGTGAAGGCTGCCGATTTCGCCAAAGATCCGCTGCGGGCCGAACTGGACAAGCAGCTTCGCATGGGCAAGAGCGCCAATGTCGAGGTCGGCGGCAAGAGGCTCTTCCTCAACGTCTACGCGCCGACCGCAAAGCTCGTCATCGTCGGCGCGGTTCATATCAGCCAGGCACTGGCGCCGCTGGCGCGCTCGCTCGGTTACGACGTCACTGTGGTTGATCCGCGCACGGCCTTTGCGAGCCCAGAGCGCTTCCCTGACATTCCGCTGGTGGCCGAATGGCCTGATACCGCGCTGCCGCCGCTCAACGTCGATGCCTACACCGCTTTCGTCGCGGTGACGCACGATCCGAAGATCGACGATCCCGCGCTGCTGCACGCCTTCGAGCGCAACTGCTTCTATATCGGCGCGCTCGGCTCGCGAAAGACGCATGCCAAACGCGGCGACCGGCTGCGGGCGCAGGGCGCGACGGAAAGCGACATCGCGCGTATCCATGCGCCGATCGGCCTTGCGATAGGCGCGGTCTCGCCGGCCGAGATCGCGGTGGCGATCATGGCCGAGATCACCGCGGTGCTGCGGCTGCCTCCCAAGGAAAAAGAAGAAGCGGCATGAAGTTCGGACCGGCGAGCCCCAAGGATGCGATCGGCGGGGTGACCGTCCACACCCTGCGGCAGGGTCCGCTGGTGCTGAAGAAGGGCACGACGATCGGACCCGCCGAGGTCGAGCAGCTCGAGCGTGCCGGCATCAAGGACATCGTCGTGGTGCGCATGGAGGCGGGTGACGTCTCCGAGGACGTCGCGGCCGCCAGCATCGCGCTTGCGATCGGCGGCGAGGGCATTCATGTCGAGCGCGCGTTCACCGGCCGCGCCAATCTCTTCGCTGCGCGTCCGGGCGTGCTGGTGATCGACCGCGCCGCGGTCGACCGCATCAACAATATCGACGAGGCCATCACCTTTGCCACGCTCTCGGCATTCAAGCCGGTGGTCGAAGGCGAGATGGTCGGCACCGTCAAGATCATCCCGTTCGGTGTCGGGGGAGATTTGCGTGATGCGGCGGTGAAAGCCGCCGGCAAGGACGTGCTGACGGTCGCGCCCTACGTGATCAAGCGCGTCGGCGTGGTCTCGACGCTGCTGCCGGGCCTGTCGTCCAAGGTGATCGACAAGACGCTGCGCGTCACCGCCGAGCGGCTCGCGCCAGCCGGCGCCAGCATCATCGCGGAGCGGCGAGTTCAGCACGACGAGCATGCGTTGTCGGCTGCGATCAAGGAATTGCTCGGCCTTGGCGCCGAGCTCGTGATCGTGTTCGGCGCGTCGGCGATCGCCGACCGCCGCGACGTGATCCCGGCGGCGGTGACGGGAATCGGCGGCGAGATCGAGCATTTCGGCATGCCGGTCGATCCCGGCAATCTCCTGCTGATCGCGCGAGCCGGGGGCGTGCCGGTGCTGGGCGCGCCGGGCTGCGCGCGCTCGCCGGTCGAGAACGGCTTCGACTGGGTCCTGATGCGGCTGCTCGCCGGCATCAAGGTGACACGGTCCGAGCTGATGGGCATGGGTGTCGGCGGCCTGTTGATGGAGATCGTGACGCGGCCGCAGCCGCGCGCAATACCCGAGACCGAGGGTAACAGCCAGGTCGCCGCCATCGTGCTTGCAGCGGGCCGCTCGACCCGCATGGGCGGGCCGAACAAGCTGCTCGCCGAGTTCGACGGCAAGAAGCTGGTGCGGATCGCGACCGAGCAGGCGCTCGCCTCCAAAGCTTCCGAGGTGATCGTCGTCACGGGCCATCAGAGCGAACTGGTCGAGCAGGCGCTGCAGGGCCTGAAAGTGCGGTTCGTCAGGAATCCGGATTTTGCCGGCGGGATCGCGAGCTCGGTCAAATCAGGCATCGCGGCCGTGTCCGAGGCTTGCGATGGCGCCGTGGTTTGCCTTGGCGATATGCCGCTGATCGATGCGGGTCTGATCGACCGCCTGATCGACGGCTTCGCACCTGACCGTGGCAATCTCATTGTGGTGCCCGTCAGCGAAGGCCGCCGCGGCAACCCCGTGCTATGGTCGCGCCGCTTCTTTGCGGAATTGATGACGCTCGACGGCGACGTCGGCGCACGGCACCTGATCGCCAAGCACACCGAGGCGGTCGCCGAAGTGCCCGTGGATGGCGAAGGTGCCTTCCTCGACATCGATACGCCACAGGCGCTCGAAGCGGCCCGACGCGGATAAGGGTGCCGCTACTTCGTAGGGTGGGTTAGACAGCGGCTGCGCGAAGCGCAGTCCGCTGGCGTAACCCACCACTTCTGTTTCCGCGGCGACACAGTTGGTGGATTACGCTTCGCTAATCCACCCTACGAATCCCCGTTTTCAACTCCCCGTTCACCATCTGGAAACGACCGCCGCTTAGAGTCCTCGCCACCTGCCTTGGGGGGAGGGTTTTCCATGACTTCGAACGTCGTCGCGCGCCGTTGCGCGATGTTTTTCTTTGCGCTGTTGGTTTGTGTTTCCGGGGCTCGTTACATCACCGAAGCCCATGCGGCCGGTGCATTCGCCGTCGGCAAGTGCGGCGCTTACGGCCAGGCCTATGATTACAACGCCGAGCACGAGGCGCGTGCGGCGGCGCAGAAGCAGTGCAAGGGCGAATGCACGACCGTGACGATGAAGCGCGCTTGCGCTGCGATGTCGGTCGACATGACCAATCCCTGCGGCGCCTATGGCTATGCCGTGAAGCCGAAGATCTCGGCCACGCTCAATGCAGCGACCCGCGAATGCTACAAATATGGTGGCAAGGAATGCGTGATACGCGCCTGGGCCTGTGACGCCAAGGGCTGATACGGTCGATCAGGGCTCGGCTCCGGCCGACCAGGGCATTTTCGTCTTGACGAATTCCGACCACGCCTTGTTCAGTCGCGGTTCGACGCCGACCATGGCGTGCGCCTGCCAGCCGGCGATGGCGGCCGCGGCGGTGCTGTGATCCGGCTCCGTCCCAATGTCCGCAAGCAGCGAAGCCGTCGTCGCCATGTCATTGTAGATCCCGAGCTGCTGTTGCAGTTCGGCGAGCTTGCTGGAAAAGCGTTTGGCGGATTTTCGCTCGCCGTACAGCGGCAGCAGGAAATCGGCGACGTAGCGCAGTTTCTTCGCGGCAAGCCGGACCCGATGCCGCTCTTCCGTGCTGCGCGATTTGAAGCGGCGGCCGCGCTTGAGCACCTTGGCATGCTGGGCCGACAAAATGCGTTGCGCGAAATTGGTCGCGGGCTCGGCGAGTTGCGCCAGATGGTCCGGCGCGACGTCGCTCCGCCAGCCCCGCGCTTCGATCCAGCCGCCAAGACCGATCAGGAAAAACGACGTGCGGCGGTCCGCCAGCACCTCGCGTACCCTGTCGTAGCTGGCGGCCCGGCGCTGCTCGACGGCGGCTTCGAGCGCGTCGAAGCCGGCGATCGAGGGGCAGCCTTTCGCGACGATGCGCAATGTGTCTTGCTGAAACACGTCCCAGTCACGTGCAGGGGAAAGATTTTGTGCCAGCCATCTGGCCTCCGACCGCAGCAGGTCGAGCTTGCTGAGCGACACCACCGATTGCATCAGGTCCAGCGCGGATCGCAGGCGACGCAGCGCGACGCGGAGCTGGTGAATGCCCTCGGGATCGCGTCCGTCCTCGGCGGCCGGGATCGACTGGAGCAGATGCAGCAGACAGGTGCGCAGGATCGCGGCGAACGTCTCGTCGAGCGATGAGGACGGATCAAGCCGAAGCTTGCGCGGCTTCTTGACGATCGGCGCGCTGTCGTCCGCGAGCTCGAACCCGCGCGCCGATTTGCTGCGAATGGAGGGCCTGACCGGCCCATGCTCGGCGAGCCGGAACGCAAGCTCCCAGATGGCGGACGGGCTGCCTGTCTTGAACTCGAGTTCGATCTCGCTGACCTGAAGCGTCCGATCGCCGGAGGTCAGATGACCCTCGTCGAAGGCGACCTCGATCGTGCCCGACGGCAGGTCGACGACGCGTTGATGTCTGCGAATGTCGGTGCTGAAGACAGCTTCGAGCGGGCGACGCGCGAGATCCGCACGCAGCTTCTCGGTAAGGAAGGGCAGCGCCAGCGCGAGGTCGGGCGTCATCGAAGGCACGCTCGCCTCCCATTCGCCGCGCCGCAGCGGATCGTTGCCGGATTCGGACTTCATCGTTTGGGTGAAGCGCGAACCGCTCTGGCGAACCCGAAAGCTCAGCCCATGACGTTGAAGCGCACGCTTGGGCGTATCGTAGTAGACGGCCCGGAGGTGCTTGCGCGAGCCCTTGTTGCGCGCGTTGGCTGTGATGACAGGCGCGTTAGCGAAATCGGCGAGGCGATTGGGGTCGACAAGGAGCTTAAGCTCGATTTCGGTGGCGCGCGGCGCGGCACCGCGCGAAGGCGCAATTTCCGGCGCAATCGTCTCTGTACGAGTTTCGTCAGCAATCTGAGAAGAGTCGCTGCGTGAAGATTCGGTGTCAGCGCGTGCGGAACCGTCGGCGGGAACTGGAACGCCGAAGCCAGTGAATTTCTTCGCGTCGTCCGGGAGCGGATGGCCGTAGGCCTTCGCAGGCCGGTGCAGGGGATCGGGGGCTCGTTTGATCGCGCCAGTTTCGGACATGCGAAGTTTATGACAGTTCAGTGACAGAGCGCCGACGTATACCCGACTTGGTCAGCGAGGAGAAGCGCAGCCGGTCGCATCACCATTGAAATTTCCGAGCTGTGATCGATGGGTCAAGCCGGGTTACGTTCGCATCTGCCGTCGGCGGAGAAGATCTTCGTTTCTTCCCGACGGTTGGAAATGTGTTGGGAGAATTCATGCAGTTCGACACCAAGATTGCTGTTGTCATTCGCAACGATCTCGAAGCCTGGCAGAAGCTCAATGTCGCATCATTCCTGACGAGCGGAATTGCGGCCGCCTTTCCAGAGTGCATCGGCGAGGCCTATGAGGACGCCTCTGCGACGAAATATCTTGCGCTGATCGGTCAGCCTATTCTGATCTATGGCGCGGATGGTCCGGCCCTGTCGCGCGCGCTCGATCGTGCACTCACGCGCAACGTCACACCGGCGGTCTACACCGAGGACATGTTCAAGACCACGCACGATGCCGCCAATCGCGAAGCGGTGAGGGCGGTGGCGCGCGCCGATCTCAATCTCGTCGGCATCGCGATGCGCGCCGAGCGCAAGGTGATCGACAAGATCGTCGATGGCTTGAAGTTCCATAGTTGATTACGGCACCGCCTCGCGGCCTTGTCATCAAGGTGTGACGACTGCGCCGCGTTGCGCAAACTTTGTGCGGTTTGACCCCAATCAAACGGGGGCTGCGTGGCCTCGCTAGTCTGCTCGCGCAATGCAAAGGAGCAGACAGATGCCCACCATGAAAGCCGCCGTCGTCAGACAATTTGGCAAGCCGCTCGTGATCGAGGACGTACCGGTGCCGCAGCCCGGTCCGGGCGAGGTGCTGGTCAAGGTGAGGGCCTGCGGCGTCTGCCACACCGATCTGCACGCCGCCTCGGGCGACTGGCCGGTGAAGCCGGTTCCGCCCTTCATTCCCGGACATGAAGTCGCCGGCATCGTCGCCGCGCTCGGGCCCGGCGTGAAGACTCTGAAAGTCGGGGATGCCGTGGGCGTGGCCTGGCTGCACGATGCGTGCATGTCTTGCGAATATTGCGAGACCGGCTGGGAGACGCTGTGCGAGCACCAGCACAACACCGGCTACAGCGTGAACGGCGGCTTTGCCGAATATGTCATTGCCTCCGCGGCGTTTGCGGCGAAGCTGCCGGCGACGGTCGATTTCGCCGCCATTGCGCCGATCCTGTGCGCTGGCGTCACCACCTACAAGGGATTGAAAGAGACGGAGGCAAGGCCCGGCGAGTGGGTCGCGATTTCGGGCGTTGGCGGCCTCGGCCATGTCGCGATCCAGTATGCCAAGGCGATGGGGCTCAAGGCCGCAGCCGTGGACATCGCCGAGGACAAGCTCGTGCTTGCACGTGAGACCGGTGCCGATCTCGCGGTCAATGCGCTGGCAGACGGGGCCGTCGACAAGGTGCTGGCCGCGATCGGCGGCGGGGCGCACGGCGTGCTGGTGACGGCGGTCTCGACCGCCGCGTTCGCCCAGGCGCTGAAGATGGTGCGCCGGAAGGGCACCGTCAGCCTCGTCGGCCTGCCGCCGGGCGAATTCCCGACGCCGATCTTCGATGTCGTGCTGAAGCGCATCACCGTGCGCGGCTCCATCGTCGGCACCCGCCGGGATCTCGACGAAGCCATCGCGTTCGCCGCCGACGGCAAGGTCAAGGCCGAAGTGGCGAAGGTGCCGCTCGCTGAGATCAACGAGGTCTTCGACCGGATGAAGGCCGGCAAGATCGACGGCCGCATGGTGCTCGACTTTGGCTAAAGCGTTTTCGAGCGAAGTGGATTCCGGTTCGCGTCAAGAAAACGCGTCAAAACAAGAATCCTTCGCCTCAGCCCGGCGGCATCGTCTCGAATTTCGTCAGGCCGGAATCGAGATGATCCCAGTCATGCCCGCGCACCGCGTAGGTGACCACCTGCGGCTTGTAGCGCGCGGGCTCGTCGAGGCTCGCGGCGCGAATGGTGAAGATGTCGGGCATGGCGGCGAAGCTCATGTAGACCGCCAAGCCGCACTCGGGGCAGAAGGCGCGTGTCTTCACATTGCCGCTGTCGCCGACCATGTCCCATGTCTTGGCGTCGCCTGTCACGGTGACGCCGGCCCGAGCGAAGGTGGCATAGGAGCCGTGGCCGGTGCCGCTTTCGCGCTGGCAATCCCGGCACTGGCAGTGATTGCTGAACAGCGGGTCGCCGGCGATCGAATAGCGGATCGCGCCGCAGGCGCAGCCGCCGGTGTAGGGCTTATCCATCGTGTTCACTCCTTAACTGTTTTCGCCGCTGATCTCGTCGAGCTGCCGAACGACCTTCTTCCAGCCGCCGCTCATGCCGGTGTAGGCGGTCTCGTTCCTGGGCAGCACGAAGCCGGCATGAACCAGCTGGATGCGCGTGCCGGCTTCGACCGGGGTGAGGGACCAGGTCACGACGGTGTCGAGCGGCGCGCCGTATCCGGTGTTGCGCGCATCCCCGCCCTTCCAGGCATAGACAAGTCGCCGGAAAGCCACGACCTCCAGGACGCGGCAATGGATGACGCCATCCCAGTGGCCGCCCGGCGTCGTCTGGAACGTGAAGGTCTTGCCTTCGACGGCTTCGAAACCGGTCGGCCTCATCAGCCAGCGCGCGATCAGCTGGGCGCTTGTCAGTACTTTCCAGACCGTTTCCGGCGTGTGAGGGAAGACCTCGTCGATGACGATGTCCCGGATGTTTTCTTGGGTATCGGGTTGCAACGCGGCTGCACTCACGGGTCGATCTCCTTCAAGAGGTCACGCAGGTTCTGGAAACGCTCGCGCCAGAAGACACCGTAATGATCCATCCAGGTGACCAACGGCTCGAGGCCTTCAGGCGCGGCGCGGTAATAGACGTTGCGACCCTCGGCGCGCTCGGCGACCAGGCCCGCCTGCTTCAACGATTTCAGGTGCTGCGAGATGGCGCCCTGCGTCACCCCGCTGCCGCGCGTCAGCTCGGCGACGCTGACTTCCTTGCTGTCGAAGATGCGCTCGAACACGGCGCGGCGGGTCGGATCGGCGAGGGCGCGCATCACGGCGGTGACGGGATGTGGAGCGGTTTCGATCATCTCAATCAATTAGCGTAGGCTAATTGATTAGTCAATACTAATGCATTTCCTGGCGTTGAATCCTAAAAGTCCATTTGACAATGACTGACTAGTCAGTCATAAATGAAGCATGACGAAGAAGCCCACAACAGCAGCCGCGGCCAGGGTCGCGAATCAAAAGCCCACGCATGGCGGGGAAGTCGCTCCGGCATCAAGCCGTGCGACGCGCGCAGCGGAGCGGCGCGCGGCAATCGTGGAGGCGGCGATGGAGGAATTCATCGCGCGCGGCTTTGCGGCGACGCGGCTTGACGACATCGCCAAGCGCGCAGGCGTCGCGAAGGGCACGATCTACCTGCACTTCAAGGACAAGGAATCGATGTTCGAGGAGTTGGTGCGTATCGTGATCGTGCCCGTGGTGGCTCGGCTCGACGCGTTGCCACCGCCGACGGGCTCGGTGCGCGATCTCATCGAAATGTTTGCCGGAAATTTCATCAACGAGGTGATCGGCACACGCCGTGGCGATCTCGTGCGCCTGATCGTGGCGGAGGGGCCGCGCTTTCCGGCGGTCGCCGACTTCTACTACCGCGAGGTCGTCTCGCGCGGGATGGCCGGCATGCGCGCGCTGATCGAACTCGGCGTTGCCCGCGGCGAGATCCGCCAGAAGAATCTCGCGCGCTATCCGCAGATCCTGGTCGCGCCCGCGATCATCGCGGTGATCTGGCAGAGCCTGTTTGCGCGGCACGCGCCGCTCGACGCGCAGGACATGCTGCGCGTCCATCTGGATTTGATTTTCGGCGAACGGAGGACGACATGACGTCGCCGCAAAGGATATTTGGAATCATCTTGGCCGCCGCGCTTGCAACAGGCCTCGCCGGTTGCAAGGAGAAGCGCGACCCCGGCTTCCAGGGCTGGGTCGAGGCGGACATGATCTTCGTCAGTCCGGACGAAGCAGGCCGGGTCACCAAGCTCAACGTCCGCGAGGGCGACGAGGTCAAGGTCGGCGAAGCGCTCTATTCCGTCGATGACGACCTCCAGCTCGCCGATCTCAACCAGAACAAGGCGACGCTGGCGAATGCGCAGCAGACCTATGATCGTGCGGCCTCGCTGAGCAAGACCGGCGCCGGCACGCAGGCCAATCTCGATTCCGCCGTCTCCGCCTTGCGCGTTGCCGAAGCCCGCGTGGCGACCTCGGAGACGCGGCTGGCCCGGCGCAAGGGCTTTGCGCCCGTTGCCGGCACCATCCAGCAGATCTATTTCCGTGAGGGCGAGATGGTGGCGGCGCAGCGGCCGGTGCTCTCGATCATGCCACCAGGCAACATGAAGCTGCGCTTCTTCGTGCCGGAAACGGAGCTGCCGAAACTCTCGATCGGCGACGAGGTGCGGGTCGCCTGCGACAATTGCGCCGCCGATCTCACCGCTAAGATCTATTTCATCGCGACGTCGGCTGAATACACCCCGCCGGTGATCTACAGCCTCGAAGAGCGCAACAAGCTCGTCTATCTTATTCAGGCGCGACCGTCGCGGCCCGATGCCTTGCGGGTGGGGCAGCCGATCGACGTCTATCTCAATCCAAAGACACCGGTGGCGGACAAGCGATGAACGCCGGCAACGACATCGCAATCGACGTCAGAGGCCTGAGCAAATCGTTCGGCGGCCGCGAGGTCGTGCACGACCTGTCGATGCAGGTGAAGCGTGGCTCGATCTACGGCTTCCTCGGGCCGAACGGCTCGGGCAAGACCACGACCATCCGCATCCTCTGCGGCCTGCTCACGCCCGACAGCGGCGAGGGCACCTGCCTCGGCTACGACATCTTGCGCGACGCCGAGAAGATCAAGCGCCAGGTCGGCTACATGACCCAGCGCTTCAGCCTCTATCAGGACCTGTCCGTGCGCGAGAACCTGGAATTCGTCGCACGGCTCTATGGCCTCGCCGACGCACGCGGTGCCGCGCGCGACATGATCAAACGACTCGGGCTCTCGGGCCGCGAGGAGCAGCTCGCCGGCGAGCTCTCCGGCGGGTGGAAGCAGCGGCTGGCGCTCGGGGCCTGCACGCTGCCGAATCCAAAATTGTTGCTGCTGGACGAGCCGACCGCGGGCGTCGATCCCAAGGCACGGCGAGACTTCTGGAACGAGATCCATGCGCTCGCCGCCGAGGGGCTCACGGTACTGGTCTCCACCCATTACATGGACGAAGCCGAGCGCTGCCACGAGATCGCTTACATCGCCTACGGCCATCTGCTGGCGCGCGGCACCGTCGACGAGGTGATCGCGAAGTCGGCGCTGACGACCTACACCGTCACGGGCGAGCTGGGCGGGCTCGCGGCCGAGCTCGACCATAAGCCAGGCGTCGATATGGTGGCCCCGTTCGGCACCTCGCTGCATGTCTCCGGCCGTGATGCTGCGGCGCTCGAAGCCAGCATCGCGCCTTGGCGCGAGAAAAGCGGCCTGCACTGGCAGAAGTCGCATCCATCGCTGGAAGACGTCTTCATCGAATTGATGAACCGCTCGAGGGACAATTTCCAATGAGCACCATCCGCGCAACCGGCCCCGTGTCGGAGATCCGCGACCGTTTCGGTTTCTTGCGCCGCTCCTATGCCATGATGGCGAAGGAATTCATTCAGCTTCGGCGGGACCGCGTGTCGTTTGCCATGATCGTCGCGATCCCCGTGATGCAGCTGCTGTTGTTCGGTTATGCCATCAACACCACGCCGCACCATCTGCCGAGCGCGGTGCTGCTGCAGGAGGACTCCGATCTCGCCCGTTCGGTCCTGAAGGCGCTGGAGAACACCGCCTATTTCCGCTTCGTCTACGAAGTGCACGACGTCGAGGATTTCGACAATCTGCTGAAGTCCGGCAAGGTGCTGTTCGGCGTCGAGATCCCGCGCGGCTTCGAGCGGGCAGTGCGGCGCGGCGACAAGCCGGCTCTGCTGGTCGCCGCGGATGCGACCGATCCGGTCGCCGCAAGCTCCGCGCTCGGCTCGCTCGGGATGATCGTGCAGACCGCGCTCCAGCACGATCTCTATATCGGTGATGCGCCGGCACTGCCGTTCGAGATCAGGGCGCATGCACGCTATAATCCGGCTGCGGAATCGCGGATCAACATCGTGCCGGGCCTGGTCGGCACCATCCTCACCATGACGATGCTGATCTTCACGGCGCTGTCGGTGACGCGTGAGATTGAGCGCGGCACCATGGAGAGCCTGTTGTCGATGCCGATCAAGCCGGTCGAGGTGATGCTCGGCAAGATCGTCCCCTACATCGTGGTCGGCTTCATCCAGGCCTTCCTGATCGTCAATATCGGCGTGTTTCTGTTCGGCGTGCCGGTGCTCGGCAACCTGCTCCTGCTGGCGGCGCTCTCGACGCTCTTCATCGCCACTAATCTCGCGATCGGCTACACGTTCTCCACCATTGCCCAGAATCAGCTGCAGGCGATCCAGATGTCGTTCATGTTCTTCCTGCCGAGCCTGCTGCTGTCCGGCTTCATGTTCCCGTTCGCCGGCATGCCGGCCTGGGCGCAATATCTCGGCGAATGCCTGCCGCTGACGCACTATCTGCGCATCGTTCGTGCCATCATGCTGAAGGGCGCGTCCATGCCGAACCTGCGCTTCGATGCGGTTGCCCTCGCCATCCTGATGCTGGTCGCCATGACTATCGCCGTGACACGCTTCCGCCGCACGCTGGATTGAGGCAGAATGTCCTCCGATGTCATTCCGGGGCGCACGAAGTGCGAACCCGGAATCTCGAGATTCCGGGTTCGATGCTAGCGCATCGCCCCGGAATGACTGGGGGGATAATGGTCAGCTTTCTGAAAGCCCGGCAGAAAGCCGTCTTGTCGGATCAGTTCGAGCGCGAACTGACGCGCGAGGTGCTGCGCACCGAACTGTTGCGGGTGAAGGCGCTGATCGCCACCGGCTTGGTCATGATCGTGCTGCTGACCACGACCTTCGTGATCGATCCTGCCATCGTGAACCGGATCTGGCACGGGACGGAGGGCATGACCCGTGAATATACCCTCATTGCAGGCTTCCTGCTGTTCGAGGCCTGGATCCACGGCCAGATCAGGCGAAACCTCAAGCTCGATCGCGACGTCCCGGTGGTCAGGCGCTATATCGGTGCAACCATCGAAACATCGCTGCCGACGCTCATCCTGATCCTACAGATCCGCAGCATGGGCGCTGGGCCTGCGCTCGGTTTCGTGTTGCCGCTGGTCTATTTCATCTTCGTCATTCTTTCGACGCTGCGGCTCGATTTCTGGCTGTCCACCTTCACGGGATTTGTCGCCGGCGCCGAACTTCTGGCCGTGGCGCTGTACTACAATTCGGCCAGCGACACCGGCGAACCCCTGATCTATTTCCACACCGTGCGCAGCACCGTTATCCTGGTCTGCGGCGTGCTCGCGGGCTCGGTCGGCGCGCAATTGCGGCGGCAATTTGCCGCGAGCATCGCGGCGGCCACCGCGCGCGATCGGGTGACCAATCTGTTCGGCCAGCACGTCTCGCCGCAGGTGGTCGAGCGGCTGATGGCGGAGGGCACGAGCGTTGCCGGCGATCTCCGCCGTGTCGCAGTGATGTTCGTCGATTTCCGCGGCTTTACCGCAGGTGCGCAGACGCGCACGCCCCAGGAGGTGGTCGATAGGCTCGACGGCGCATTCGCCGTGTTGGTCGACATTCTCGATCGCCACGGCGGCATCGTGAACAAGTTCCTCGGCGACGGCTTCCTGGCGCTGTTCGGCGCGCCGCTCGAAGCCTCCGATGCCGCGCATCGCGCGGTCGCTGCCGGCCGTGACATGCTGACGGCGATGGACCGCATCAACGCGCAGACGAGCTGGCCGCTGCGGATCGGCATCGGCATCCATTTCGGCGAGGTCGTCGCCGGCAATATCGGCTCGCCGCGGCGCAAGGAGTACACGGTCATCGGCGATACCGTGAACTTCGCCTCGCGGCTTGAGGCGCTCAACAAGGAGTTCGGCTCGCAGCTCCTGATCTCCGCGTCCGTGCGCGAGGCGCTGGGTGCCGACTGCAGCGATGCGGTCGCGCTCGGCGAGGTCACCGTGCGCGGTTACGAGCAACCGGTTGCCGTGTTTCAATTGGGGTGAGGGGATTCCTCGCGTTTCTTTGAAGGCGGGCGCTGAAATATCCCCGCACGCTCCGCGCTCCTGCATTCAGGAAGCCGAAACTCCTCGGCTTCCTGATGTCTCGCGGAGAAAATCCATGACTCGATTGACCATTGCTTCGGCCTTGATTGCCGCTTCCGTCTATCAAGTCCAGTCTGCTGCCGCTCGCGACGTTGCGCCAGCGCGGCGCGCCGTGGTTCACGCGACGGCGGATTGCGTCAGGGCGCCGGCAGAGGGCGCCTATGCCTCGGCGCCCTACAGGGAGCCGCCCTGCATACCGAAGACCACGAACTGACTTTCGCGACGAGGCGAAGCCGGGCTGGCGAAGACAGTCAGTCCGGCTTCTCTTTCCATCCGGGCTGGTATTGAGGTAGCGCTTGACTCGTGTTTCATCTAGTCATCTATATGACTATATGAATCCGGCTTCCCGCGACGACCGCCTGCCACGCTACCAGCGCCTGCGCGACGACCTCGCGGCGCGGATCAACCGCAATGAATGGCGCCCGGGCGAGCCGATCCCGTCGGAAGCCGAACTCGGCGCCCATTACGGCGTCGCGATCGGCACCGTGCGCAAGGCGATCGACCAGCTCGTTGCGGACGCCGTGCTGGAGCGCCAGCAGGGCCGCGGCACCTTCGTTCGGCGCGCACGCTTCAATTCCTCGCTGTTCCGGTTCTTCCGCTTCCAGTCGGAGAGCGGCGAGCGACGCGTGCCGAAGAGTCGTATCCTCAGGCGCAAGAGCGTGCCCGCGACCTCGGCCGTGGCATCGGCGCTGCGCCTTCCCGTCGGCGAGCCCGTGATCAGCCTGTCGCGCCTGCGCCTGATCGACGATGTGCCGCTGCTGGCCGAAGAGATCTGGCTGCAGCAATCGCGCTTTGCAAAGATTCTCGAGATCGACACCGCCGAGTTCGGCGACTTGTTGTATCCGCTCTACGAGGAGCGCTGCGGGGAGGTGGTGGTCTCCGCCGAGGAAATCCTGACGGTCGCGACTGCCAACGAGATGCAGGCGCGGCTACTTCGGCTCGAGGCTCACGCACCGCTGATCGTGATCGAGCGCCTTGCGTTCGACCTGGAGCGACAGCCGATCGAATGGCGTCGCTCGCGCGGGCCGGCGGATCGCTTCCGCTACCACGCCGAGATCAGGTGAGCGCGACTTTCAACGACGTCAAACAACAACGCGTACAGGGGTAGGAAAACATGTCGAACTGGTACAGCGAGAGCTCGCCGCTGGAGCGTCGCACGTTCTGGGCAAGCTTTGGCGGCTGGGCGCTGGATGCGCTCGACGTCCAGATGTTCGGCCTTGCCATCCCCGCGTTGATCGCGACCTTTCACATCAGCAAGGCCGACGCCGGCCTGCTCGGATCGGTCACGCTGTTCTTCGGCGCATTCGGCGGCTGGCTCGGCGGCGCGCTCGGCGATCGCTTCGGCCGCGTCAAGGCGCTGCAGATCACGGTCGCGACCTTCGCGCTCGCGACCTTCGCCAGCGCCTTCGCCATGACCTACGCCCAGCTTCTGGTGCTCAAGGCCATTCAAGGCCTCGGCTTCGGCGCCGAATGGGCTTGCGGCGCGGTCCTGATGGCCGAGATCATCCGTCCCGAGCATCGGGGCAAGGCGCTCGGCTCGGTGCAGAGCGCCTGGGCCGTGGGTTGGGGCGCGGCGGTTCTGTTGTCGGCGCTGGTCTTCACCTATGCGCCGGTGGATATCGGCTGGCGGATGCTGTTTGCAATCGGACTGCTGCCGGCGCTCCTCATCATCTTCATCCGCCAGGGGCTGAAGGAGCCGCCGCGCGCGATCGCGAAGGACGCAGAAGCGCCGTTCCTCGCCACGCTCTCGGGCATCTTCCATCGCGACGTGCTGCGCTCGACGCTGGTCGGCGGACTCTTCGGCATTGGCGCCCACGGTGGTTATGCTGCCCTGACGACGTTCCTGCCGACCTTCTTGCGCGAGGTGCGGCACCTCTCGGTGCTCGGCTCCAGCTTCTACCTGGCCGTCATCATCATCGCGTTCTTCTGCGGTTGTATCGCGAGCGGGTTCATCAGCGACCGGGTCGGGCGCAGGGCGAACGTCGCGTTCTTTGCCGCCGCCTGCATCGCCACCGTGCTGGTCTATATCTTCGTGCCGCTGACCAATGGCCAGATGCTGGTGCTTGGATTTCCGCTCGGCTTCTTCTCGGCGGGAATCCCTGCAAGCATGGCGGCGCTGTTCAGCGAGCTCTATCCCGCCGGCGTGCGGGGCACAGGCGTCGGCTTCTGCTACAATTTCGGCCGCGTCGTCTCCGCGGCGTTCCCTTTTCTGGTCGGCTTTCTCAGCGACCGCATCGGCCTCGGGCCTGCGATCGGTATCGACGCGGCGTTTGCCTATTCGCTGGTGCTGATCGCGGTGCTGCTGCTGCCGGAAACCCGCGGCAAGGTGTTCGAGCAGACGGCGGCAACCCACGCCTGACCGGAAATGAGGGATAACGACCATGGCATTGCCCCAGCGCGGCCTGACGCGCCGACAATTTGGTGCGAGTCTCGCATCGCTCGCCACGGTGGTCGCGACCACAGCCAGGAGTGAGGCGGCCTTGCCCGAGATCGACACCCACGCCCATGTCTTCCATCGCGGACTAAAACTCGCGCCGGGCCGGCGCTATGCGCCGGATTACGACGCGCCACTGTCGCTCTATCTCGAGCAGCTCGACCGCAACGCCATGACCAATGGCGTGCTGGTGCAGCCGAGCTTTCTCGGCACCGACAATTCCTACCTCGTCGACTGCCTGAAACAGACCAACGGACGCCTGCGCGGCATTGCGGTGGTCGATCCCGCTGTCTCCGCAGACGAGCTGCGCGCACTCGATCGCGCCGGCGTGGTCGGCATTCGCCTCAATCTGGTCGGCCAGCCCTTGCCCGATCTCGCGGCGAGCGAATGGAAAGGATTGCTCGGGAATGTGAAGGCGATGAGCTGGCAGATCGAGATCCAGCGCAACGCCGCCGATCTCGCAACGCTCGTGCCGCAGCTGCTCGATCACGACGTCACTGTCGTGCTCGATCATTATGCGTTGCCTGATCCGAAGCTCGGTGTCACCGATGCCGGATTTCAATCGGTGCTGAAATTCGGGGGGACGCGAAACGTATGGGTCAAGATCTCGGCGCCGTATCGTAATGGTCCGGCCGGCGAGAGCTTTGCCGGGCAAGCCTATCCGCTGCTGCGCAGCGCCTATGGCCTCGATCGCCTGCTCTGGGGCAGCGACTGGCCGCACACGCAGTTCGAGGCGACGCAGACCTACGCGAAGAACCGGCAATTCCTCGACACGCTCGTCGTCGACGCAAGCGATCGTGCCCGAGTGCTGGCCTCTCCGCGGCCGCTCTTCCGCTTCTGACGCGCGAGCGCGATTGCTCCGATTGCACCGAATTTTGGGGCATGACGGGCGATATTGCGTCCCTGTAGAGTGCTGCGCGAGGCGGCCGGTCGCGGCCGCCGTTTGCGTGAGGAAATGCCATGCAGCGCCGCTATGTCACCGTCGACGTGTTCACCGACCGCGCCTTCGGCGGCAACCAGCTCGCCGTGGTGCTCGACGCCGGCGGGCTCTCCACGCAGCAGATGCAGGCGATCGCAACCGAGTTCAACTATTCCGAGACGACCTTCGTGCTGCCGCCGCGCGACAAGGCCAACGACGCCGAGGTGCGCATCTTCACGCCGGTGCAGGAGATTGCCTTTGCCGGCCATCCCAACGTCGGCACCGCCTTCGTGCTGGCCTCGATGGCAAAAGAGCCGAAGTCGCGCCTCTCGTTCGAGGAGAAGGCAGGCCTCGTGCCGGTTGATATCGTGCGAGAGCAGGGAAGGGTGATCAGAACCGAGCTCACCGCGCCGCAGCCGCTTGCGCGGTACGCGCCGCTGTCACCGGCCGAGGCCGCGAGCTGCATTTCGCTCAGTGCGGATGACATCAAGACCGATAACCATGCACCTGAAGTCATCACCGTCGGAAACGCATTTCTGGTGATGGAGCTGCATTCGCGCGAGGCGCTGAAGCGGGCGCGGCCCGACGCTGCGGCCTACGGCAAGCTCTTGCCGCGGGACGGCGGCCGCTCCGTGTGGTTCTATACCCGCGACGTACCTTTAGCCGAAGCGCCGTGCGAGCGCCAGGCACGCATGTTCATGCGCGGCGCCAGCGGCCTCACCGAGGATCCCGCCACCGGCAGCGCCACAGTCGCAGCCGCCGCACTGTTCGCCGATCTCGATCCTATCAGCGACGGCGAGCTGAAACTCACCGTCGGCCAGGGCTTTGACATGGGCCGGCCTAGCATTCTTCAAACGCGCGTCGTCAAGCGAGACGGTAAGATCGTCTCCGCCCATGTCGGCGGTGCCAGCGTGCAGATGATGGAAGGGACGTTCAGGCTGGCGGGGGAGGGGTAAGCCGTCATTCCGGGGCGCGCGTAGCGCGAACCCGGAATCCATCGAGCCTCAGATACGGTGGATGCATGGATTCTCGGGTGCGCGATTGCGCACCGTAGCTCGCGACTTCGTCGCGCCCCGGAATGACACTCAGAGTATTCGCCCCGCCAAATTCTTCACCGTCACGCCATCGCGCTCCTCGATGATCTCCGCGATCATCTGGCGATGGCAATGGGTGTGATCGCGCTCGTAGCAGAGCAGGCAGACGGGGCCGGCCTGCTTCACCAGCGCCGAGAGCTCGTCCATCTGCTCTCTGGCTTCCGGCGTCTTGAGGTGCTTTGAGAAGATCTTCTCGAGCACATCGTACTGGCCGCTGCGGGCCGCGAGCCGGCCTTCCTTGGGCGTGCCGAGGCCAGCGAGATGAATATAGCCGATGCCGCGTTCATCGAGGCCGGCGGCAAGCTGCTTCTTGGAAAAACCCGGTCGCCGCGACGACGTCACCGCGCGCACGTCGACCACGAGCTTGACGCCGGCCTGCTCCAATTCGTCCAGCACGGCCTTGGGCGGCGTCTGCTCATACCCGATCGTGAACAGCTTCTTCGCCTTGGCCATCGACTTCCTCAACTCACCCGCGCGATCAGTTCCATGGCGCCGTGCGGTGCGCGCACCTTGCCTTCGTGAATGACGTAGGCGAACACGTCGCGTGGTTCCTTTTTCGGCTTACTCTTCTCAACTTTCGGCAGATCGTCGGGTTCGCCACCCGCGGCCCAGGCTTGGAAGCGTTCGGCCCAGGCATCCAGCTGCTTCGGCGGATAGCAGGTCTTGATCTCGTCGTTGCCCTTCTGCAAGCGCGCATAGACGAAATCGCCGGCGACGTCGGCGATCGCAGGATATTTGCCGTGCTCGGCAAACACCACCGGCGTCTCAAATTCGCGGATCAACGCGATGAAATCAGGCGTGCAGAAGCTGTCGTGGCGCACCTCGACAACATGACGCAACGCGCGGCCCTCGAGTTTGCGTGGCAGCAGCTCCAGGAACTTGCCGAAATCGGCACCGTCGAATTTCTTCGTCGGCGCGAACTGCCACAGCGCGGGCCCAAGATGGTCGCCGAGTTCCAGCACGCCGGAATCATAGAACCGCTTGATGGAATCGCCGGCCTCGGCGAGCACGCGCCTGTTGGTGGCAAAGCGCGGCCCCTTCACCGAGAACACAAAACCATCAGGCACTTCGCTCGCCCATTTGCGAAAGCTCTCCGGTTTCTGCGAGCCGTAATAGGTGCCGTTGATCTCGATGGAGGTCAGCTTCGAGGCCGCGTAGGATAGTTCCTTCGCCTGCGTCAGCTTTTCCGGATAGAACACGCCGCGCCAGGGCTCGAAGGTCCAGCCGCCGATGCCGATGAAGATGTTGCCGGATTTCTTGGACACGGTTCTTGCTTTGGCCACGGATGGATCTCGCATCGACGGACGGGGAAGGCAGCATCCTAGTCAAACCGGAAGTGATTGGCCAGTTGTCGCATCCCGTCTAAGCTTCGCCTCGCGATCTGCGTAAGAAGGAGAACAACATGCGGATGCTGATGCTGGGAGCGGCGCTCGTTACGATGACAGCTGCTGCCATGACCTGTTCTGCTTTTGCGGCTGATGACGACGACACCAAGGGCGCGCAGAAGCTCGCCATGCAGGGCCGCGACGATTACTGGCATTGCCTGGCGCGGGAATATGCGCGTGACAGAAATCAGGGCCTGTCGGAACAGGATTTCAGCCGCTCGGTTGCCGGAGCCTGCCCGTCGGAGCGGCAATATTACCGGGTGGCGTTGCTCGACTATCTCACCGCGCAATATCCGAACATCGATTCCGGTGCCCATCTCGCGACCGCGAACCGGGCGGTGGAGTCGGCGCAGAAGGACATCGTGACGGCCTTCGTCAAGGACAGGCCGCCACAGCAATAGACTACACACCGCTGGAGGCCGGCAGCTCTTCCGGCCGTGCACTCATCCGTGGTATGATTGGCCGCATCAGGAACGGGGACGGGCTGGCATGGCGTCTGAGTCGGTGGGTGGCATTTTCGGCGCGATCGTCGCGGCGATCGTGCTTGCGGTTGCCGTCGTCTTTGGGCCGATCGGGCAGTACGGCAAGCCTCCTAAGCCGGTCAAGGCCGAGCCGGCTCCGGCCGCCGTAGCGCCTGCAGCCCCTGTCGCGCCGGCTCCGAGGGGGCCGGTGATCCGGGAAGTCCCGAACCAGTAGTGGCTTGAAAAAGGCCGGTTGCCCCCTTGCATAGCGGCTTGCTCGTTCCCATTTAGCTCCTAACGGCGGCGTTGAGCCAAAAGCTCCGGCGCTGGGACGACCTTGGAATAGCTTGGGCCTGCGCCGGATGTACGCGCGGTCCGCCGTTCCGGGGTCGTTGGCATTTTGGGGCCCTATTTGGGCTGATTCCCACATAAACCCCGGCTTGGCAGCGCAGGACGCGGCGGATATACGCTGCCGTCATGAATGAAGCCATCAGACCCGGCGTCGACAACCAGGCTCAAGAGGGGCCGGAGCTGTCGGTCATCGTCCCGACCTTCAACGAGCGCGACAACGTCACGGTGCTGTACCGGCGGCTGGAGGCGACGCTTCCCAACATCGCCTGGGAGGTCGTGTTCGTCGACGACAATTCGCCCGATGGCACCTGGGACGTAGTGCGGGCGCTGGCGCTGAAAGACAGCCGCGTGCGCTGCATCCGCCGCATCGGCCGTCGCGGCCTGTCGGGCGCATGCATCGAGGGCATCCTGGCCTCGAGCGCGCCCTATGCTGCCGTGATCGATGCCGATCTCCAGCACGACGAAACCCA
>Ga0209758_1000557_pt1 | contig 58827 bp, 57 predicted proteins | sample AraplaMF_Col_mMF_FD_184258 | JGI IMG/M metagenome (GOLD analysis project Ga0209758, IMG submission 184258) | Arabidopsis root microbial communities from the University of North Carolina, USA - plate scrape MF_Col_mMF (SPAdes) (version 2) | ecosystem: Host-associated > Plants > Roots > Endosphere... | reverse complement strand
CCGGATCGCTTTGCTAAACGACCGACCTCGCAAGGCTTTGACCGCCTTTCGGGCGCATAGCTCAGTTGGTAGAGCAGCTGACTCTTAATCAGCGGGTCCCAGGTTCGAGCCCTGGTGCGCCCACCAAGCAAAAGTACTTAATTTTTTAAGACTTTCGCGAGACGGTGGCCGAGAGCAAATCGGGCCTCGTGCGACGTTTTCCCCGGCCAGATGGCTGCGCGGGTTTTCCTTTGTTTATGTGTCTCCGCCCTGTTCGATACTGCCCGCAAATCCGAGGATGCAGGTCGAGTCCTTGCGCCATCTTCGCGCAGCGGACCGCGCGGTTGCCAGCAGGCAAGCGGCCTTCCATGCGCCCTCCTCGACAAGGGTGGAGAGATGAGGCTTGCCGCGAGAGGGCTTCGCGTCTCTGTGTGTTGAACGCGCCTGGCCTACGCTGTCGGCGTCGCATTGTTGAGAAGATTGGCGAGCGCGGTGAGAAGTTGCGCCGGTGCAAACGGCTTCGACAGCATGACACTGTCGGGAACGCCTTTGGAGGTCCAGTCCGCGGCTGCGGCCCCGCTCATATAGACGATGGGAAATTCCGGCTGGATCTCCCTGGCGTGTTGGGCGACCTTCCAGCCGTCCATCTTGCCTTTGAGGTCGATGTCGGTCACCAGCGCGCGATATTGGCCATTGTGGACTTTCAGCAAAATCACCGCCTCTTCTCCGGACGATGCGACCACCGCTTCGAAGCCGCCGTCGTGCAGCGCGTCTGCGACGAAGCTCTGGAGCAACGCCTCGTCTTCGACAACGAGGATGACAGGCATTTCAATGTCCGGCACGACGCCATTCCCCGCTGCAGCCCGAGACACAAGTCACAAAGTGAACATGAGTTCCCGGCGCGCACTGCTCCTGCTCCCGTCGCGCCATCGCGCTTCAGGTTTCGTCCAGAGGACTATCTTCGCGGAAAGCCACTGCATTGCTTTTCCGATCGTGCACTAGTGGCCCAGCGCGGACGCGAGCGTGCCGACAACATGATCGCCCGGCGGCATGGCCCCGATCTGCGCCCGCACCTGCAGCAGCGCGCGCCGGAGCCAGGTCTTGATGGTGTTGACGGGGACGCCATATTGCTCGGCCAGCCGGTGCCGGCTTTCACCGTAGAGATAGGCCGCGATCACCAGATGACGCCGTGTCGGGTCGAGCGTTTGCAGAGCGGACAACATGCTCTGCTGGAGCCTGATGGTGTCGCTTTCGTTTTCCCTGCTTTCCATACTTTCCAGCGCCGTGGGCGCGTCGGCAGGAAAGTCAAGCAAGGCCGACTGGTCGCGGTAGATTTCTCGCGATGGCCTTCGCGCGGCATCGATCGCGAGATTCTTGGCGATCGTGATCATCCACATCATGGGCGAGCCCAGCGCCTGACGATACGCGGCCGCGTTCAACCAAATGCGAACATAGGCCTCCTGCACGATTTCCTCTGCGAGATGCCGGCGCCTGACGACCAGTAGCACGGTCGAGAACAGCTTGCGCCGCGTGGCTGCGTGCAGCTTTTCGAAGGCCGGCTCATCGCCTCCCGCCATGCGCAGCAGCAGCTGCTCAAGCTCGGTCGGGCCGGACCATTCAGCGCGGAGGCCGCTTATCATCGGCGCCATGTCATCCCCCGGGACTGCCCCGCAATTTCGTCCGGCCAAGTTCTCCGAAGTCGGCGGATGTGTCAATTGAAGTTTACATATGAAACTGACAATGCAGCGTGAAATTCGAGATAAGCTCTTTCTGTTCAATCGGTTGTTCAATCCCGAGCTTGCCGGGCGCAGCGCCTTAGGAACCAAGTGCAATCGCTCCCATTGTCATCCCAATCATACAATGGAGGCTTCCCGTGCAAGGCGACAACCCCATCAGCTGGCTGATGTTCTTCACTCTCGCGGCAACGACATTCATCATTGCCGGCGGTTTCATCTATTTCCTGCGATCCCACACCAATCGCGAAATCGCGGCAAACGCGCTTGAAGGCGACGGCAACAGCCGCGGCGTGGCGCCGAGCGGGGCCGGACCCGAATTGATTGGGTTCGCCGTTCTCGCCTTCGCCGTGATGGGCTTGCTCACGGTTGGCTACAACGGCAAATCCCGCGTGGAAACGGCTCAGACCACCACGCCGGTCGGCGGCGCAACGACAGGCATGGCGCAGCCGGTCGGCACGCCTGAGCAGCCGAAGCGCTATCAGCCGGTCAATCCCGCACCGGACAACCGCGCCGCCCCGACATCGTCGGACACCGGCATCGGCTCAGAGAACGGTTCGACCGGACAGCCGAAGTAAGGACGACCAGGGACTCGCGCTCTACCACCCGCGAGTCCCTGCGCCGCCCTTGAACGGTCCCACGATGCGCGAGGTGATCCAGCCGCCGTAGAAGTCGCCGTCCTGCGGCTTCACGCGTTCGTCATCCACCCAGCATTCGTCGACGCGCGAGGCATAGAAAGCCAGATGACCGGCGATGTCGGCGAATTGCGGCGTCGGTGCAGGGTAGCTCCAGGCCGCTTGCTCCGACGTCCGTCCGTCGACCATGAGCGACCAGTATTCTGCGTGCCCCTTGAATTCGCACCAGGAGCCGCCCGGCGCGTCCAGCAGATAGTGTCGTACGATATCATCGGGCGGAATATAGTAGACCGGCGGGTGACTGGTCTCGAGCACGCGATAGGCCGCCGTCGTATCGGCAATCGTGTGCGCGTTGAAAATGACGCGCAGCCGCGCGCCGATTTTTTCCAGCCGCGGCGGACGGGGATAATCCCAGACGGACTCTTGTCCGGGCAAGGGTTCGATGCGTTTGGGCGGCCACATGTTTCGTTCACTCCAGCAGGAGATCGTGCCGCCAATATTCATCGCACGATCATCGGAAAGGTCACCGCGATTGCCCAGGCGAATATCGCACCGTTGGCGAGCGCGCCCGGAAGCGGATGCCGGGTCGCCGCGTAACTCCAGCGGCTGATCAGCCCAAAGGCCACGAACAGCAACAGGATCGCAGGCACGATAATAACGAGGAAGAACAGCTTCATTGGATTGAGCGCCACGGCAATGCCGAGCGAAAGCAAAAAGCAGAATTTGGTGAGGGCATAAGCGCCCTTTCGGGACTCGCGGCCACTTGTCAGCCATTCGTCGGCCATGAAGTAGGGCAGCGTCCCGCAGGCGATCGCGGCGATCAGCGGCAGCCGCGCCGGGATCGGCAGGAACGAGAACACATAGGCGTCGATCGGAAGGCCGAAGGCCAGGATGTTGTAGGCGCTCACGGCGGCCGCTGCAACAGCGACACGTTTCCACGCGACCGTCGTCGCGACGGCCGGCGGTTGACCCTTGCGCAAGTAGAAGAGGACCGCGGTCGAGAGAGCGCCATAGAGCAGGAAATGCAGCATCAGATAATCGCCGAGCAGGATCGGCAGAAAGTCGGTGGGCATCTTCCAGAGCAACAGTGGCGTCACGATCGCCGGCAGGAACGCTGCCGTCATGAGCGCCTTCCAGCCAAGGCTTGCGCCGGCCGGACTCGGGCTTACCTCCGGCAACAATGCCGACAAGGGCCAGGCCAGTGCGACAATGCCGGCAAACACCAGCGCCAGCCAGCGCCCGCGGCTGTCGACCTCTTCATGAGGTCGGTCGCCGAAGGCCGCATTCATCCAGCGCACCGTCTCAACCATGCTGTCGTGACTGTAGAGCACGCCGATATGTTCGACGCCGCGCGCCAACACCAGCTTGCGCGCGGTGCCGCCGGAGAAATGTCCGTAAGTCTCGCCGGGGATAGCTGCCCCGCCGGCAGTGAAATTGACGATGCGAAGGCCCTCCTCCCTGAGCATCGCGGGCTCCAGTGCGCCGACGATGACGAGCAGATTGCGCGGACTGTCCGGTGTCACGACGGGCGAAAATACGGAGACCGCGACGGTTGCCTCGACGTCCGGATGGGCTTGCGCGTACCGCACCACGATGTCGGACGCCATCGAATGTCCAAGCACCGCGAGCCGGCCATCGCTCCCGGGCAGCTTGCGCGCCGACGCCGCGACGTCGGTCAGCTCCCTCAGCAATGCGTTGGTGATCGCGATGCCCTCGGTGATGTCGCCATGCATGGGAACGGGGTTACGGCCATGGCCGAGGAAATCGAAAGTCACGGCAACATAGCCGTTGCGGGCAAGCGTCTCGGCGAACGGCTGCATCAGTTGTTGAGAACCGGCAAAGCCGTGTGCGACCACGACGACCGGCGTGGGCGCGGCGGATTGCGGCCTGAAGATCGTCACCGGCGTTTCGCCGACGAAGGTCCGCGTGACATTCAGGTCCCGGCTGCCTTCATGCAATTCAAACAGCCCGATCAGGATCGCCACGGTCGCAATAAACCCGACAAGAAACCTCATCGATCCTCGCCGGCGATGTGTTTCCTGCGAATGCTGTGCACCGTCCACCAGATCGCAAAGCCGGCGATTGGGACGAAGGCGGCCGTAAGCACGCTGGGCTCAAGATGAAGTGTGCCGCTGTCATGCGCCGCCTTGGCGATGTATCCGAACAGGCTGACCACGTAATAGGTGATCGCCGCGACCGACAAGCCTTCGACCGTGGCCTGCAGCCGGAGCTGAAGCCGGGTCCGCGCGTTCATCGACTTCAGAAGCTCCTGGTTCTGCTGCTCGAGCTCGACATCGACGCGGGTGCGCAACAGGTTTGCTGCGCGTGCGAGCTTCAACGACAGGCTCGATTGCCGCGCCTCGGTGGTAACGCATGTGCGCATTGCCGGCTTCATCCGGCGAGCCAGAAATGACGACCACGTCGGGAGGCCGCCGACCTTGCGTTCGCCGATGGTCTGCAAGCGTTGCTCGACGATCTCCTCATAGGCGCGGCTGGCGCCGAAGCGAAACACGCTCGCGGCTGCCCCGGCTTCGACTTCGGCAGCCAGGGCAGTCAGCTCGTCGAGCAGCTTGTGGTTGGCGGCGAGATCACCGGCCTGGCGCATCTGGTCGGTGACTTCGACGAGGCGACGCTCGGCGGCCGCGATCGATGGCGACAGCCGTTGTGTTTCCGGCAGGCCGAGCAGCGCCAACGTGCGATAGGTCTCGAGCTCGATCACGCGCTGAACCAGCGCTCCAGCGCGTTCCGGCGACATCGTGCGATTGGCAACGAGGATGCGGACAAAGCCCGAAGGTCCAGGCTGGAAGTCTGTCGCGTAAAGCGCGGCGCCGTCGGAGTTTTCGGCGACGGCCAGACTGGCGTTGTCGAAGAGGCGTTCCGGCGCGGTTCGCTGCAGATCCTCCTTCAGGAGATGCAGGTCGACTGCCACCAGCAGCGGGCCGGGCTGCGGCACCAGCCGCATCGGCAGCGCCAGTGAGGCCGCATCCGGATGGAACGGCGCGGCAGCCGGATCGGCCGGCATTTCCCAGGTGTAGGTGGTGAATTCGGAGTGCTGTTCCCATCGCAGCACGGTGGTGCCGAAAGGGGCACGATGATGCTTTTCGGCAGGTGACGGCGGTTGCAGCCCGCGCGATGTGCAGAACGCGATCAAGTTGGCCCGGTCGGCCTGTGCGCGTGGCCCCGACGTATCGAAGGCAAAATGCACGACGCGCGACGGCACCGAAATCGGGGTGAACGGGCGGGCATGAACCTCGCCGAGCACGGCTGCTCGTAGTGGATGAGGTGTTAGCCGCACCGCCTCGCCGTCGCCTATCAGGACATCCGCGCTCATAGCGATCTCGATCTCCGTAGCTAGTTGCGTGCGAGGGCGGCTGCGCTACGAGTAACACTCCGTGATGCCGAGCAGAAGCTGGAAGAGGTCCAGTAGGCTTTGCAAAAAAAAATCTGGCGGGCGGTGAAACGCCGGATGATTGGCTCGTATATCTGGTGCGGTACTTTGTCCGGATCGACGGGTGTGCACCGCACGCTGGCATTGGTTTGCATTCCGGCAACGGCTGGCCTTAATCTCTGCCCGCGCCGCGGAGGTCGCGCGGCTGCGGATTGGAGCGTGATGGTGGCAGTCTCGATGCGGATAGGCACGCGCAAGAGCGTCATGGCGTTGGCGCAGACCGAGGATATCGCGCTACGCCTATCCAATGCCGCGCCCGAACTGGGAGTCGAGATCGTCAGGTTCGAGACCACCGGCGATAGCGATCAGATCAGCAAACTCCTGGTCCATGGCGGCAAGGGCGGCGCGTTCGTTGCCGAAATCCGCGCCGCGGTGACGTCGGGCCGGCTTCACTCCGCGATGCATTCGCTCAAGGACATGCCCGGCAATGAGGATACGCCCGGGCTCGTGATCGGAGCGACACTGCCACGCGATCCGCCGACCGATGCGCTGGTGTTGCGGCCAGGTGTCTCTATCGAACATATCAAGCGCTCACGCGGCAAGGGTTACCGGATCGGCACCAACGCGGTGCGGCGCGCCGCCTATGTCCGGCGGCTGTTTCCGGACATCGATGTGATTCACTTTCGTGGAGCGGCCGATACGAGGGTTAGGAAGCTGGACAATCGAGACATGCAACGCCTGCCTGGCGGCGGCGAGGTGGGGCCGGCGGATGCTCTGATCATGGCCCGTTCCGGGCTCGAACGGATTGGCCTCGGCCATCGCATTGCTTGCGAGCTTTCACCTTTGGAAATGTTGCCAGCGGTGGGGCAGGGTATCGTCGCGGTTGAGTGCGCGGTCAACGATTGGCCCACGCGAAAATATCTCGCCTTGATCGACGATCCGGCGGCGCATCTGAGTTGCGAGGCGGAACGGGAGGTGCTGTGGGTTCTCAACGGTCACTGCAATTCGCCGATCGCGGGATATTCGACAATCGACGGTTCACGGATGACGCTCACTGCCTCGGTACTGGACGAAGCGCGTGGAGGTCAATTCATCGAGGTAACCCGTATTGGGGCTGCAGACCGTCCGCGCGAACTCGGGCGCGCGGTCGGCCTCGAGCTGCTTCACAAGGGCGCCGCCGATATCATCGCGCGAACGCGTCCGGCGCATTGAAGGCATAGCATGGCAACAGCGTTTCCATTCTCCGCGATCGTCGGGCAGGACGAGATGAAGCTCGCGCTGCTGATTGCCGCGGTCGATCCCAAGGTCGGCGGCGTGCTGGCCTTTGGCGATCGCGGCTCCGGCAAGTCCACGGCGGTCCGTGCGCTTGCGGCGTTGCTGCCGAAGATGAAGGTCGTTGTCGGCTGCCGCTATAATTGCGATCCGGACCGGCCGGCGGAATTTTGCGAGGAGTGTCGTGTTCGGGCCGCCAAGGGCGCGCTGAAATCTGCGCAAGTGCCTGTTCCAGTGGTCGACCTACCGCTGGGCGCGACCGAGGATCGCGTCGTCGGGGCGCTCGATCTCGAACGGGCCCTGGCGCGCGGAGAGAAAGCGTTCGAGCCGGGACTGCTGGCACGCGCGCATCGCGGGTTCCTGTACATCGACGAAGCCAATCTGCTGGAGGATCACCTCGTCGACCTCCTGCTCGATGTCGCCGCCTCCGGTGAAAATGTCGTCGAGCGAGAGGGCTTGAGCATACGTCATCCGGCACGGTTCGTGCTGGTCGGGACGGGAAACCCCGAGGAAGGCGAGTTGCGCCCGCAATTGCTGGATCGCTTCGGCATGTCGGTGGAGGTGAAGACACCCGACAATCTCGCGGACCGGATCGAGGTCGTGCGGCGCCGGGACACCTTTGAAACCGATAGCGCAGCCTTTGTCACGAATTGGGCCAAGGACGAGGCCAGGCTTCGCAAGAAGATCATCGGAGCGCGGGAGAAACTCTCCTCAGTCTCGGTGCCCGATGTGACGCTCGAGCGCGCCGCAAAGCTCTGCATGGCGCTTGGCACCGACGGCTTGCGCGGCGAACTGACCTTGATGCGCGCGGCCCGTGCGCTCGCGGCACTCGACTCCGCCAAGACCGTGACCGACCATCACCTGCGCCGGATCGCGCCTTCGGCCTTGCGGCATCGTTTGCGGCGCAATCCGCTCGATGATGCCGGCTCCTCGGTACGGGTCGATCGCGCGATATCGGAGGTGCTGGGATGACCGGCACCGCCGTCTGGTCCGACGGGGTGACCGCGGCGCGATTGTTCGCCGTGGACCCGCCGGGGACCGGCGGCGTGTTGTTGAGATCCCGCGCGGGACCGGTGCGTGATCGTTGGCTCGCCGTGCTTCGTGCGGCACTGCCGCGATCCGAAACTGTGAAGAAGGTGCCGCTGAATATCGCCGAAGGCCGGCTGCTCGGTGGGCTTGACCTCAACGCGACGCTGCTGGCGGGCCGGCCCGTTGCCGAACGCGGCCTCCTGGCGGAAGCCGATGGCGGCGTGATCATGCTGGCGATGGCCGAACGACTGTCCGCAGCAATGACGGTGCATGTCACGGCCGCAATGGACGCCGGGGAGGCCATCGTCGAGCGCGACGGACTTTCGCTTCGGATGCCTGCGCGTTTCGGTGTCATCGCGATCGACGAAGGCCTCGATGATGAATTCGCGCCGGCGTCGCTGCGCGATCGCCTGGCGCTTCACCTCGATCTCAATGCAATCGGCGTCCATGACGCTGAGGAATTCGCTCCGGATGCTGGAGAAACAGCGGCGGCACGCGCGAAGCTGCCATCCCTCAAGCCCGCGGCGGCCCAGATCGAGGCCCTCTGTACCGCGGCTACAGCGCTTGGGATCACCTCGTTGCGGGCGCCAATGCTGGCGCTGCGTATCGCCCGCGCCGGGGCTGCCTTGGCAGGTCATTCCAGAATCGAACAGGAAGACCTGGCTTTGGCTGCACGGTTGGTGCTGGCGCCCCGTGCGCTGGTGTTTCCGCCAGCGGATGGGGCGGCCCCACCGGAGCCACCGCCGCCGCCCGAAGATGAAGCCGATGAGTCTGGCGGTGAGGATCAAATCCCCGACATCGATCGCGCGCTCGACGAGGTCATTCTGGCCGCAGTGCAGGCGGCAATCCCACTGGATGTGCTGGCAACGCTTCGTGCGGGGGCTGCCGGACGATCGCGCAGTCGTTCCTCCGGCAAGGCCGGCGCCTTGCAGAAGTCCAGCAAGCGGGGCCGGCCGGCCGGCGTGCTGCGCGGTGCGTTGCGTGCCGGCGCCAGGCTCAACGTTATCGAAACCCTGCGCGCGGCAGCGCCATGGCAGGCTTTGCGGCGCCGTGAGGCAGCGGGATCGGCCGCGGAATCCCGTCCCCGCATTCTGATCCGCAAGGATGACTTCCGCATCTCGCGGTTCAAGCAGCGCACGGAAACGGTCACGATCTTCGTGGTCGACGCGTCCGGCTCAGCAGCGTTGCATCGGCTGGCGGAAGCCAAGGGCGCGGTCGAATTGCTGCTGGCGGATTGCTATATTCGGCGGGATCAGGTGGCGTTGATTGCGTTTCGCGGCAGTGCCGCCGAGATGCTGCTGCCGCCGACCCGTTCGTTGGCTCGCGCCAAGCGCAGCCTTGCAGGGTTGCCGGGTGGGGGCGGTACGCCATTGGCGGCCGGACTCGATGCGGCCTTCGTGCTGTCGGATTCGATCCGCCGCAAGGGACAGACGCCGACGGTGATCGTCCTGACCGACGGCCGCGCCAACATTGCGCGCGATGGCGGACAGGGGCGTCCGCGTGCCGAGGACGACGCGATGAGCGCGGCGCGGCAGTTGCGCGCCGCCGGTATTGCAATTGTCCTGGTCGATACGTCGCCGCGTCCCGGCGTTTCAGGCGAAGCTATCGCCAAAGAGATGGGCGCACGCTATCTGCCGCTGCCGCATGCGGACGCCGCGACCTTGTCAAAGGCCGTGCTCGCGAGTGTCGGCTAAAGCGATCCCTTATAGGCCCGAACGCGCTTCACCATCTGTTCGACATGCGCAATCGGAGTTTCCGGCTGGATGCCGTGGCCAAGGTTGAAGATCAGTCGGCCGCCCGCGAAATTCACGAGCACATCATCGACTCCGCGATCCAGCGCGTCACCGCCCGTGATCAGGACCAGTGGATCGAGATTACCCTGCACCGCAACGCGGCTCTGAACCTTTTCACGGATCAGCGATGGTTCCGCCGTCCAGTCGATGCTGACCGCGTCGACGCCGGTTGCCTCGACATAGCCGGGCAGCAACGCGCCAGCGCCGCGTGGAAAGCCGATGATCTTTGCGTCCGGCACCTGTCTGCGGACACCCTGGACGATGCGCATTGTCGGCTCAACCGACCAGCGCTGGAATTCACGCGGCGGAAGCACACCGGCCCAGGTGTCGAAGATCTGCAGCACGTCAGCGCCGGCGGCGAGTTGCCCCAGCAGATACTGAATCGAGCTCTCGACGATTGTGTCGATGATCTGCGCAAACGCTTCGGGATGGCGATAGGCCATCATCCGCGCCGGCGCCTGATCCGGCGTGCCGTGTCCCGCGACCATGTAGGTCGCGACCGTCCACGGTGCGCCGCAAAATCCGATCAGCGCGATCTTGGGATCGAGCTCACGGCGCACACGACGGAGCGCTTCGAACACCGGCTCGAGTTTGGTGAAATCACCGGTCGAGGCCAGTGTGCCGACTTTGTCCGGCGTGTCCAGGGGATCGAGCCGCGGTCCTTCGCCGACTTCGAACCTGACATCACGTCCGAGCGCATGAGGGACGACGAGAATATCCGAGAAGATGATCGCTGCATCGAAGTTGAAGCGGCGTATCGGCTGTAGCGTCACTTCGGCGGCGAGCTCAGGCGTGAAGCAGAGGTCGAGGAAGCCGCCGGCCTTGGCGCGAACCTCGCGGTATTCCGGCAGATAGCGGCCAGCTTGCCGCATCATCCAGAGCGGTGGAACTGGCTGCCGCCGGCCGGCAAGCACTTCGAGGAAGGGTTTGACAGGCGGAGCTTGTGTCAAGCGGCGTTTCCGATGTTGATCGACAACTATGATTGTCATTTCTGATACACTGCTGTTACGGTCTTGGCCACGGCGAGATGCGATCCGCTTTGAAGAAGGAGACTTGCGATGAGCGCAGCCGCCCCCGCAATGAATCGCGCCGCGTTGCGTGGCGCGAACGAATTGCCCGCGCCGGTCTCCGGCCAGCGTCACGAGATCGGCAGTCCCGTCGGCAGGTTGACCTATTATTCAGCCAGTCCGGAAACTCCTGGCAAATTCCCACCGCTCTTGCTCATTCACAGCATCAATGCCGCGGGCTCTGCCTATGAGATCAAGCCGCTCTACGAACATTACCGCGGAAGCCGGACGGTCTACGCCCTGGAGCTCCCGGGCTTCGGTCATTCGGACCGGGGGGAGCGCGAATACACCGTCCGCATGATGACGGACGCAATTCTGATCGCGGTGCAAGAAATCCAGAGCGATCACGGCCGGGACCCGATTGACGCGTTGGCGGTGTCGCTGTCGTCGGAATTTCTGGCCCGTGCGATAACCGAGGCGCCGCTGGCGTTTCGCAGCGCAGCCTTGGTCAGTCCCACCGGCTTCAGGAGTAACGACGGGAGCACGAAATGGCGCGACGGCACGCGCGGCAAGCCGTGGCTGCACGCTCTGTTCGAGTTTCCCTTGTGGAGTAAAGGCTTCTTCCGGTTGTTGACCAGCCGGTCCGGAATTCGCTACTTCCTGAACAAGACCTGGGGGTCGCGCGATATCGACGAGGGCTTGCTGGAATACGACTACCTGACGACGCGCCAGCCCGGTGCACAGCATGCGCCATACTATTTCGTGTCGGGATTCCTGTTCAGCGAGGACATCACCCGCATCTATCACTCGCTGACACTCCCGGTCTGGATGAGCCACGGCGTGCGCGGCGATTTCGTCGACTACACCAACAAGACGCAAGTCGAGGGCCGCGCCAACTGGACCATTCGGGTGTTCTCGACCGGTGCGATGCCGCACTTCGAGGCCGAGGCCGAATTCATGGCGGCTTACGATACGTTCCTTGCCGGCGTGCCGTCGGCGTCAGCCTTATAGGGCACTGCCGTGTCCGGTCTCGTCTGGAGCCGCGATGGTACGGACTGGCCCAACCGGACGGCGAGTGTGTTCGTCGAAGCGGCCGGAATCCGCTGGCATGTGCAGCGAATGGGCAAGGGGCCATCGCTGCTCTTGATCCACGGCACCGGGGCCGCAACGCATTCCTGGCGCGAACTGTTGCCTTTGCTGGCCCAGCATTTCTCGGTGCTTGCGCCGGATTTGCCCGGACACGGATTTACCCAATCGCCGCCGTCACACCGGTTGTCGCTGCCGGGCATGGCGGTGGATATCGGCGCACTGTTGCGCAAGCTGGAGGTCAAGCCGGAGATCACGGTCGGTCATTCCGCAGGGGCGGCGATCGCGGCGCGCATGTGTCTTGCCGGCCTCATGGCGCCGCGCCTGCTGATCGCCCTGAACGGCGCCTTCATGCCGTTCGGTGGCATCGCCAACCACCTGTTCTCGCCCCTGGCGAATCTGCTGGTGATGAATCCACTGGTGCCGCGCGTGTTCGCCTGGCAGGCCTCCCATGCCGGCGCGGTCGAGCGGTTGATTGCCAACACCGGTTCGACGATCGATCAGGAGGGGATTGAGCTCTATCGCAGGCTGGTGCGGAATCCCGCGCATGTCGCGGCCGCACTGCGGATGATGGCGAACTGGAAACTCGAACCGCTGCTGCACGATTTGCCACGGCTGACGACAGCGCTGGTGTTGGTGGCCGCCAGCAATGATCGATCGATATCGCCGGAGGTCGCGCGACAGGTTCGCGAGATTCTTCCAAACGCTGTGATCGAGCCACTGCCCAGTCTCGGCCATCTCGCGCACGAGGAGCAGCCGCAACTGATCGCGCGCCTCATCTTGAAATATGTGCAAGCTGACTCGGCCGGCAAAACGGCTCAAGAAATGTAAATTAGAATATACACTTTCAGGCTAGGCAACTGTCAATAAATAATTACAGTAGCCTCATGCTGGATTCAACCTCCGTCCGACCGGCTCTGAAGACATCGCATCGCCAGCCGCATGCGGTGGTGATCGGCAGCGGCTTTGGCGGATTGGCAGCCGCGATCCGGCTCGGCGCCAAGGGTTATCGCGTCACCGTTCTCGAGAAGCTCGATGCGCCCGGCGGCCGCGCCTACGTCTACCGGCAGGACGGCTTCACCTTCGATGCTGGACCAACCATCGTCACCGCGCCGTTTCTGTTCGAAGAATTGTGGAAGCTATGCGGACGGAAGCTGTCCGACGACGTGACGCTGGTGCCGGTGTCGCCCTTCTACCGGATCCGCTTTCAGGACGGATCGCATTTTGACTATTCCGGCGATGCTGGCGCGATGCGTGGCGAGATCGCGCGATTTTCGCCTGGTGACGTCGATGGCTACGACGCCTACATGAAAGCCAGCGAAGAGATCTTCAAGGTCGGCTTCGAGAGGCTCGGCGACGTGCCGTTCAGCAAATGGACGGATATGGCGAAGATCGCGCCTGAGATGCTGCGGCTGTCGAGCTATCGCAGTGTCTACTCGCTGGTTTCGAAGTTCTTCCGCGACCCGCGGCTGCGCGTCGTGTTCAGCTTTCATCCACTGTTGATCGGCGGCAATCCTCTCACGGCGAGCTCGATCTATTGCCTGATCGCATTTCTGGAGCGGTGCTGGGGCGTGCATTTTGCGCTTGGGGGCACCGGGCGGCTGGTCGATGGCCTGGTCAAGCTGATCGAGGGACAGGGCGGCAGGCTCTGTTGCAACCAGGAAGTCCGCGAGATCGTCGTGAACAACGGTGTTGCGAAGGGCGTACGGCTGGCCTCGGGCGAGACCATCGATGCCGATGTCGTGGTCTCCAACGCCGATTCCGCGTGGACGTACCGGCATCTGGTGCCTGTATCGGCGAGATCGCGCTGGACCGACCGGCGCATCGAACGAGCTCGTTATTCGATGAGCTTGTTTGTTTGGTATTTCGGCACGCGTCGCAGATATGAGGGAGTGCCGCATCACACGATCCTGCTGGGGCCGCGCTACAAGCGATTGCTCACGGATATCTTCGACCGCAAGGTTCTAGCCGACGATTTCAGCCTGTATCTGCATCGCCCGACCGCAACGGATACGTCGCTCGCGCCCGACGGCTGCGACGCGTTCTACGTGCTCTCACCCGTCCCGCATCTGCAAAGCGGAACAGACTGGAGCGTCATGGCCGAAGACTATCGCCAGGCGATTGCAGGCGAACTTTCGAGGACCATGCTGCCCGGTATCGAGAATGAGATCGTCAGTTCGCGAATGCTGACGCCGCAGGATTTTCAGGACCGGCTCTCCTCGTTTCGCGGCGCGGCCTTCGGGCTGGAGCCGATCTTGACGCAAAGCGCGTGGTTTCGTCCGCACAACAAGAGCGAAGATATCGAAAATTTGTATCTGGTGGGCGCCGGCACGCATCCCGGAGCGGGCCTGCCCGGCGTGCTCTCCTCGGCGCGCGTTCTGGATTCCCTGGTGCCCGATGCCTCACACCTTGCCAGCCTGGTGACCGCATGACGATACGACTCGATCCCGTCGATATGGCTGCCTGCCGCGCACTGCTCAAGGGTGGCTCGCGGACCTTCAATGCCGCCTCGAAGGTGCTGCCGCGCCGGGTCGCCGATCCCGCCATCGCGCTCTACGCTTTCTGTCGCTTGGCCGATGATGCCGTCGATCTCGGCAACGACCGCGTCGCGGCGGTGGCGCGGCTGCGGGACCGGCTCGATTGCGCCTATCGACAACAGCCGATGGACCTCGCTGCTGATCGCCTGTTCGCCGATGTCGTCACGAAATTCTGCATTCCTCGCGAACTGCCGGAAGCCCTGCTCGAAGGGCTGGCTTGGGATGCGAAGGTTCGCCGCTATGAGACGTTGCAGGATCTCACGGCCTATGCCGCGCGGGTTGCGGGCGCCGTCGGCGCAATGATGACGCTGGTGATGGGGCAGCGCGCGCCCGAGATCGTTGCACGTGCCTGCGATCTCGGCGTCGCGATGCAGTTTACCAACATTGCGCGTGATGTTGGCGAGGACGCCCGCGCCGGCCGGCTGTATCTGCCGCAGTCGTGGTTGCGTGAAGCGGGCATCGATCCGGAAGCCTGGCTGGCGAACCCTTGCTTCACGCCTGCGGTCGCGGCGATCATACAGAGGCTGCTTCATGCGGCCGATATTTTCTACTCCCGTGCGACGCACGGGGTCGCCAATCTGCCGATCGGCTGCCGCCCCGGCATCTACGCCGCCCGCGCACTTTATGCCGAAATCGGCCGCGAATTGGAGCGGGGCGGGCTGGACTCGGTGTCGAGACGTGCGGTCGTCTCGACCAGACGTAAGCTCGCGGTCCTGGCCCGGACGCTGCTCTTGCCGCAAACGGAATGGGCACCCGCGAGAGGGCTCGACGTCAAGACCGCAGATATTGAAGAGACCCGTTTCCTGATCGAGGCTGTGGCGGCAACGCCGCTGCGCGAGAACGTCAGGCCGCGGTGGCGACCGGTCGAGGATCGCGTTGTCTGGGTAATTGACCTGTTCGAACGCCTGGAACGCCGCGATCAGCTTCAGCGTTCCGGGTCGTTCCGGTAAGGTAAGCCAGATGCGCGGCACCGATGCCATCCGGGACAACAGCAATGATCTCGCCGAACGGCGGCGTGCCGAAGCGAGAGTCTGGTTCGAATCGCTGCGCGACAGGATCTGCGCCGAGGTCGAGGTGCTGGAGCGCGAGGCGCCGGCCGACCTGTTTCCGGGGGAGCCCGCCACCTTCACCTACAAGCCGTGGCAGCGCGCGACCGGCAGTGGCGGCGGCACCGGCGGCTTCCTCAGCGATGGGAGACTGTTCGAGAAGATCGGTATCCATACGTCTTCGGCCAACGGGACGCTCACGCCTGAGATGGCCAAAACGCTGCCGGGCGACGGCATTCAACTCGACTATGTCTCCACCAGCATCAGCTTGATCATGCATCCGCGCAGCCCGCGGGTGCCGACCGTGCACATGAACACGCGGTTTTTGTCGACCGCACTGGGCTGGTTCGGCGGTGGTGCGGATCTCACGCCAATGCTGCCGGAGCAGCGAACCCAGGATGCGCCGGACGCCGTGACGTTTCACGCCGCGATGAAGCGCGCCTGCGACGCTCACGACCTCACCTATCACGGCAAGTTCAAGCCGTGGGCGGATACCTACTTCTTCCTGCCACATCGCGGCCAGGCGCGCGGCGTCGGCGGTATCTTCTACGATCATCTCGACACTGGCGAATTCGAGAAGGATTTTGCCTTCACGCGCGACGTCGGGCTTGCCTTGCTGGATGTCTATCCACGGATCGTGCGACGGCGGATGATGGAGCCGTGGACGGAAGCCGAGCGGGCGCAGCAGCTCGCCTGCCGTGGACTCTATGTCGAGTTCAATCTGCTGTACGACCGTGGCACCATGTTCGGACTTCAAACCGGCGGCAACATCGAGACCATTTTGAGTTCGATGCCGCCGCTGGTGAGCTGGGCGTAGCAATCGACCGAGATCAATTCTGCATTGGAGCAGTAGCTGCGAAGAGTTGCGCGGGACGACATCATGGACAGCTATCTCGGTTTCATCGAGTTTTTCGTGGTGCTCATGTTCGCGGCGGCCTGGGGCATCCTCGAACTGGTGTGCCGACGGCTCGACAGACAGAAGGCAGCCGAAAGCGCGAAGCAGCAAAAGCCAACCGCGTCACCTTGACTCCACCAATTCTACCGCCGCGCCCGCGGCATGCGAAATGGCAGCATGGCTTGAACGATCGGTATCTTGAAGCGATCCAGCGACAGGCTTTCGTGCATCAGCGTCACTGGCTCGCCGAGCAGGCTCGCCGAGACGACAGAGCGGGCATAGAACGGCGCATCTTCGAGCGTCTTGACGATCTTGGCGGCGCTGTCGCTGCGCGCGCTGCGGGCGACGCGCCAGCCGGTGCGCCTCAGGTCTATCGTTGGCGGCGGCTCGAAGGTCTGCATCCGACCATCGGGATCGAAGGTCATCGCGAGGTCGACCCTGCTGCCGTCACGGCGCTGCGCTTCGTAAAGGATCGCCATGCCGTCCTGCATTGCGCCACGCGACCATTGCCAGTCGGAAAAGCCCTGCTCCAGCGGAGCGTCGCCGTGGTTCATGTCGAAATAGCCGTCGCCCTGCCAGCTCAGGCGCGGATGATCCAGTCGCACCTGGACGCGCGCGCATGGCGCTATCGGCCACCATTGATGATTGCCTTCCCCATTCAGCAAGAAGGCCTGCTGAGTGATCGCGGTTGGAATTAACCGGATGGTGCCGCGCAGGCGCCCGGGGATCGGAACCGAAATTTCATCGACTTTGACCGTCAGCGATTTGCCGTCCCAGCACAGATGGCTTGGGCCCACTGTGAACGTGTCCGTCGTGCGGCTGACCGCCCCGCGCGGCCGCTCCGTCATGGCCCACCGATTGCCGCCGCTTCGATAGACCGCGACATTGACGGCGCAGTGATTGAGCGGATCGGCCGGTCCCTTGCGCCGGGCGAACGCGTAATACGGTGAAAATACGCTGCCGATGAAGGCGATGATGGTGATGCCGTTCTGCCCGTCGTCGCTTAGCGCATCGACGTACCACCACGCATAGCCGTTTCGCGGAACGATCCGCGAGAAGTCAGGTCCGCGAGCAGGCTGGCTGCCGCCGATCGACCCGACAAGGCCGCCATCGGCACACCCGGTCCCGGATGAGTGCTGCCCCCCGCCAGGTACAGCCCCGGAATTTTCGTTCGTGCTCCCGGACGCTGGAAAGAGGCCGTCCATCCGTGCGAGCTGCGGCCGTACAGTGCGCCGCCCGTGGCCGGAAACATCCGGTCGAAATCCGCTGGCGTCGTTACTTGCATCGCCTGCGGCTGGATTCGCAGACCGCGGCGCTCCAGCATGCCAAATGTCCGCTGCGCGCATTGTGCCACCTCCGTTGCGTCGTAGACATGCCGGTCGCCATTCGCGGGCGCGTTGACCAAGACCAGAAATCGCTCGGGACCGGTCGGCGCGATATCGTTGCCGCCGCGATCCTGGGCGCAGACATAGACCGTCGGCTCACGAGGCAGCTGGTCGTGGGCGAAAATGTCGTCGAACTCAGCGGCATAGTCGTTTGAGAAAAAGACGTTGTGCCGGTGCAGCGGGAAGCCATCGGGCTTCGCGACGACACTCCATGTCATAGCTGACAGCGAGCGGGCGCGAAGCGGAATTGCCGCTGCAGCGCGACGGACGTGGACACCGAACGCTCCGTCCGCGACGGCACCAACATCCGCATTGACGATCACGGCGTCCGCCGCAATGCGCTCGCCGCTTGCGAGCTTGACGCCGCTGGCGCGGCCGCCAGAGGTCAGAACCTCGCTGACGTCTTCACCGTAGCGGATCGCAGCGCCGAAGGCGCTTGTGCAGTCCGCCAGCGTTTTCGCGAGCGCGTGCATGCCGCCGTCGATGGACCAGACGCCCTCGCGCTCGACATGCGCGACCAGCATCAGCGTCGCGGGCGCCAGGTACGGCGACGATCCGCAATAGGTCGCGTACCGTCCAAACAATTGCCGCAGCCTTGGATCGGCGAAATACTTTCCGAGCGCCGACCACATCGACGAAAATGGCTTGATCTGCGGCAATCGCATCAACCCGCGAATGCCGTCGGCGCCGATCAGTCTGCCCATGCTCGGCTGTGAGGCGCGCAGGAACGGCTTTTCGAGAATGTCGTAGATGCGCTTGGTGTCCCGACAGAAGGCGCGATATCCGTCCGCTTCCTGTGCTCCCGCAAAATCCCCGATCGCATCGACCGTGCGTTCCTGATCTGCAAAAAGATCGAGCTGGGCATCTTGGTCCCAGGCGTGTCTTGCCAAAACATCGAGTGGGCGCAGGCGGATGTGGTCCGCGAAATTCCGGCCGGCCGCCGCAAACAGTTCATCGAAGACCCAGCGCATCGTGAAGACGGTCGGACCGCTGTCGATCCGCGAGGTGCCGATTGCGATGTCGCGCATCTTGCCGCCTGGCGTGGCGGCACGTTCGAGAACAGTGACGTCGAGGCCGCGTGCTGCGAGCGCGAAGGCGGAGACAAGCCCCGCAATGCCGCTGCCGATAACGACAACACGATCTCTGGGCATCTGCACCGCTCCCGGTTGTCATTGACATGTGTCTATATTTATTTACACTCATATCGACAAGTCAAATTGACATTCCTAGTATCACACATGGGAGCCTGCCATGGACGTCACCAGCCGAATCGAACGGGCACTGAACGACGCGATTGGCCAGGCCGAGCTTCCCGGCTGTCCGCCCCGCCTGGCGGCGGCCATGCGTTACGCGGTTTTTCCCCGCGGTGCGCGCGTGCGGCCAAGACTCTGCCACAGCGTTGCAGCGGCCTGCGGCGAGGATCATCCCGCCGCCACCGAGGCTGCCGGCGCGGCGCTCGAACTTCTGCACTGTGCCTCGCTCGTGCACGACGACCTGCCGTGCTTCGACGCTGCGGAAACACGGCGCGGCCGTCCCTCCGTGCACACGGCGTTCGGCGAGCCGCTCGCGGTTCTCACTGGAGATGCGCTGATTGTGCTCGCATTCCAGACGCTGGCGCGTCTTCAATGCACGCCGGAGCGGCTGGCGACGCTCACCCTGACGGTGGCCAGATCCGTGGGCGTTCCCTCGGGGATCGTCGCGGGGCAAGCCTGGGAATGCGAAGATAAGATCGATCTTGTGCCTTATCACCGCGCCAAGACTGGCGCACTGTTCGCCGCGGCCACCGTGGCAGGAGCTGCGTCGGCAGGCGCCGATGCCGAGCCGTGGCGGATGGTCGGTGAGAAACTCGGCGAGGCCTATCAGGTCGCCGACGATATTCGCGATGCCGCCTCGGACGAAGATGAGATCGGCAAGCCCGTCGGCCGCGACCTCGTGCTGGGGCGTCCCAGCGCGGTGATAGAACTCGGCCTTGATGGCGCGCTCTACCGGTTGCATGACCTGGTGCGCGGCGCGATCGATGCGATCCCGCCGTGTCCCAACGGCGCCGAATTGCGTTCGCTCATGCTCTCGGAAGCCAAGCGCCTGGTGCCAGCCAAGCTTGCCCAGTTCGCTGCGTAGCCGCCATGGCCGCGATCACGCATCGTGATGGCGGAGGTCGGACATCCGATGCGCCGCGCGGGGCGGATGTCGTCCTTTCAACTCACGGCGTATCGCGGCTGTCTTTGCATGATCGCCTGCTAGGCTGGCGCGATTCGATCCTGGCCAATCCGGGCTTTCAGCGATTTGCAGGGAGTTTTGCTCTGACGCGGCCGATCGCGCGGCGTCGGGCGAGCGCGCTGTTCGATCTCTGTGCCGGCTTCGTCTATTCGCAGGTCTTGTTTGCGTGCGTCCGTTTGAAGCTGTTCGATCAACTGGCGGATGGCCCGCTGGATTCGGCAGAGTTGGCTCTGCTCGTACCGTTGCCGGCGGATGCGACGTTGACGCTGCTCGATGCAGCGGTCTCGTTGCAATTGCTGCAGCGTCGCAGCGACGGCCGCTACGGTCTCGGATCGCTTGGCGCAGCCCTGCGGGGCAATCCCGGCGTCGCCGCCATGATCGAACATCATGCGATGTTGTATGACGACCTGAAAGATCCGATCGCGCTGCTGCGCGGTGATGTCGGGGCGGGGCAGCTCGCCGCTTACTGGCCTTATGCAGGCAATCGCAAGGCCGCCAATCTGTCGCGTGAGGCGATCGCGCCATACACCGCATTGATGGCGATGTCGCAGCCGATGATCTCGCAGCAGGTGCTGTCGGCTTATTCCTTCCGCGGGCATCGCTGCCTGCTCGACATTGGCGGAGGCGACGGCTCCTTCATAGTCGCCGTCGCGGCACAGGCACCAAAACTGCGCTGCGTGCTGTTGGATTTGCCCGCAGTGGCCGACCAGGCCAACGAACGTTTTCGTGCGGAGGGTCTGTCATCACGCGCGGTCGCAATTGGCGGGAGCTTCCTTGCGAACCGTCTGCCCGAGGGGGCCGATATCGTTTCGCTGGTGCGGGTGATCCATGATCACGACGACGCCGACATCATGACCCTGCTGCGCGCTGTTCACCTGGCCCTGCCACCCGACGGCACGCTTCTGATTGCCGAGCCCATCTCCGGCGTGCGCGGAGCCGAGCCGATCGGGGACGCCTACTTCGCCTTCTATCTGCTGGCGATGGGCAGCGGCCGCCCCCGGACCTTCGTGCGGCTGCGCGACATGCTCACCGAGGCTGGCTTTGTCGATATTGCGCTGCGGCCGGTCGCGATGCCGATGTTGGCGAGCGTGATCACCGCGAAAAAGCGAAATTGACGTTAATCAAACTTGACAGTCTGGATTGTAAGTCTAGCATGACAGTCGCGGAGTCCTCTCGGCTTCCGCCAAGATCGGAGTGGGGCGATGGAGACCATCGCGGTAGTTCTCAAGCAGCCGGAGCAGATCGAGCTCAATCGGCTGGCTTTGACTCCTCCGACCCCCGACGACGTCGTCGTCGATGTCGACTGGAGCGGCGTCAGCACCGGCACAGAAAGGTTGCTCTGGTCGGGCCGGATGCCTCCGTTTCCGGGCATGGGATATCCGCTGGTGCCCGGCTACGAGTCGGTCGGGCATGTCGTCGAAGCGGGATCTGCCACGGACCTGCATCCTGGCCAGCGGGTCTTCGTCCCCGGCGCAAAGTGTTTTGGCGAAGTGCGCGGGCTGTTCGGGGCTTCCGCGTCGCGCCTGGTGGTGGCCGCAAAGCGCGTGGTGCCGCTCGATCAGAACCTCGGCGAACGTGGAATTCTGCTAGCGTTGGCGGCGACGGCCTATCACGCCATTGCCGCGCGCGGCGCCTCGGCACCGGACTGCATTGTAGGTCATGGCGTGCTGGGGCGGCTGCTGGCGCGCATCTCACTTGCGGTTCGCAACGAGCCGCCGACCGTCTGGGAGAAAAATCCGGCGCGCATCGGGGGCGCGGTTGACTACGGCGTGATCGATCCCGAGCATGATACGCGGCGCGACTACAAGAGCATCTACGATGTCAGCGGCGATGCCGGCCTGCTCGATTCCCTGATTGGCCGCATCGCGCCCGGCGGCGAGATCGTGCTGGCTGGATTCTACAGCGAGCGACTGTCCTTTGCGTTCCCGCCCGCATTCATGCGTGAGGCGCGGCTCCGCGTTGCCGCGGAGTGGCAACCGTCCGATCTCGTCGCCATCAAGACGCTGATCGAATCGGGGCGGCTCTCGCTCGACGGCCTGATCACCCACCACCGCGACGCACAGGATGCCTCGAACGCTTATCGCGTCGCGTTCGAGGATCCGGCGTGCCTGAAAATGGTCCTGAACTGGAGTTCGCTCTCATGAATGTCGTGCCAACCATCAACATGAAGGACGCTCTGCGGGCTGAGGCGTTAATCGAGCCGGACGCGCCGGTGACGACGCCGGCGACCAAGGAAACCCAGATCATCGCGATCTATGGCAAGGGCGGGATCGGGAAGAGTTTTACGCTCGCCAATCTGTCTTACATGATGGCCCAGCAGGGCAAGAAAGTGCTGCTGATCGGCTGCGACCCGAAGAGCGACACGACCTCGCTTCTGTTCGGCGGCCGCGCCTGTCCGACCATCATCGAGACGTCGTCGAAGAAGAAGCTCGCCGGTGAGGAAGTGAAGATTGGCGACGTCTGCTTCAAGCGCGACGGCGTGTTCGCGATGGAGCTCGGCGGCCCCGAAGTCGGTAGGGGCTGCGGCGGCCGCGGCATCATCCATGGCTTCGAATTGCTCGAGAAGCTCGGCTTCCACGAGTGGGGATTCGATTACGTGCTGCTCGACTTCCTCGGCGACGTGGTCTGCGGCGGCTTCGGCCTCCCGATCGCGCGCGACATGTGCCAGAAGGTCATCGTCGTCGGCTCCAATGACCTGCAGTCGCTCTACGTCGCCAACAACGTCTGCTCGGCAGTCGAATATTTCCGCAAGCTCGGCGGCAATGTCGGCGTTGCCGGCATGGTCATCAACAAGGACGACGGCACCGGCGAGGCGGCCGCGTTCGCCAAGACGGTCGGCATCCCCGTTCTCGCGGCGATCCCGGCCGATGACGATATCCGCAAGAAGAGCGCGAATTACGAGATCATCGGCCTGCCTGGCGGGCAATGGAGTTCTCTTTTCGAGCAGCTCGCCACCAATGTCGGCCTGGCGCCGCCGGTGCGCCCCGCGCCGCTGACACAGGATGGTCTGCTCGGCCTGTTCAAGGGCGAAGTCGTCGGCCGCGGCGTGGTGCTCGAGCCCGCGACCATGGAGGATATGTGCGGCAAGTCGGTCGTCGACAAGCCGTCCCTCGAAGTCGTCTACGACCCGGCGTGATGCGGAGCGCAACATGAACGTCATCCTGCCGCGATATACTGGGGCGATAGCCGAGTCTGTCGTGAACGAGCCGGTCGAACTCGACGCGACCGCGATGGATGCCGTCGTTGCCCCGCCTGCCGTCAACGCGGCAGCGACGGAAAGCGACGGCCTCGGCTGTCATGCCGGTGCTGCCGAACTCAAGGCGGCCGCCAGCGCTGCGGGAAAGAGCGACATTCTCGATCGCTATGCCGCCGACTATCCCAAGGGTCCGCACGATCAGCCGCAGAGCATGTGCCCGGCATTCGGTTCGCTCCGTGTGGGCCTGCGAATGCGGCGCACTGCGACGATCCTGTCGGGTTCGGCCTGTTGCGTCTATGGCCTGACCTTCACTTCACACTTCTACGGAGCGCGGCGGACCGTTGGGTACGTTCCCTTCAACTCGGAGACGCTGGTTACCGGCAAGCTGTTCGAGGATATTCGCGAAGCCGTTTTCAAGCTCGCGGATCCCGCGCTGTACGACACCATCATCATCACCAATCTCTGTGTGCCGACAGCGTCCGGCGTTCCGCTCGATTTGTTGCCGGACGAAATCAACGGCGTGCGCATCATCGGCATCGACGTTCCAGGCTTTGGTGTGCCGACCCATGCCGAGGCCAAGGACGTGTTGGCGGCGGCGATGCTCGAATATGCCCGCAAGGAAGTGGAGCAGGGTCCGGTACAGGCGCCGCGCGGCGGCAAGAGCGAACAGCCGACAGTCACTCTGGTCGGCGAAATGTTTCCTGCCGACCCTGTCGGCATTGGTATGATGCTGGAGCCGCTCGGTCTCGCGGCCGGTCCGGTGGTGCCGACGCGCGAGTGGCGCGAGCTCTATGCCGCGCTGGACGGCTCTGTGATTGCCGCGATCCATCCGTTCTACACGGCGAGCTTCCGCCAGTTCGAACTGGCCGGCCGCAAGATCGTAGGCTCCGCGCCGGTCGGGCATGACGGTACCGAAGCCTGGCTCGAATCCATTGGCAACGCTTGCAACGTCGCGCGGGACAAGATCGATGCCGCCAAGAACCGCTTCCTGCCGATGATCAAGGCCGCGCTGGCGGCCAAGCCGGTAGACGCGCGGATCACTGTCTCCGGCTATGAAGGCTCCGAACTGCTCGTCGCGCGGCTGCTCATCGAGAGCGGCGCGCGTGTGCCGTATGTCGGAACCGCCTGCCCAAGGACGCAATGGTCGGACGCTGATCGTGAGTGGCTGGAAGCCAGGGGCACGCGGGTTCAGTACCGCGCATCGCTGGAGAAGGATCTGGCTGCTGTCGGCGAGTTCAAGCCTGATCTGGCCATCGGCACCACGCCGATCGTGCAGAAGGCCAAACAGCTCGCGATCCCGGCTCTGTATTTCACCAATTTGATTTCGGCGCGTCCGTTGTTCGGCGTTGCAGGTGCCGGATCTCTCGCGCAGGTCGTCAACGCCGCGCTCGCCAACCAGAGCCGCTTCGACGAGATGAAGGAATTCTTCGGCGATGTCGGCGAGGGGCACGCTGCCGGTATCTGGGAAGATACGCCGAACGAAAACGTGGCTTTCCGGGAGAAATACAAGAAGCAGATCGAAGCCCAGGCCAAGAAGCGCAAAGCCGAGGAGATGATCTGATGCTGGTCCTGGATCATGATCGCGCGGGTGGCTATTGGGGCGCTGTCTACGCCTTCACCGCGGTGAAGGGCATGCAGGTCATCATCGACGGACCTGTCGGCTGCGAGAATTTGCCGGTCACGTCTGTGCTGCACTATACCGACGCGCTTCCGCCGCACGAGTTGCCGATCGTGGTGACAGGCCTGGGCGAGGAAGAGCTCGGGCAGACCGGCACCGAAGGCGCGATGAAGCGCGCACACCGGGTGCTCGATCCCTATCTGCCTGCTGTTGTGGTCACCGGCTCGATTGCCGAAATGATCGGCGGCGGCGTGACGCCGGAGGGAACCAACATAAAGCGCTTCCTTCCGCGCACCATCGACGAAGACCAGTGGCAGAGCGCTGACCGCGCCATCGTCTGGCTCTGGAAGGTATACGGAGTAAAGAAGATTCCCGAGCGTAAGCCGCGCGCAGAGGGTGTCAAACCCCGCGTCAATATCATCGGGCCGATCTACGGCACCTTCAATATGCCTTCCGACCTCGCCGAGATACGCCGGCTGATCGAGGGCATCGGCGCCGACGTCAACATGGTGTTCCCGCTCGGAAGCCACCTCTCCGACATTCCCAAGCTGGTGAACGCCGACGTCAACGTCTGCATGTACCGGGAGTTCGGCCGTATGCTGTGCGAGGCGCTCGAGCGGCCGTATCTGCAGGCGCCGATTGGTCTTCACTCCACCACCAGATTCCTGCGCAAGCTTGGCGAAATGCTGGGCCTCGATCCCGAGCCGTTCATCGCACGCGAGAAGCACACCACCATCAAGCCGCTTTGGGATCTGTGGCGATCGGTGACCCAGGACTTTTTCGGCACGGCCAGCTTCGCCATCGTCGCCAACGAGACCTATGCACGCGGCGTCAGGAACTTCCTTGAAAGGGAGATGGGCCTGCCATGCACTTTCTCCTTCTCGCGGAAAGCGGGCCTCAAGCCGGACAACGATGCCGTGCGATCTGCGGTGCGCGAGAAGCCGCCGCTGATCCTGTTCGGCAGCTACAACGAGCGCATGTACCTGGCCGAGGCCGGTGGCCGGGCGATCTATGTGCCGGCGTCCTTTCCGGGCGCGGTGATCCGCCGTCACACCGGCACGCCGTTCATGGGCTATTCGGGCGCGACCTATCTCGTTCAGGAAGTCTGCAACGCGCTGTTCGACGCGCTGTTCAATATCCTGCCGTTGGCGGCCGATCTCGACCGCGTCGACCCGACGCCGGCCCGACTGCACGAGGAAATTCTCTGGAGCGACGAGGCCAAAGCGCTCCTCGATGAGGTGCTTGAAGCCCATCCGGTGCTGGTGCGTATCTCGGCGGCCAAGCGGCTGCGCGATGCCGCCGAGAGCGGCGCGCGCCAGGCTGGCGAAGCGCGCGTTACCACGGATTTCGTGACCAGGGCCCGCGCGGCACTCACGAGTGGAGCGCCAGCATGAGAATGAGCGAAGCCGGCTTGCTTCCGGTGATTCCGTATCTGCACCTGAAGGACGATAAGCGGGAGGTAGTGTCGATGTCCGATTATGCTTATGGCGATCGAACGAAAGCGCACGGCGAGAACAGGACCAGCGAATCCCAAGTGGTGTTTGGCGCCTGCTACGTGGCCTTCCTGTTGCGGGCTGCGCTCTCACGGCTGACGCCTTGGCGTAAACGAGCGGCCTTCGACCATTCCAGGAATCGCGAGTCGATCTTCGCGGAGGCCCGCAGTGCTGCCGGCACGATCGTGACGTCATCGTTCATGGGACTGTAACCGGGATTCCGTCCGGCCGGTTGCCGGGCGGATAACTGCCGTATCGATGGATTCGGCAATCGCTGTCGCCCACGCTCGGGCGGCGAACGGCCGCAAGGCCATCACTAGGAGGATACCAAATGAAGGACGGTTCCTTATCGGGGCTATCCGAAGCTGAAGCCAAGGAATTCCACTCGATATTCATGACGAGCTTCCTGCTCTTCACGGCTGTCGCAGTGGTTGCCCATATCCTCGCCTGGATGTGGCGTCCCTGGTTGCCCGGCCCGGGCGGCTACAAGACGACGGCGGTGGATAGCATCCAGCATGTCGCCAGCGTCGCCCTTTCGTATCTGACATAAAGGGAGGCAATCATGTGGCGAATTTGGCTTCTGTTCGATCCGCGCCGTGCCTTGGTCGCGCTCTTCACGTTCCTGTTCGGACTGGCGATCGTGATCCACTTCATCCTGCTCTCGACCGACCGGTTCAACTGGTTAGACGGGCCGCGCAAGGCGAAGACGTCAGAGATCACTCTGCCGTACACACCACCAAGCATGCCGTCCTGACGGCATGACGAAATGCGCACCGGAACGGACGAGGCAGGATCGAGCGGCCCGTCTCGTCCGCTTCCGGTAGCGACCCGGAGATGATGGTCACGCTGGCTTTCGCAGGCGGAGGAACGAACGATGGCAATGCTTAGCTTTGAAAGAAAATATCGCGTTCGCGGCGGAACGCTCATCGGTGGCGACCTGTTCGACTTCTGGGTCGGCCCGTTCTACGTCGGGTTCTTCGGGGTCACGACGGTGTTCTTCTCGTTCGTCGGCATCGCGATGATCCTCTGGAACACTGCGCTCGGACCCACCTGGAATCTCTGGCAGATCAGCGTGAACCCACCGGACGTCAAGTACGGCTTGTCTTTCGCCCCGCTGCAGGAAGGCGGCATCTGGCAAATCGTCACGATCTGCGCGCTCGGAGCCTTCGTCTCCTGGGCGCTGCGCGAGGTCGAGATCTGCCGCAAGCTCGGGATCGGCTACCATGTGCCGTTCGCCTTCGGCTTTGCCATCTTCGCCTATTTCACCCTGGTGGTGATCCGGCCGGTGCTGATGGGCTCGTGGAGCTACGGCTTCCCCTATGGCATCATCACCCATCTCGATTGGGTTTCGAACACCGGATACCAATACGGTAACTTCCACTACAACCCCGCGCACATGATCGCGATCACGTTCTTCTTCACGACGTGCCTGGCGCTGGCGCTGCACGGCGGCCTGATCCTGTCATCGACCAATCCCGACAAGGGCGAAGCTGTGAAAACGCCCGAGCACGAGAACACTATGTTCCGGGATCTGATAGGCTATTCGGTCGGCACCATCGGCATCCATCGCGTCGGACTGTTCATCGCGCTGTCCGCGGTGTTCTTCAGCGCGGTCTGCATCGTGATCAGCGGGCCGTTATGGTCGGAAGGCAATGCCTGGTCGGAGTGGTGGAACTGGTGGCGTAATCTTCCAATCTGGTCCTCCAACTAATTCCGGTCATCAGAGAGAGTCCTGAGCCATGGCCCAATATCAAAATTTCTTCACGCAGGTGCAGGTGCGCAGCACCATCTACCCCGGCATCCCGATTCAGCCGGGAATATGGGTTCGTACCAGTGAGGGCCGGTTCAACTACTGGCTCGGAAAGATCGGCGACGCCCAGGTTGGCCCGGTCTATCTCGGATTTCTCGGATTGGCCTCCATCGCCTGCGGAATCGTCGCGATCGAGATCATCGGCCTCAATATGATGGCCTCGGTGAACTGGAGCCCGATCGAATTCGTCAGGCAGCTGCCCTGGCTTTCGCTGGAGCCTCCAAAGCCCGAATACGGCATCAGCTTTCCGCCCTTGCAGGAAGGCGGCTGGTGGTTGATGGCCGGCTTCTTCCTCACCACCTCGATCCTGTTGTGGTGGGGACGCACGTATCGGCGGGCGCGGGCGCTCGGCATGGGCACGCACGTGTCGTGGGCCTTCGCTGCGGCGATCTGGCTCTATCTTGTGCTTGGCTTCATCCGGCCCCTGCTGATGGGACACTTCAGCGAAGCCGTTCCCTTCGGGATATTCCCGCATCTCGACTGGACCAACAATTTCTCGATCACGCACGGTAACCTTTTCTACAATCCGTTCCACATGCTCTCGATCGCGTTCCTATATGGCTCGGCGCTGCTGTTCGCCATGCACGGTGCGACGATCCTGGCGGTCAGCCGCTACGGCGGCGAGCGCGAGATCGAGCAGATCGTCGATCGTGGCACGGCACTGGAGCGGGCGGCGCTGTTCTGGCGCTGGACCATGGGCTTCAACGCGACGGCGGAATCGATCCATCGCTGGGCCTGGTGGTTTGCTGTGCTCTGCCCGCTCACGGGCGGCATCGGGATCCTGCTCTCCGGCACCGTAGTCGACAACTGGTTCGACTGGGGCGTCAAGCACGGCCTGGCACTGCCGCGGTAATTCAAAGATCTGGCGCGCGCCGGATTGCAACATGAGCTGCGGCGCGCGCACGCTTTCATCGTCTTCCCGGCTCGGCCGTCCGAGACGACGCGGCGGCATACGGCCTGATCCGGGCTTCGTGCGTCAATCGTCCGCCAACAAAAAATGGGTTCGAGGAACGCTAGGTGAGAGATCACAGGTTGTTGGAGGATATTTGCCCTGGTTCAGGTGTTCAAATCTCCGAAGGAGTCGCTGGGGAATCTCGGCGCATTGCCGGCCGCGAACCTGATCGCGGCAGCCAGCGACGTCGCCGTGATCGTCGACGGCGAGGGGGTCATTCGCGATGTCGCCTTCAACAAGGAGGATCTGTCGCTCGAACTCGACGCCCACGGCCGCTGGCTCGGTTCGAGGCTGGCCGAAATCGTTACCTCCGAAACCAGCACGAAGGCCAAGGAGCTGCTCCAGGACGCGATGAGCCGAAAATTATCGATCTGGCGTCAGGTGAACCATCCGTCACCCGGAGGCGCGGATATTCCCGTGCTTTATTCGGCCGTCAACATCGGACGCGACGATCGTTTTGTCGTGGTCGGTCGCGACTTACGTCCGCTCGCAGCGATGCAACAGCGGCTCGTCAATGCCCAGCAATCGATGGAGCGCGACTACGTCCGGCTGCGCCACGCCGAAACGCGCTATCGATTGCTGTTCCAGGTATCGTCGGAAGCCGTCATGATCGTTGATGCCTCCAGCAATGCGATCCTCGAGATCAATCCGGCTGCGCTGGCGCTGCTCGACGAGAGCGCGCCGCAGGTTCTGAAATCGAATATCTCCTCGCATTTCGATGCAGCAGACGTGGAGCCGGTTCAAACCTTGCTGTCTAATGTTCGTGCCACAGGTCGTGACGGCAACATCCGTGCCCGGCTTGCGAAAGGGGACAGGGAGTGTTTTGTCGCCGCATCCCAGTTCCGGCAGGAGAATACGACTCTATTTTTGGTCCGCCTGTCGTCGCAGCAGACGCCGGCGCAAGCCGGCGCGCTGAAGGCAACATCGAGCTTGCTGGAATATTTCGACGCCGCCCCCGACGCATTGGTCATCACCGGGCCTGACGGCCGCATCGTGAAGGCGAATCCGGCCTTCACCGAGATGGCGCAACTCGGCAGCGCTGAGCAGTCGCGCGGCGAATCGCTGGATCGCTGGCTCGGACGTGCCGGTGTCGACTTCGCGGTGGCGTTCGCCAATCTTCGCCAGACCGGTTCGATCAAGCTGTTCTCGACCTCGTTGCGCGGGGAACATGGCGCGACGACGGATGTCGAGGTCTCGGCGGCATCTCTGATCCACGACGACCGCAATCAGGGTTTCGGCTTCGCGATCCGGAATGTCGAGAAGCGTCTTTCGGCATCGCCGTCCTCGGCCAGCGAGCTCCCGCGGTCTGTCGCTCAACTAACCGAGCGGATCGGACGTGTTCCGCTACGCGATCTCGTGCGCGAGGCGACCGACGTCATTGAAAAGCTCTCGATCGAAGCTGCTCTCGAATTGACCGGCGACAATCGCGCGTCGGCTGCGGAAATGCTCGGCCTCAGCCGTCAGAGCCTCTACGTCAAGCTCCGGCGGTTTGGGCTTGCCGAGCACGCGGGCGAAGGGGAGGTCGAAGATGACTAGTGCCGTTGTCAGTCATCCCGCACCGTCGGTCGTTGTCGAACTGCTGAAGCCAATTACCTGGTTTCCGCCAATGTGGGCCTTGGGATGCGGGATCGTTTCATCTGGCGTTTCGCCGGGCCAGCATTGGCCGGTGATCATCGCCGGCATACTGCTGGCAGGACCGATGGTCTGCGGCACCAGCCAGGCCGTGAACGACTGGTACGACAGGCATGTCGATGCCATCAACGAGCCTGGCCGGCCGATTCCGTCGGGACGCATCCCCGGTCGCTGGGGGCTCTACATCGCGCTCGTGTGGACGGTGCTGTCTTTGCTGCTTGCGACCACGCTTGGCACATGGGGCTTTGTCGCCGCCATCGTCGGCCTCGTGCTGGCCTGGGCCTACAGCGCGCCGCCGATCCGACTCAAGCAGAACGGCTGGTGGGGCAACGCGGCGTGTGGTCTCTGTTATGAAGGCCTGCCCTGGTTCACGGGAGCTGCTGTCATGAGCGCATCCGCTCCCGACTGGCGCATCGTCTTGATCGCGCTGCTCTACAGCATCGGCGCCCACGGCATCATGACGCTCAACGATTTCAAGTCGGTCGAGGGCGACAAGCGGATGGGGATCGATTCACTTCCCGTGCTGCTCGGCGTCGGCAATGCCGCCCGCTTCGCCTGTGTGGTGATGGCAGTGCCCCAGGTGGTTGTCGTGACACTTCTGCTGGCATGGCAGCGCCCACTCTATGCGGCAGCGGTCGGCGTCTTGCTCTTTGCACAATTATTCCTGATGGCCCATTTCCTCAGGAGCCCTCGCGAGCGAGCCCCCTGGTACAACGGCACCGGGATCAGCTGCTATGTTGTCGGCATGCTCGTCAGCGCCTTTGCGCTGGCGGCACTGAAAGCGAGCTGACCATGAACAACCCGGTTCTTTCATGGTTGGGCATCGTCAGGCTGGGCTTGGTGCAGACCGGGCTCGGCGCGATCGTGGTCCTGACGACATCGACGCTGAACAGGGTGATGGTGGTCGAGCTGGCGATGCCGGCGATGCTGCCGGGGGCGCTCGTCGCCATTCACTATGCTCTTCAGGTCTTCCGTCCGGCATGGGGCCATGGCTCGGATCTCGGGGCGCGGCGGACGCCGTGGATTGTCGGCGGTATGGCCGTGCTCGCAACCGGCGGATTGATGGCGGCGGTGGCGACGGCCTGGATGACGACGCATCCCCTGTTCGGCATCGCGCTTGCTGTGATCGCCTTCTCCTTGATCGGCGTGGGCGTTGGCGCCGCTGGTACGTCGTTGCTGGTGCTGCTTGCGAAGCGCACCGACAACAATCGCCGCGCGGCCGCTGCGACCATCGTTTGGGTGATGATGATCGCGGGCTTCATCGTGACCACGGGTATGGCGGGCCATTTGCTCGATCCGTTTTCTCCGGCGAGACTGATCGTCGTATCGGGATCGGTATCTGTGGCGGCGATGGTCCTGACCATCATCGGCGTGTGGGGCGTCGAAGGAGGGCAGGTTACCAGCGTACAGCCCGTTTCGAACCGGTCGCAGCGCCACGCATCGTTCCGCGAAGCCTTCATGGAAGTCTGGACCGAACCAAGATCACGGCGGTTCGCGATCTTCGTCTTTGTCTCGATGCTGGCCTATAGCGCGCAGGATCTGATCCTCGAGCCGTTTGCTGGCGCGGTGTTCGGCTTCACGCCGGGCGAGACGACGAAGCTTTCGGGCTTGCAGCATGCTGGCACGTTGATCGGCATGGCCATGGTGCCGTTGATCGGCGCCGTCTATCCGCGATCTCGCGGCAACCTGCAGATCTGGACCATCGGTGGGTGCCTCGCATCGGCGGTCGCGCTGTTGTGTTTGGCGGCCGCGGCCGTCGTCGGGCCGTCCTGGCCGTTGCGTGAGACCGTGTTCATGCTCGGCGTCACCAATGGGGCCTACGCCGTGGCGGCGATCGGCTCGATGATGGCGCTGGTCGGAGCAGGCGGCGAGACGCGCGAAGGCGTCCGCATGGGCCTGTGGGGCGCGGCGCAAGCGTTCGCATTCGGGATCGGTGGATTCCTGGGAACGCTGGCCAGCGATGTCGCCCGCTACATCCTGACGTCAGCGGCACTGTCTTATTCCGCGGTGTTCGCATCCGAGGCAGGATTATTCGTCGCTGCCGCCGTGATGGCCATTTGGGTTCATCGCGCTCCGGCAAGGGACGCGATGCAGCAGCGCTTTTTCGATTCGCCGGCTACCGCTATCGCAGGAGGAGCGCGGTCATGACCAGTTCGGAGATTTTCGATGTCGTTGTGGTTGGCGGAGGGCCGTCCGGCGCGACGGCCGCGCACGATCTTGCAAAGCTCGGGCGAAGCGTGTTGTTGCTAGACCGTGCCGGGCGCATCAAGCCGTGCGGCGGCGCGATCCCGCCGCGGCTGATCCGCGACTTCGACATCCCCGATCATCTGCTGGTCGCACACGTCAACTCCGCCCGAATGGTGTCGCCATCGGACCAGCAGGTCGACATGCCCATCGACGGCGGCTTTGTCGGCATGGTCGACCGCGATGTGTTCGACGAATGGTTACGGACGCGCGCCGCCGAAGCCGGCGCACAACGGCGAATTGGCCTGTTCAAGCGTTTCGAACGCGCTGAAGCAGGCGCCACCATCGTCCATTATGAGGAACGCTTTGCCGATGGGACTTCGATGGAAAGCACGGTTCGAGCCCGCGCGCTGATCGGCGCCGACGGTGCCTTGTCAGCCGTGGCACGACAATGCCTGCCCGGTGCTGATCGGCAGCCTTATGTGTTTGCCTATCACGAGATCGTCCGCGCGCCGCCGGCGGCGTCTAGCTTCGACGGCACGCGTTGCGACGTCTATTACCGCGGCAGCGTGTCTCCCGACTTCTACGGTTGGGTCTTCCCGCATGGCGACACCGTCAGCGTCGGAACGGGGTCGGCCCGCAAGGGGTTTTCATTGCGGGAATCGGTTGGCAGCTTGCGTGACGTTGCGGGGCTTGGAACATCCGAGACGATTCGCCGCGAAGGCGCCCCGATTCCGTTGCACCCGTTGCCGCGATGGGATGATGGGCATAGCGTGTTGCTCGCCGGCGATGCAGCGGGTGTCGTCGCTCCCGCCTCGGGCGAGGGCATTTACTATGCGATGATCGGCGGACGCCTGTCGGCGGAGGCGGTCGACGAGTTTCTGGAGACTGGCGATGCCAAGGCACTGCGCAATGCGCGGAAGCGCTTCATGCGGCTCCACGGTGTCGTGTTCTGGATTCTCGGCGTGATGCAGTGGTACTGGTATTCGAACGACCGTCGCCGCGAACGGTTCGTCAGTATTTGCCGTGATCGCGACGTCCAGAAGCTGACGTGGGATGCCTACATGAACAAGGAACTGGTTCGCGCCAAGCCGGTCGCCCATGTGCGCATCTTCTTCAAGAACCTTGCCCACATGGCAGGGCTGGCATCGGCGTAATGGCCGCGCGCGGCAGTTTCTGGAAGCCGGTGCTGATCGCGGCTTCCGTTGCGATCTTCATTGCGGTGCTCGGCGGCACGCTGACAGACACCGGGGTCTGGTATCAGAGCCTCATCAAGCCGTCCTGGCAGCCGCCAGACTGGCTGTTCGGTCCGGCATGGACCCTGATCTTCGCGCTGGCTACAATCTCAGCGGTCCATGCTTGGCGCAACGCGGATGGCCGTACGCAACGGGAATGGGTGATCGCGCTGTTTGCCCTGAATGGATTTCTCAATGTGTTGTGGAGCACATTGTTCTTCGCGTTGAAACGTCCCGATTGGGCGCTGATCGAGGTGGCGTTCCTATGGCTCTCGATTCTGTTGCCGATCATCGCGTTCTGGCGCTTCGCAAGGCCCGCGAGCCTTTATCTAGTGCCTTATCTGCTGTGGGTGTCGTTCGCCGCATTTCTAAACCTCACGGTCGTACGCCTCAATGCACCGTTTACATGACGAACGGTTGCCAGGATCGCCTGCCCATGTGATCCTTCGGCATGGCTGATCTGTTCGCGAGTGGACGCCTCGTCGATTTCATTCTCGTCGTGGTCGTTCTTGAGGCTGCGGCCTTGCTGATATACTGGTCGCGCGCCCGGCGAGGCGTCGCGCCGCTGGATTTGTTACCCAATCTATGCGCCGGCGTATGCCTTCTGCTTGCTTTGCGTGCGACCCTCGCCGGCAGCGGCTGGATGTTGGCAAGTCTCTTTCTCGCGGCCGCCGGTCTTGCGCATCTGACGGACGTCGGCCGGCGGTGGCGCAACTAGCCACCGCGCCGGATCTTGCGCCGGTCGGCTATTTCTTCTCCGAGAATTTATTGATGTAGGCGATGACGTCCTTGCGTTGCTGCTCGTCGGTAAGCTTGAACGCCATCTTGGTTGACCCGGTCGCCAGATCCGCCTTGCCCTTGTCGGTGAGGAATTTCTTCAAGAACGCGTTCGGATCGGGCAGGTACTGGAAAATCAGGTCGTCGGACCAGACCAGTCCGTTCTCACCCGCGGCCTTGTTTAGCGCCGAATAGGCGAAGCCGGGCGCCGTCCCCGACTGCCGGCCGATAACGCCGGTCAAGACCGGTCCAACCAGGTTCTTGGCATCCGGCCCGATGCGGTGGCAGGTCATGCACTGTTTGAAAATCTGCTCACCCTTGGCCGCGTCCTGCGCCAGGGCCGCGCTGCTCGAAAAGACGATGGTGGCTGCGACACAAGCAAAAACTGCAGATTTCACCGGCACGTTGCTCTCCCTGACGTCTGTTTGGTCTCAATTTGAGTGTTAGGATATATTGACAGTTATAAATATCAATTGGTGTTGTCGTTCCTGACATTCTTTTGAGCGGCGTCAAAAAGTTCTCCGCGGATTTGTGCTAGCTGGGACGTAAATTGGCGAGATTTAGCCACGACGCCAAGCCAGTGTCAGGTAAATGTGACAACTAAAACCTTCAAAATAAAGGTGTTTCTTGACTTCGCGCCAAATTTTGCGCATTTCTACCAAGAGAGGGCCTTCAGTTTCGGGTGGCGAGTGTCAGGTAGTGTTGGCACGTCCCCTGCATCGGTTCGACTGCCGTTGTTTCGACAGCTTCACGCGTCCGCACAGAATGATCGGCAGATAACAGAATGGCCGCCTTACCGACCGTACAGCCCGACATCACGCTCTTGCTGGACATGGAGGGAGTGATCCGCGAGGCAACGCTGTCTCCGTCGATGGGCGGCGAGAGCGTCGACGGATGGCTTGGCCGCCCTTGGGTCGAAGTCGCCGGCGAAATGGGCGGCGAGAAGGTCAAGCGCATGGTCGATGACGCGCGCGTCACCGGCATCTCGGCGTTCCGCCAGATCAACCAGCGCTTTCCAAGCGGTCTCGAAATTCCGATGGAATACACCACGGTGCTGCTGGGCGGCCGTGCCGGGATGCTCGCGATCGGCAAGAACCTCCAGGCCGTCGCCGAGTTGCAGTCGCGCCTGATTGCGGCGCAGCAGACGATGGAGCGCGACTATTGGAAGCTGCGGGAAATCGAGACCCGCTACCGTCTGGTCTTCGACGCCTCAAACGAAGCCGTCATGATCGTGTCGGCCGCCAATCTGCGGATCCTGGAAGCCAACCGTACGGCCATCGAGGCCTTGAATTCACCGCGTCGCCGCAACGAGGACATCGCGGGACGTGAGCTGCTGCATGACATCGCCGCGGAAGACCGCGATGCGGTTCGCGAAGTGTTGGCGCGCATCCGCGAGCGCGGCAAGGCGCTCAGCATCCTTGTGCATCTTGGCCCTGAAGCGAAGCCCTGGATGCTGCGGGGGTCGCTGATGACGGCGGAACCCGGCCACGTGTTTTTGCTGCAATTCACCGCAGCGACCGACCTGTCGGCGTCGAAAGACAAGGCAGAGCCTTCGACCATCGAGGAACTGGTCGAGCATCTGCCGGACAGCTTCGTGGCGCTCGATGAAACCGGCATCATTCGCCATGCCAATCAGGCCTTCCTCGATCTGGTCCAACTCGGCTCGAAGGCGTCCGCAATCGGTGAATCGCTTGGCCGGTGGCTCTGGCAGCCCGGCGCCGATCTGAGTGCACTTCTTTCGAATATCCAGCGGCACAAGACCGTGAGGCTGTTCACGACATCGATTCGCGGTGAGCTCGGTACCGAGACCGAGGTCGAGATTTCGGCCGGAACCGGAGAGGGGGCGCCGGGTCAGATCGGCGTGCTGCTGCGCAATGTGGCCCGTCGTCTGCCGTCGGGCAGCGAGAGTGATTTTCTGCGCACCGCGTTGGGCTCGATGAGCGAGCAGATCGGGAAATCGTCGCTGCGCCAGCTCGTCAAGAATACGGTTGGCGTCGTCGAACAGCACTATGTGAAGCAGGCGCTCGAGCTAGCGGGCGGCAACCGGACGGCGACCGCTGAACTTCTGGGATTGAGCCGCCAGAGCCTTTATGCAAAGCTCAACCGTTACGGCCTGGACGACAAGGAGCCGGACGCCGAGGAAACCCCAGAGGACTGAGTTGGCGCTGCATTCGCTCGCTACACCAGCATTCGGAAAAGCCGACCTTTCGAACTGCGAACGGGAAGAGATCCATCTCGCGGGCTCGATACAGCCCCACGGCGCCCTGTTGGTCGTCAGCGAGCCTGATCACCGCGTCATTCAGGCCAGCGCCAATGCCGCGGCATTTCTTAATCTGAAGCAAGTCGAGGGCATGGCGCTCGCCGATCTTGACGGTGACCTGCTGGTCCGAATTCTCCCGCACCTCGACCCGACTGCCCAGGGAATGCCGATCGCGGTGCGCTGCAGGATCGGAAGCCCCGGCGCCGACTATGACGGGCTTTTGCATCGTCCGCCCGAAGGAGGGCTGGTGATCGAGCTGGAGCGGGCCGGACCGTCGGTCGATTTCACCAAGCACATCGCCAAGGCGCTCGAGAAGATTCGCACCGCGTCCTCGATTCGCGCTTTGTGCGAAGAAGCCGCGACCTTGTTTCAGGATCGCACCGGCTATGACCGGGTGATGGTCTACCGTTTCGATGACGAGGGGCACGGCGAAGTCTTTTCGGAGCGCCGCAAGCCGGAGCTTGAGGCGTATCTGGGCAATCGCTACCCTGCGACCGATATCCCGCAGATGGCGCGGCGGCTCTATGAGCGTACGCGAGTCCGTGTGCTTGTGGACGTGAACTATGAGCCCGTCCCGTTGCAGCCACGGCTCTCACCGATCACCGGACGGGATCTCGACATGTCGCTCTGCTTCCTGCGCAGCATGTCGCCGATCCATCTTCAGTACCTGAAGAACATGGGTGTGGGCGCGACCCTGGTGATTTCGCTGGTGGTCGGCGGAAAGCTGTGGGGCCTCGTCGCCTGTCATCATTACGAGCCGCGCTTCATCCATTTTGAATTGCGGGCGGTTTGCGAACTGCTTGCCGAGGCGATCGCAACACGCATCGCGGCGCTCGAGAGCTTTGCGCAAAGCCAGTCAGAGATCTTCGTGCAGCGGCTCGAGCAGCGAATGATCGAGGCGATGTCGCGCGAAGGCGACTGGCGAGGCGCGATCTTCGACAGCTCGCAATCGATCCTTCAACCGCTGGGGGCGAGTGGTAGCGCTCTGATCTATGAAGGGCAGATCATTTCAACCGGCGAGGTTCCGGGAACCCAGGAAATCAGGGAGATCGGCCTGTGGCTTGATACCCATCGCGATCGGTCGGTGATGGCGACGGCCTCGCTCGGGCTCGATCTGCCTCAGTTCGCAGGGATCACAAAGGTTGCGAGCGGCATCGCGGTGACCCCGATCTCCAGCAATCCCGGCGAGTACCTCATCTGGTTCCGGCCGGAGCGCATTCGCACGGTGACCTGGGGCGGCGATCCCCTGAAGCCGTTCGTGATCGGCAACAGCCCCACGGATTTGTCCCCGCGCCGGTCGTTCGCGCAGTGGCATCAGCAGGTAGAGGGAACATCGGACCCTTGGACGCCGGCCGATCTCGCCGCCGCCCGCCTGATCGGTCAGTCGGTGGCGGATATCGTGCTGCAGTTTCGAGCCGTGCGCACGCTCATCGCCCAAGACCAACTCGAGCAGTTCAGCCGCCATGTGCGGGTATCCGAGCATCCGGTGATCATCGCTGACACCAACGGCAATATCCTGCTGATGAACGAAGCCTTCAAGACATTGCTGCCGAAGGATCACACTGGATTTGATCGGCTGGATGAGCTGGCCGGCGCATTTCAACAATCGGACCGTTTCCTTAGCGATGTCGGGGACCTTATCCGTCACCATCGCGCGTGGCGGGGCGAGTTGCTGTTGCGCAGCGAGAGCAACCGGGAAAAGCCGTTGATGATCAGAGCAGATCCTGTGCAGCCGTCGCGAGACCGGGTGCTCGGCTTCGTGCTGATCTTCTCCGATATCACCGACCGAAAGGCCGCCGAGATCGCGCGCAGCCGTTTCCAGGAAGGCATCGTTCAGAGCAATCGGATCAACAGCGTCCGTCTCGATTCCAAGACCGATCTCGTCTACCAGAACTTGCTGTCGTCGGTGATCGAGAATGCCCAGCTCGCCGCGCTCGAAATCACCTATGGTGTGGAAACCGGCCGGATCGCCGAGATGCTCGAGAGCGTCCGCAATTCGACGCTGCGTACCGCCGAAGTGCTGGAGCATCTGATCTGGCATGCGTCGCGCACGTCGGGCGGCGGCAAGCCGAACGCCTGAAACGGCACGCGCGACCGATCTATTCCACGGCCGCGACCGTGGCCGACTTATGCGGCACCGCAGCCTCGACGGCGCAGGAGAGGTCGATATTCATGGAAAAGGCGATTGCGCCCTCCTCCACCACGGACTGCGGATCTGGCGCAAGTTCAGCGGCCTCGTCGAGCGCCTTGCGATAGCCGGCTTTCAGGACGTCCAGATCGGAAAAGTGCGGAAAATCGTAGAAGGTCAGCTCCGAAGGGAGTAGTTCTAGCGAGCGCGCCAGCAATCGTTGAAGGATCCGGCCGCCGCTGAGGTCCCCGAGATAGCGGGTATAGGTATGTGCGATCAGTCGCATGCCGTCCCCATCGGCCGCATGTGCGACCCGCTTGGCGTAGATCTCGCCGGCGGCAAGCAACGGAATCTCCTCGCTCCATCGCTCGCCGCACAGCGCAGCAAGGTCGGATTCGATCGCGAGGGTGCGCTCGAGCTGGTAGCGGGAGAGCAGTGCGATGCCGGGTGACTCGCGATGGCGCTCGAGTCCATGCTCCATCGCCCGATAGGCGGGGAGCAGATTGCGCAACAACAGGACGTAGCCTGCCCGGCTTGCTTCACCGCGCAGCAGACTGCGAATGATGCCGGTCCGTTCGGCCTCGGCATGCAGGGCCTTGGTACGGAGATAAAGCGCAGTCACGACGCTGGGCGGGGAGGAGGCATTTGCCGTCGCAACCGTCGCGTCCGCAATGGGGGTGGAAGGTAAGCTTCGTCGCGTCAATCTGCGCCGTCCCTGTGCGCCGAGGCCGGTCACGTTCGCCCCTTCATCTGTTCGATCAGACCGTGTGCCTGTTGCGGTGCGCTGATCGCATCGGCCGACATCATATCGGCTCCCATCGACGCCACAAGGCCGGGCTGCGCGGTTATCATCGGTCCGCCCAGAATGATGCCGACATGCCTGTTGCGCGAGTCGCGCCTGATGTCGTGAATGTCCTTCTTCAGCTCGTCGAGCCGTCGGTCGCTGCTGACGGAGAAGCCGACGATGTCGAACCAGTGATTATGCACCAGGGACGTCAGCTCCTGGTGTGACGAAAACGGCCCGGTGCAGAGATTCCATCCGGCGCGGCGGAAGAACTCGGCCACCATCGATAGCCCGAAACTGTGCTGGTCACCCGGAATGATCGTCAGCAGGGCCGATTCGCCGCCGTGGTTGTCGCTGGCTTCCCGCGCGAAGCTGTCGCCGAGGTGGTGCATGATGAGCTGCAATCGACCAACGGCGAGCGTGACGCTGGCAAAATCGGTCGTGTCCGATTCCCACTGTGCTCCGAGCTGCCGTGCTGCAGGCGCCAGCAGATCGAGGAAAATCGTTTCGACCGAAACCCCTTTCGCCTGGAGATCCACGACATAGGCGAATGCCGCGCCGTCATCGGTGCTGAGCGCCAAGGCTGCAAACATCTCGATCTCGGTCGGCGCGGTTTGTTCGGTGTCTGCCGCAGGCTTCGCAATGGGCGTGCTGCGTAACGCCAGCACGATCTTGGGAATGATCTGGGTCTTGATTGTTCTGACGACGGCGACGGGCTGCAGCGACGGCCGAAAGCGCCAGATCGGCGTCGGGAGTCGTTGCCGAAGCGATTTGGGACGACGCGGCGAAGCGGTGTCGGTGGCGCTGCCGGCTGAGAAGGATTGCTCGTTCACATCGGTCATTCTTCACTCCCCCCAACATTAAGTCCTCGAGTCAAAAAACCGTCAAGTTGAATTTACGTATGGTTTAGTTGACAGTTCCTGAGGCGAGGTTTAGCCTTCTTCCATCAAGTCCGCATATAGGGAGTGGCGCGGTGCAGTTTCGAGCAGCTAAAAGCGGCCAGTTTCCCAAACGAGGCGACACTTCGCCGGCATCTGCTCGATCTCCCCAGGCGATATCGCATCACCGCGACGCAGGGCTGTCAAACAATCTTTACAGTTCAGCAGGTGAATACATCGCTGCGCCTGCGAATGGAATTTCGCAGAATGGCGACGTCACATCGCGAGCCCGTTCGACAGCCCAATCACTTAGGCCGCTATACACGCCCGAACAGCGCCTTCGCCGCGATGCAACACAGTGGACGCTTGTGCAGGGCATCCTTGCGCCGGTCCAGTTCGCGGTTTTCCTGATCAGCCTGGCGCTGGTACTTCGTTATCTCTTCACGAGCGAAAGCTTTGCCGTGGCGACGGCTTCGATCGTCGTCAAGACGATCGTGCTCTACGCGATCATGATCACTGGCTCGATCTGGGAACGTGAGGTTTTCGGCTGCTATCTGTTTGCGCCGGCCTTCTTCTGGGAAGACGTCTTCAGTTTCCTCGTGCTGGCACTGCACACTGCCTATCTATTTGCGTTGTTCACAGGGCTCGGCGATCCGCGCCAGCAGATGCTGCTCGCGCTGGCTGCCTATGCCTCCTACTTCGTCAACGCCACGCAGTTCGTTCTCAAGCTGCGCGCGGCGCGCCGAGACGAGCGGTTGGCACTTTCGGCGGCTTCCTCCACCCCCGGGAGCCGCGCATGAACGTGCATGTGCAGGAGTGTCCTGTTGCGGCAGATGTCGCGCCCAAGCCGGTTCGCCGCGAGAACGGCCAGCGCGAAGTATTCTGCGGGCTGACCGGTATCGTCTGGCTGCACCGGAAGATTCAGGACGCCTTCTTCCTGGTGGTGGGCTCCCGCACCTGCGCGCATCTGATTCAGTCCGCCGCCGGCGTGATGATCTTCGCCGAGCCCAGATTTGCGACTGCGATCATGGAGGAGAAGGATCTCGCCGGGCTCACCGACGCCAACGACGAGCTCGATCGCATCGTGGCTCAGCTGATCGCGCGGCCGCCGGAGATCCGGCTGTTGTTCCTGGTCGGCTCCTGTCCGTCCGAAGTCATCAAGCTCGATCTGTCGCGCGCCGCATTGCGGCTGTCGCAGAAATTTTCGCCTGCAGTCCGCATTCTCAATTATTCGGGCAGTGGTATCGAGACAACATTCACGCAAGGCGAGGATGCCTGTCTCGCCTCGCTCGTCCCCGCGGCCCCCCCGACCCGGACGAGTGAGGACCAATTACTGATCGTCGGCTCGCTGGCCGACGTGGTCGAGGACCAGTTCATCCGGCTGTTCGACGCGCTGGGCATTGGGCGCGTGCAATTCCTGCCGCCGCGCAAGGCGAGCGCGCTTCCAGCGATCGGATCAAACACCCGATTTCTCCTGGCCCAACCCTTCCTCGCTGACACGGCGCGCGCGCTGGAAGATCGCGGCGCCGTCCGCCTGGCTGCTCCGTTCCCGCTCGGCGTCGAGGGCACGACGGCCTGGCTGCGCGCTGCGGCCGATGCGTTCGGTGTCGCACCCACGCTGTTCGATGCGGTCACCCAACCCCATCGAATCAGGGCGGACCGGGCGCTGTTTCGGTATCGCGATCAGCTCAGCGGCCGCCGCATCTTTCTGTTCCCGGATTCCCAGCTCGAAATTCCCCTGGCGCGGTTCCTGTCGCGCGAATTGTCGATGCAGCTGGTCGAGGTCGGAACACCCTATCTGCACCGCGAGCATCTCGCCGAAGAGCTCGGGCTGCTGCCGGATGATGTCGTGCTGTCGGAAGGGCAGGATGTCGATTTGCAGCTCGATCGCTGCCGCGCCGCGCGCCCGGACCTCGTGGTTTGTGGGCTTGGGCTCGCCAATCCCCTGGAGGCCGAGGGCATGACCACGAAATGGTCGATCGAGCTCGTTTTTACGCCGATCCAGGGCTACGAGCAGGCGACCGATCTTGCCGAACTGTTTGCGCGCCCCCTGGTGCGCCGCGCGAAACTGGTGGCCTGATCATGCAGCTTACCGTGTGGACATATGAAGGACCTCCCCATGTCGGCGCAATGCGCGTCGCCACCGGGATGGAAGGACTGCATTACGTCCTTCATGCTCCGCAGGGGGATACCTACGCGGATCTGCTGTTCACAATGATCGAGCGCCGCGACCGGCGCCCGCCCGTGACCTACACCACGTTCTCCGCGCGGGATCTCGGCGGTGATACCGCCGAACTCTTCAAGACGGCGGCGCAGAATGCCCATGATCGTTTCCAGCCGCAGGCGATGCTAGTCGGCGCGTCCTGTACCGGGTCGCTGATCCAGGACGACCCTGGTGGTCTGGCGCGTGCGCTCGCTCTTCCCATTCCCGTGGTGGCCGTGGATCTGCCGGCCTATCAGCGCAAGGAGAACTGGGGCGCGGCCGAAACGTTCTATCAACTGGTGCGCGCGCTCGCCGGTCCCTCGGCGCCGGCGCCGGGAACCGCGCGCCCTGAGCGCGCAGCCGGCGTGCGTGCCCGCTGCAATCTGCTTGGCCCGACCGCGCTCGGCTTCCGCCATCGCGACGATATCGTCGAGATCACATCGCTGCTGGCGAAGCTCGGCATCGACGTGAATGTCACGGCGCCGATGGGGGCGACCCCGGCCGATATTGCAAGACTTGGCCAGGCCGACTTCAATGTCGTGCTCTATCCCGAAATCGCCGGCCAGGCCGCGTCATGGCTGCAACGGACGTTCGGTCAGCCCTTCACCAAGACCGTTCCCATCGGCGTATCGGCCACCCGAGAATTCGTCGCAGAGGTCGCGAAGTTCGCAGGTGTCGATGCGTCGGCGACGCTGGCGTCGGCCTCTACCCGGCTGCCCTGGTACTCGCGTTCGGTCGACTCGACCTATCTGACCGGCAAGCGTGTCTTCATCTTTGGCGACGCCACCCACGCCGCCGCCGCCGCACGCATCGCATCCGACGAACTCGGCTTCAAGGTCGTCGGGCTCGGCACCTATAGCCGCGAGTTCGGCCGCGAAATTCGCGAGGCGGCAAAGCGCTATGACGTCGAGCCGCTGATCACCGACGACTATCTGGAAGTCGAGGCCAAAGTTGCCGAGCTGCAGCCCGAGCTGGTGCTGGGGACGCAGATGGAGCGCCATATCGCCAAGCGCCTTGGTGTGCCCTGTGCAGTTATCTCGGCGCCGGTGCATGTACAGGACTTTCCGGCACGCTACGCGCCGCAGATGGGTTTTGAGGGCGCCAACGTCATCTTCGATACCTGGGTGCATCCACTGATGATGGGCCTCGAAGAGCATCTGCTGGCGATGTTCAAGGATGATTTCGAATTCAAGGATGGCGCTGTGCCGTCGCATCTGGGCGCCGGTCATTCAGCGCCTGTTGCCGATGGGCCGGTTCAGGCACCTTCGAATGCCTCGAATATCGCGGTCGTCTGGGCCGTCGATGCCGAGAAGGAGCTGTACAAAATCCCATTCTTCGTTCGCGGCAAGGCGCGCCGCAACACCGAACGTTTCGCCAATGAAAACGGCGTGGCCACCATAACCATCGAGACCCTCTACGATGCCAAAGCGCATTACGCCCGCTGACGCGACGCCTCTCCGGGTGGTCGTCGTAACCATGGACAGTCATCTGTCCGGTGCGGCTGCGCGTGCGCAGGCGCTGTTAAGGAGTAACTTCCCGGGGCTGTCGCTCACGGTGCATTCCGCAGACGAATGGGGCACTGACGACGGAGCGCTCGATCGCTGCAAGGCCGATATTGCCCGCGGCGACATCGTGATCGCCACCATGCTGTTTCTCGACGATCACGTTCGCGCCGTGATGCCGGCGCTCGTTGCCCGGCGCGGCCATTGCGACGCGATGATCTGTTGCATGTCAGCGGCCGAAATCGTCAAGCTGACACGCGTCGGCAAGTTCGACATGAGCGGCGAGGCGCTCGGTGCCATCGCGTGGCTGAAGAAGCTGCGCGGCAATCGCAAGGGCAGCCCCGGCGGCAAGGGCGAGATGAAGATGCTGCGGCAGCTGCCCAAGCTGCTGCGCTTCATCCCCGGCACCGCTCAGGACATGCGCGCCTATTTTCTGACGTTGCAATACTGGCTCGCCGGCTCCGAGCAGAACATCGCGAACATGATCCGCCTGCTGGTCGACCGTTACGCTGAAGGTCCGCGCCGCGGCCTGCGCGGCATCGTCAAGGCCGAGGCGCCGGTCGACTATGCCGATATCGGCGTCTACCATCCGCGCCTCAAGGGGCGCATCGCCGATACCGCAGATCGACTGCCCGTCCTGGCCGGCGAGCGCGGCACCGTCGGCCTCCTGTTGCTGCGCTCCTATCTGCTCGCCGGAAATGCCGGTCACTATGACGGCGTCATCGCTGCATTCGAGGCGTCGGGGTTGCGCGTCATCCCAGCCTTCGCCAGCGGTCTCGATCAGCGCCCGGCGATAGAGCGCTTCTTTATGAAGGACGGCTGCAGCGCGGTCGATGCCGTGGTCTCCCTCACTGGCTTCTCGCTGGTCGGTGGCCCCGCCTACAACGACTCCCGGGCGGCCGAGGACATTCTTGCACAACTCGACGTGCCCTATCTGTCGGCGCATCCCGTTGAATTCCAGACGCTGGAGCAATGGGGGGCCTCGGATCGTGGCCTGATGCCGGTGGAGAGCACCATCATGGTGGCGATCCCCGAGCTGGACGGTGCGGCGGGACCAATGGTCTATGGCGGTCGCTCCGACGGGGCTGGCGCTCCCTGCACCGGCTGCGAGCGGGCCTGTGTTTTCGTACCGGCCGAGACCGGCGGCGAAATGCACGTGTGCAGCGAACGCGCCGAGATGCTGGCCGCGCGCACGGCAAGGCTGGTCGCGACGCGTCGCTCGGAACGGCGGGATCGCAAGGTCGCGATTGTCCTGTTCAACTTCCCGCCGAATGCCGGCAACACCGGCACCGCGGCGTTTCTGTCGGTGTTCGAATCGCTTCATCGCACGCTCTCGGCAATGAAGCGCGAGGGTTATCAGGTCGATGTGCCCGAGAGTGCCGACGCTTTGCGTGAACGTATCGTGGTCGGCAACGCCGCCCGCTTCGGCGCCGATGCCAATGTCCACGTCAGAATTCCGGCTGGTGATCACGTTCGGAACGAAAAATGGCTGCCGCAGATCGAGGCGCAATGGGGGCCGGCGCCTGGCAAGCAGCAGAGTGATGGCAGCTCGATCTTCGTGCTCGGCGAGCGCTTTGGAAACGTGTTCGTCGGCATCCAGCCTGCCTTCGGATATGAGGGCGATCCGATGCGGCTGTTGTTCGAGAAGGGCTTTGCCCCGACGCATGCCTTCTCGGCTTTCTATCGCTGGCTGCGCGAGGATTTCGGCGCTGGCGCCGTCCTGCATTTCGGAACCCACGGCGCGCTTGAATTCATGCCGGGTAAACAGGCGGGGCTTTCCGGCGCATGCTGGCCGGACCGGATGATCGGCGACCTGCCGAACCTCTATCTCTATGCCTCGAACAACCCGTCCGAAGGCACGATCGCCAAGCGTCGTTCGGCCGCAACTCTGATCAGCTATCTGACGCCGCCGGTCGCGCATGCCGGACTCTACAAGGGCCTGGTTGAGCTGAAGGCCTCGATCGAGCGCTGGCGTGGACTTGCTCCGGACGAAGATGCGGAGCGCTGCGATCTCGCGACATTGATTCAGGCTCAGGCCAGTGCACTGGAACTGATCGAGGCGACCCCCGCCTGGATGGATCCGGCCACGGCGGTCGGCAAATTGTCGGAAGCCGTGCTCGAGCTCGAATACACCCTGATCCCGCATGGTCTGCATGTCGTTGGTGAAACGCCGTCGGTCGAACAGCGGGTCGAAATGCTCCAGGCGGTGGCGGATGCCTCGCATGGCGCGCGTCCCGACAAATCGATTCTCGAAGCGCTGGTGACGGGCCAGGCGCCCGAAGCATTGGCTGCGAGGGATAATGCCGCGCTCACGCTCTACACGGAATTGGCCGGCATCGATCGCATCCTCCAGCAGGATCATGAACTGCCCGCGATCCTGCATGCGCTGGACGGCAGGTTCGTTCGTCCCGCGCCGGGCGGCGATCTTCTGCGCACGCCGGCCATCCTGCCGACCGGGCGCAATCTCCATGGCTTTGATCCGTTCCGCATTCCCAGCGCCTTTGCGGTGCAGGACGGCGCAAGCCAGGCGCAGCGTCTAATCGACAAGCATGCCGGTGAAGGACACGGGATTCCGGAATCGGTCGCGATCGTGCTGTGGGGCACCGACAATCTCAAGAACGAGGGCGCGCCGATCGGGCAGGCGCTGGCCTTGCTTGGAGCAAAGCCGCGCTTCGACGGCTATGGCCGGCTGACTGGCGCGGAATTGATCCCGCTTGCTGAGCTTAACCGGCCGCGGATCGACGTCATCATCACCATGTCCGGCATCTTCCGCGACCTGTTGCCATTGCAGATCAAGCTGCTGGCCGAAGCCTGCTTCCTAGCCGCATCCGCCGATGAGCCGATCGAACAGAATTTCGTTCGCAAGCACGCACTAGCCTACCAAGCCGCAAATCACTGCGATCTCGAGACCGCATCGTTGCGCGTGTTCGGCAATGCCGACGGTGCCTATGGCTCCAACGTCAACCATCTGGTCGAAAACGGCCGCTGGGAGGACGAGGACGAACTCGCCGAGACCTATACCCGACGCAAGAGTTTTGCCTACGACCTCAAGGGCCAGCCGGTACAGCAGACGGCGTTGTTGAAGAACGCGCTCGCCACTGTCGATCTCGCCTATCAGAACCTCGACTCGGTCGAGCTCGGCGTGACCACCGTGGATCATTACTTCGACACGCTGGGCGGCATCAGCCGCGCCGTGAAAATGGCCAAGGGCGGCCAGTCGGCGCCGGTCTATATCGGCGACCAGACCCGCGGCGCCGGCACGGTGCGGACGCTGTCGGAGCAGGTCTCGCTCGAAACCCGTACCCGGATGCTCAATCCGAAATGGTACGAAGGAATGCTCAAGCACGGCTATGAGGGCGTTCGCCAGATCGAGGAGCACGTCACCAACACCATGGGCTGGTCGGCGACGACCGGCGAGGTGGCGCCCTGGGTCTACCGGCAGCTCACCGAGACCTTCATGCTCGATCCCGAAATGCGCGAGCGCCTGGCCTCGCTCAATCCGGTGGCCTCAGCGAAGGTCGCGAACCGGCTGATCGAGGCGCACGAACGCAAATACTGGTCGCCCGATCCGGAGATGCTCGATGTCCTGCGCAGGGCAGGCGAAGAGCTCGAAGACCGCCTTGAAGGCGTGGGAGTTGCCGCATGAACATCCAGAGTCCTCCCTCCGCGCTCGAAGGACATTTGAAGCTGAAGAGTCTCTCGCGTTGCGGTGACGGCGAGGGCAGCGTTCAGGTCCAGCTTGATCCCAAGCTCAAGATCGGCACCGCAAAAGTGTTTTCGGTCTACGGCAAGGGCGGCATCGGCAAGAGCACGACGTCGTCGAACCTGTCGGTCGCATTCTCCAAGCTCGGCAAGCGCGTGCTGCAGATCGGCTGCGATCCCAAGCACGACTCGACCTTCACGCTGACCAAGCGATTGGTTCCGACCGTGATCGATGTTCTGGAGTCCGTGAACTTCCACGCCGAGGAATTGCGCCCGGAGGATTTCGTATTCCAGGGCTACAACGGTGTGATGTGCCTGGAGGCGGGTGGCCCGCCGGCCGGCACCGGCTGCGGCGGCTATGTCGTGGGCCAGACCGTGAAGCTTCTGAAGGAGCACCATCTGCTCGAAGACACCGACGTGGTGATCTTCGACGTGCTCGGCGATGTCGTCTGCGGCGGTTTTGCCGCTCCGCTGCAGCATTCCGACCGCGCGCTGATCGTCGCCGCCAATGATTTCGACTCGATCTTCGCGATGAACCGCATCGTGGCTGCGATCGAGGCCAAGTCGAAGAACTACGGCGTCCGGCTCGGCGGCGTGATCGCCAACCGCAGCAAGGATACCGATCAAATCGACCGTTATGCCGAGCAGGCCGGCTTGAAGCGCGTGGCGCATTTCCCGGACCTCGACGTCATCCGCAAGAGCCGTCTCAAAAAGTCCACGCTGTTTGAAATGGACGAGACGCCGGAGCTGAAGGCCGTGACTGACGAATACATGCGGCTCGCCGCCGAGCTCTGGGCCGGCACGATCGAGCCGCTGCCGGGCAAATCGCTCAAGGACCGTGAAATCTTCGATCTGCTGGGGTTCGACTGATGTCGATTGCAACCTATCTCGAACGGCGTGGCGAGCTTGAGACCTATTTCGACCGGACCGCGGTCGATGCCTGGGCCAAACTGACGTCGGATGCACCGGTTGGCCGCATCAGGGCGACCGTCCGCGCGGGGCGTGACGAGATGCGCAACACGCTGCTGTCGTGGCTGCCGCAGAACATGAGCGGGGCGCGATTGCTCGATGCCGGCTGCGGCACCGGTGCGTTGTCGATCGAGGCCGCACGGCGCGGTGCGCGCGTGGTCGCGATCGATCTGTCGCCGACGCTGGTGTCGGTGGCACGCGAGCGGCTGCCGTCGGACCTCGATTCCTCGACCATCGAATTCCGCTCCGGCGACATGCTCGACCCCAAACTCGGCAAGTTCGACTTCGTGGTCGCGATGGACTCGCTGATCCATTATCGCGCGGCGGACACCTGCCGGATCATGGCGGGCCTGGCCGAGCGGACCTCCGAAGCCTTGCTGGTGACGTTCGCGCCGAAGACACCGGCGCTGGCCGTGATGCACGCCGTCGGCCGGTTTTTCCCGCGTGGAGATCGCGCACCGGCGATCGAGCCGGTGGGTGAACAAAAATTGCGGCGGTTGCTGATGTCGGAAGAAGGGCTCGAGCGTTGGCAGCTCGGCCGTAGCCATCGCGTCGCCTCGGGTTTCTACAAGTCGCAAGCTTTGGAGATGATGCCCCGATGAGCCGGATTTCGTCGACATTGGCGAAAGGCTGGATGCGGATCGGGACCCGCTTCCTTCCCTTTGCCGACGCGGCCACGTCGGAGCTTCCGCTCGGGCGGTTGTTGCGTCTGTCGCTGTTCCAGGTGTCGACGGGCATTTCAATCGTGCTGCTGAACGGCACGCTCAACCGCGTGATGATCGTCGAGCTTGGCGTTTCCACGCTGCTGGTCTCGCTGATGGTGTCGATCCCGCTAGTGTTCGCGCCGTTCCGCGTTCTGATCGGATTCAAATCCGACAACCATCGCTCGGTCCTTGGTTGGCGCAGGGTGCCCTATATCTGGATGGGAACGCTGATCCAGTTCGGCGGCTTCGCCATCCTGCCGTTTGCGCTGCTGGTGTTGTCAGGCACCGGCGAATATCCCGCGATCTATGGAAAATTCGGGGCTGCGCTCGCCTTCCTGCTGGTCGGCGCCGGCATGCATACGGCACAGACGGCGGGGCTCGCGCTCGCCACCGATCTAGCGCCGGCCGATGCGCGACCGCGCGTGGTCGCCTTCCTCTATGTGATGCTGCTGTTCGGAATGGTCGGCAGCGCGTCGATCTTCAGCGAGCTGTTACGCAACTTCGACGAGATCCACCTGATTCAGGTGATCCAGGGCGTTGCCGTGACCCAGCTGCTGCTCAACATCGCGGCCCTGTGGAAGCAGGAGGCGCGCAATCCGGCTCTGACGTCGGCTGCACGCGAGCGGCCGGAGTTTCAGCACTCCTGGGCCCGGTTCCGCAATGCTGGCGGCTCCGTCCGCGTCCTCGTTGCGGTGGCGCTCGGCACCTCGGCATTCTCGATGCAGGATATTCTGCTCGAGCCCTACGGCGCCGAAATCCTTGGGCTGACCGTGGGCCAGACCACGGCGCTCACGGCGTTCTTCGCCCTCGGTACGCTGGCGGGATTTGGCCTGGCCGCGAGGACGCTGGGACGCAACGCCGATCCCTATCGCATAGCCGGCTTCGGCGCGGTGGCGGGCGTGTTCGCGTTCGCCGCGGTGATCTTCGCCGCGCCCTTGGGCTCGGTTCTGCTGTTTCGGATCGGCACCGCGCTGATCGGTTTCGGCGGCGGGCTGTTTGCGGCGGGAACGCTGACCGCCGCAATGGCGCTGGCGCGCGACGGCGAGAGCGGATTGGCGCTGGGCACCTGGGGTGCCGTGCAGGCGACCGCGGCGGGCGGCGGGATCGCACTCGGCGGCGGCATCCGCGATGCCGTGACGTCGCTGGCGTCGAGCGGCGCGCTCGGCCGTGCGCTGACGGGTCCGTCGACGGGATACAGCGTCGTCTACCACATCGAAATTGCGTTGTTGTTCGCCACTCTGGTTGCGATCGGTCCGCTCGTGCGCTCGTCACGCGCCAGCTTCCCGCAGCCATCCACGAAGTTCGGCCTGGCGGAATTTCCAGGCTAGTCAACGACAGGGAGGTCGCCCATGCAGCCCGACTCATACTTGGACCTGGCGCAGGTCACGCTTTACGTCTTCTGGATCTTCTTCGCCGGCCTGATCTTCTATCTTCGCCGCGAAGACAAGCGCGAGGGCTATCCGCTCGAAGCGACGGGAATCAACGGCGGGGTCGCGCACGGCTTTCCCCGCATGCCGGATCCCAAGACCTACCTCCTGCGCGACGGGCACGTCGCGACGCTTCCGAACCACAAGAACGATCGCCCCGACGTCGCGCTCGCGCCGATCGCGGTGTGGCCGGGCGCGCCGGCGGAGCCCACCGGAAATCCGATGCTCGACGGTGTCGGGCCGGGGGCCTACGCCAATCGTGAGGACGTTCCTGAACTGACGATGGACAACATACCGTGCATCGTTCCGCTGCGACTGGCCGAAGGCACCTATCTCGAGTCTCGCGATCCAGACCCGCGCGGCATGCGGGTGAACGGCGCTGACAGTGAGATGGGCGGCATCGTCACCGACGTGTGGGTCGATCGTGCAGAGGCGCTGATCCGCTATCTCGAAGTGGAGGTCCCGATTATTGGCGGCTTGAAGCGCGTGCTGCTGCCGATGCCGTTCGCCAAGATCGATGGTCGTCGCCGCCGGGTTTGGGTCGATGCGATCCTCGGCAGCCAGTTCGCCAATGTCCCGGAGACGAAGAGCCCGGATCAGGTGACCAAGCTCGAGGAAGATCGCATCGTCGGATATTACGGCGCGGGCACGCTCTACGCCACGCCGGCACGTCAGGAGCCGCTGCTGTGAAACAGGATCATCACCAGTTCGAGAGTGTTCAGCTCAAGGAGCTACCGGCGCCTTTACCCCTGGGCGAGCGCGTGATCTGGCAGGGCAAGCCCAGCTTCAAGGGACTGGCGTTGCGGTCGTTCCACATCCGTGAGGTCGCGATCTATTTCGGCGTCCTGCTGGCGTGGCGGCTGTGGTCGAACTGGTCCCAAGGCGCGCCGGCGCGGGAGATCATCATTTCGACGCTGTGGCTGATCGCCCCGGCGATCAGCGCCATCGCCGTGCTCGCCGGCCTCGCGTTGTTGTTCCGCCGCGCCGCCTGCTACACGCTCACCAGCAAGCGGGTCCTGTTCCAGTTCGGCGTCGCGCTGCCGATGACCATGAACATTCCGCTGAGCAAGATCACCAGCGCCGCCCTGAAGATCCATCGCGACGGCTCAGGCGACATTCCGTTCGGCGTCTCCGACGGCAAGCGCGTCTCGTACTTGCTGCTGTGGCCGCACATCCGCCCGTGGCGGCTGCGCGCGCCCGAGCCGATGCTGTGTGCACTGCCGGACGCCGCGATCGTCGCGGCCAAGCTCTCCGAGGCATTGGGCGGCCAGCCAGCCCCGGCGGCAGTCGCGCTGTCGGCAACCGCGAACCGCAACCTGCTCTCGGGCGCAACGGCCAATTCGCCGTCGACCGCGGCCGCCTGAACGGAGAACGCTCATGAGCCAGGTCATCCAGGAACCCGTCGTCCCCAAAGGCGGCATCATTGCGGCTGCAGCCCTCGTTCTGTTTTCTCTCGCGACGGTGACGACGGCGAGATTGACGGGCACGGGCGGCATCCACATGACGCTGCCGGCCGCCGTCGAAAGCCGCGATTTCCAGTTCGAGGACGGCCAGAACGGAGCGGTGCTGGTGTACGATGCCGGCAGTCGCCAATTGGTGGATACGCTGGCGCCCGGCAGCAACGGCTTCATTCGCGTCGTGCTGCGCGGGCTCGCGCGGGAACGCAAGCTCGGCGATATCGGCCGGCAACCGCCATTTCGCCTTACCCGGTTCGTCAACGGCCAGATCACGCTGACGGACACATCGACCGGCAAGCAGATCGACCTCGACGCTTTCGGATCCGCCAATACCGAGGCCTTTGCGCGGCTATTGAAGCTGAAGGGTGGTGCGTCATGACAATGCTCTGGACGACGTCACGCAAGACGTTCGATGTTCCCTGCACGATCGAGATCGAGCAGACCTCAGAGACGCTGCACGCCCATGTCGTGCTCGACGGCGACATCGCGATCGAGCCCGGCGACGAGGTAAGGGTCCATGACGCGCCGACCGGGGTCGCGTTCGGTGAACGCCTAGTCGTGCGCCGAACCGCGACCGTGGTTCGCGCCGGTCCGCTCGATCGCCTGCGGGCGCGGCTCGAGGGCTATCTGGAATTGACCGAGCTTTACGAAGTCAGCTTCTCGGACGGGAGAGCAACATGATTCCCATGGAAGGTGGAGCCCAGGGCAGTCTGCAAACGCGCCCCGGCGTCAAAGGTAGCAGCGAAAGCCTCGACAAGGCGCGCGAGGACACGATTCTGAGCCCGCGCTTCTACACCACCGATTTCGAGGCGATGGATCGCCTCGATGTCAGCCTGGTGCGCTCCGAATGGAACGCGGTCATCAAGGAGCTGCGCGCCGACCACAACAAGGCGCATTTCGTCAAGACCGACGAATTCAAGAACGATCTGCAATCGCTGCCGCCCGAGCTGCGCAAGGAGTTCAAGGATTTCTTGGTGTCATCGCTCACCGCCGAATTCTCCGGCTGCGTGCTCTACGCGGAGATCAAGAAGCGGATCAAGAACAAGGATATCCAGGAGCTGTTCAGCTTCATGAGCCGGGATGAGGCCCGCCACGCCGGCTTCATCAACGAGATCCTGAAGGACCACGGCATCGGGGTGGATCTGAGCTTCCTCACCAAGGTGAAGAAGTACACCTATTTCCGTCCCAAATTCATCTTCTACGCGACCTACCTGTCCGAAAAGATCGGCTATGCCCGCTACATCACGATCTACCGGCAGATGGAGCGTCACCCCGAGCGTCAATTCCATCCGATCTTTCGCTGGTTCGAATTGTGGTGCAACGACGAGTTTCGCCACGGCGAAGCGTTTGCGTTGCTGATGCGCGCCGATCCGTCGCTGCTGCGTGGTATCAACAAGCTCTGGATCCGGTTCTTCCTGCTCGCGGTGTTCGCAACGATGTATGTGCGCGATCACATGCGTCCCGCCTTCCACGAGGCGCTCGGCATGGATCCCACCGAGTACGACATGCGGGTGTTCCGCATCACCTCCGAGATTTCCAGGCAGGTATTTCCGGTCACGCTCGATATCGAGAACCCGCGCTTCCTGGCCGGTCTCGAGCGCCTGCGGCTCATTTCGGAGGAGATCGCGGATGCGCGCGAGCAGGGCGGCTTGCTGTCAAGAGTGAAGCGCGCGGGCCTTGCGGCCCAGGCCGCGCTGGCATTCGCCCGGCTGTTCCTGCTGCCGGTGAAGCCGAACGCGCTGCCGCGCGAAATCTGTATGCAACCGGCTTGGTGAGGAGCGGGCGTTGATAGCCGCATACACGGTCCCCCCCATCTACGCGGCGTTTGTATGGTGGTTCAGCACCGGGGCCGTGCTGTTGCTGGTGGGACGCTCGGGACGGTTCGGACTGTCGCGAGCGTTCCTGGCAGCTGGGCTCCTCGCCGGGTCGCTCGGCGGCCTCTCTCTAACAGCCGGGGATACCAGCGTCGGAGGCGCCTATACGGCCTTCACGTGCACCATCCTGCTATGGGGCGCGCAAGAGATCGCCTTTCTCGCGGGGTGGCTTACCGGGCCGCGGCCGGAGCCTTGTCCGATCAACGCGACCGGCCGGTCGCGCCTCGGCTTCGCGTTGCAGGCCATCCTTTATCACGAGTTCGCGCTGCTGGCGTGCGGTGCGGCCGTCGTTGCGCTGACCTGGGGTAGTCCCAACCAGGTTGGCATCTGGACGTTTGCGGCACTCTGGGTGCTGCGGCAAAGCGCAAAGATCAACCTCTTCCTCGGCGTTCCCGTTACCAACGACGAGCTGATGCCGGACGCGGTGCGGTTTCTGAAGACGTTCTTCACGCGTGGGCCGGTCAGCGCCTTCTTTCCGCTCTCGGTCACGCTCGCGACCGCGGTCCTCGTCATCTTGATCCAACGCATCGTCGAGGTCGCGGTCACACCCTTCGACATCGTCGGCCTGACGCTGGTATCGACGTTGTTTGCTCTCGGCGTCGTCGAGCATTGGTTCATGCTGCTTCCGTTGCCGGCGATGACGCTGTGGGGCTGGGGCATGCGCTCGGGTTTCCCGCCGGAGGACACCACCATGGAACAGGAACGAGACACCAAGACCATTACGGCGCCGCCTAATCTCGTCGTGCTCGCGGATGTGCGCCCCGATGCGGCGCCTCCGAAGCTGTCGCAGGGAGCCTGCGCGCGGCAGCGTCTCGAAGACCAGTTTCGCCAGAGCTACCGCGAGCAGCAGGCAAGAGAAGGCCTGACGGCGGCTCATAACATTTGTCCCGAGCCGGCGGCAACGATCAAGGGGAGGACGTCATGAACTACGAAGCTTATTTTCGCCGGCAACTTGAAGGTCTTCACCGCGAAGGCCGCTATCGCGTATTTGCCGATCTGGAACGCAAGGCAGGCGCCTTTCCCCGCGCAAAGCATCATCAGCCGGGCGGCGCCGGCGAGGTCACCGTCTGGTGCTCCAATGATTACCTCGGTATGGGCCAGCACCCCGCGGTGCTGGAGGCGATGCATGAGGCGCTCGACAGCTGCGGCGCCGGGGCCGGCGGTACCCGCAACATCGCCGGGACGAATCACTATCATGTGCTGCTGGAGAAGGAACTGGCCGACCTGCACGGCAAGGAGTCAGCGCTCCTGTTCACGTCGGGCTACGTCTCCAACATGGCGTCGCTGAGCACACTGGCGTCGCGGATGCCTGGCTGCACGATCCTGTCGGACGAGCTCAACCACGCCTCGATGATCGAGGGCATCCGGCACAGCCGCAGCGACACGCGTATCTTTGCCCACAATGACCCGCGCGATCTCGAACGCAAGCTCGGCGATCTCGACCCGCATGCGCCGAAGTTGGTGGCCTTCGAATCGGTCTACTCGATGGACGGCGATATCGCGCCGATTGCCGAGCTCTGCGACGTCGCGGACGCCCACAATGCAATGACCTATCTCGACGAGGTTCACGGCGTCGGCCTTTACGGACCGAAGGGTGGTGGTATTGCGGACCGGGAGGGCGTCAGCCATCGCCTGACGGTGATTGAGGGTACCCTGGCAAAGGCCTTCGGCGTCATCGGCGGCTACGTTGCAGCGTCGGTCACGATCTGCGATTTCATTCGCAGCTTCGCTTCCGGCTTCATCTTCACCACGTCGCTGCCGCCCGCGGTCGCCGCCGGCGCGCTCACCAGTATTCGCCATCTGAAAGCGAGCGCGGCGGAACGCGAGCGGCATCAGGACCGCGTCGCGCGGCTGCGGCGGCGGCTCGATGAGGCGGGCGTTGCTCATCTGGACAATCCCAGCCACATCGTGCCGGTCATGGTCTGCGACCCCGTCCTGTGCAAGCAGATCAGCGACGCACTGATCGACCGCTATGGCATTTACGTGCAGCCAATCAACTACCCGACCGTGCCGCGCGGCACAGAGCGGCTGCGCATCACGCCGTCACCGCATCACACCGATGCTGATATCGAGCATTTGGTGCATGCCTTGGCAGAGATTTGGGCGGAGGTCGGGCTCGCTAAGGCAGCTTGATCTGCTGATGCTTGGCGAGTGATCTGGGTGCTTGGAGTTTGTCGATGGCCCGATAGGCCAGGTTTTTTGCGAACCGCGGTCGGTCATGCGGAAGTTAATGAAGTTCCTTCACACGCTGGGAGCGATCGGCCTTGTCGGCGCGGTCGCATGCTTTCTTGTCATGGCCGGCTACGCGCCCGCGCCAAGCGCGATCGCGCAATACGCGCCGCTCAGCATCGCAACAGGAGCAGTGGCGACCTGGATCTTTATGCCCTCGCTCGGGCTTACTCTGGTCGCCGGACTGTTGGCCATGGCCGTGAACAGGACCTTTCACAGCGCCGGCTGGGCTTGGGCAAAGCTGGCGATGGGCGTCCTCGTTTTTGAATGGGGATTTGTCTCCGTGGTCGGTCCGCTTCAGCAGGAAGCAGAGCAAAGCGCGCGCGCGTTTGCCGGCGAAATCGATCTCGCAACACTCGCCGGCGAATTGGGGACGCGCCGCGCTACGCTTTGGGTGTTTTTGGCCATCGCGATAGCCAATATTGTTCTGGGTGTATGGCGACCGCGGCTCACTCGGTTGCCGGACTAGATTTCTTGCGTGAGCACACAAGGAGGATCTCTGTGATGGCAACTCAGATCGTGATGGATCATTCAGGTGACATGCGTCACCATTTCGACCCCACAGACGCGCATGCCAGCGCTGAGGCGCGGCGCCGCTTCGAGACCTTGACCGCAGCCGGCTTTACGGCCGCGGTGCGGATGCGTCCAGGCGATGTGCGCCGGTTGACTGCCTTCGATCCGCATGCGGACGAGACGGTGTTCTTTCCCAGGCTGGTCGGCGGTTGAGATGCCGCGATGCGATGGCCTGTTAAAGGACGGGATCAGGCGCGGCTAAAATTGGTTCGCAGTCTCTTTCGAGCCATGCGTGCGGAGATTGCCCCCGAAGCGTGCGGCCGCCGCTTGCTGCGAGATTGGCTCTCCGCCGCCCAACGCGCGCAATTCGAGGCGGATAAATACTTTGATGTAACCGGTTCCGACAGCGGCAAACGCTACCGTATCTGCTACGGAACGGCAGCAAATATTCGGGAGCTCGATCGGGACGGCAAGGAGGGGACCGGCTGGTGCTTCGCGCCGGGCGGTGCGCTCGTTCCAGGCGACGTCATGCTTGCGCAAAAGATCGCCCTTGAGACATCGGAGACAGCTACTTTGGCTCTTGCCAACCGCGTCCCGCTGATCCCCCGCTTGACCCACTAGCCTCACTTGGCTCCAGGCGCCGACAGTCGAAATGACCTCGGCACCTGGAATCAGAAGGCAGCGTGACAGAGGCGCCGGTCGTTGAGATTAAAGCCTCGGCTTCAAGAGTTCTGCGGTGGGGCCGCCATTAGGTGCCGAATCAACAACAGGCCCAATGGAAAATTATGACCGTGCGACGAATGCCTGTTTTCCGCCGGATAAGCCCAGTGGTGCGACCAGTAAGTCATTGATTGCACTCTGCTCGTCGCTGACTCTTAATCAGCGGGTCCCAGGTTCGAGCCCTGGTGCGCCCACCACCCTTAACAGATTGGCCCGCAAGGGCTCTTTTAGTTTCAAGAACACACTTCTCTCATCAAACGGAGATGGCGTGGCACCGATTTGGCACCGCCAAACGGGTGCTGTCACGCGTCGAAATTCTTCTTGGCCTTGCGTTCTTGTGCTTATTTTGTTCCCTTCGAGCGAAGAGGAACAGATCATGGATCTCAGATTCAATCGAGGGGACATCAAGCGGCGCTGTCGGCCGTTCTCAGAGCGACCGAAATTAGTCTAGCCGCGCCGCAGATCTTCATCGCAGCCCTCTATTGCTTGAGCTGCTTGACCAGATCTTCAATCTCGCGATTGCCCGGCATCAAGCGCGAGAGTTGCTCAGCATAGCCCAAGGCGGATGCGAGATCTCC